>Ga0070714_100000668_pt1 | contig 24270 bp, 32 predicted proteins | sample LARL83metaG_FD_65450 | JGI IMG/M metagenome (GOLD analysis project Ga0070714, IMG submission 65450) | Corn, switchgrass and miscanthus rhizosphere microbial communities from Kellogg Biological Station, Michigan, USA - LAR L8-3 metaG | ecosystem: Host-associated > Plants > Roots > Rhizosphere ... | reverse complement strand
TCGTGGGCTCATCCGTGGTAAACGCGACCGGGCCAGCCAGCAGGTTGGTCGCGCCGTTGACGACGATCTGGTTAATCTTCGAATCGACGGCGCCGGTTAGCGTCGCGGCGGACACCACGAGCCGCGCGCCGGCCGTGGAGGACAAGGCGAGCGCGTTGCCGGCCGTGCCGCCGACGATCGCCGCCAGCGCCAGGCTGCGGTGCGCGGTCGCGCTGTTCAACCCGGTGCAAATCACATTCGGATGCTTCAGCGTGCCGGCGAAATAATCTGTGCCGGAGACACCCGTGCCGTTGATGGCGGCCGCAAATGAAATCAGGGTTGCGGCGATGGTGCCGCCGATCTTCACGTCGTAGGCCTGCGCCATCACCGTTTTGAACCGGTAAACGGTCGTGCCGATGGTGACCGTGTCGCCATCGCTCATGATCGTGTCGTTGGAATTGATGATCGTCCCGGTCGCCTGGGTGCCCGGGCCGGCCGAAACAATCTGAAAACTTCCCACGGCCTGCGCCGCCGCGGTCGAGGCCTGCCCGGTCGTCTGCTGCGCGGCCGTCAATGTGCCCGCCTTGCTGTTCAGTGAAACCGAAACGGTATAAGGCGTCCCATTCAAGGTCGTGGGTATGGAAAAGAAATCCTCCACCCCGGTGCCGTTGGTGGTGGCCGTGTAACTGCCGCTGGAATTGGCCAGGGTCGACAGCGTTTCAAGCAGGATGTGTCCATCGGTCCCGAAGCCAGGCGCCATTAACTGCATCCCCGAAATCGAGTCCTCCACGATCGGGCCGGCGTTGGCCATCGGGAACTGGTTGGAGAGCAGCGGCCCGACCAGCAGGTTCGCCGCGGCGCCGTAAAAGGGATAAACGGATCCGTCGGCGTATTGCGCCAGCGTGTAGGGCGCTCCGGAAAAGACCGTGGAAGAAACCACCCCGGTCATCGCCGGCCCAAATACCCAGCTTAGCAGCCCGCCGTACGTGTTCGGGTTCGGCAGGTTCTGGTAAACGAGGGGCGCCGGCAGAACGTTGGATTGCAGAATCACCTGGCCGCCGGTGTCGGGAGTGTTAAGCGCCTCGTTCGGATTGGCCGAGGCGTAGGAGATATACTGGTCCCCGCCCGAATTGAGGATGGCGGTGATGACAACCCCGTTGCCGTTGTAACCCACGCCGCCGACCCCGGAAATATTCACCACGTTGCCGACCGCGAAAACGCCGGAAGCAAACGGAAGCTTGAGCCGGGCGACATTCGCGTTGCGGTCCCGCGTGGACGTCGCCTGGACGATGATCGTCGAACCGAAAATATAAATCCCGTTGCTGGTCGCCTGCAGCCCGTAATGGATCCCCGTGTAAGCGGCCGGAATTGTCACCGGCACGAAAGCCTTGCGCTTCTCGATCTCGCCGCCCTGGGTGATGTGCCCGTTATTGCACTTGAGCAACGCGCCCGGCGGCAGCGCGAGCTTGAACTTTCGCGCATCGAGCCCCTGCCGAAAATCGGTGATGACCTGGTAGCTCATGCTTCACAAGCCCCGATCGTGGTAGGGCATCCCTGCCGGGATGCCGTCCGTTACCCCCGCCAACTGACGCATCGTCCGGGCAAAGTTCCGCGGCGCCCAGCAATCCGAGTGCCCGTAGTTGATCCACGGTCCGGCCCAAATCGTTTGCACGCGCGCGTCCACGTCCGTGGCCACGTTGCGCGGGCCGTGCAACCCAAGCGTGCCGTAACCGAGCAACTTGCCCAAAAGCGTGTGCGCCAGGCGCAGCGCCAGGTCCTTGCCGGCTACGTAGACAAATACCTCGTGCACGCGCTCCGCGCGCAGCCAGGCATTGAGTCCGTTCTTTTCGAAATCGGCGTTGGTGGCGCCGCAGATGAGGTGCAGGCGCTGGATCGTCGGCCAGCCGTGATAGTCCCGCATCATGGTCAGGATTACGTCCGCGCCGTTGCTGTGCCCCGCCAGGGTGTTCGCCCAGCCATGATAGCGGTCCAGCGTAAGGAATAATTTGTGAGCGCGTTCCTTCTGTCCCAGGACCCGGTCGACCGGCCCGCAAAGGTATTCAACCTTTTCGGCCCGCGCTTCCAACGGCAGCGCGGTCTCATCTGTGTGCAGCCAGGTCACTCCCCGCCCGTTCCAGTTTTTGGAACAGCCGGGGAAATTCAGGATGCCATTGACGAGATGAAAAGCCTGGCGCATCGACTACGGCTTGATGGGAGGAACCGTCGGCACCGGACTCGTCACCGTCGCCATTACGGGCTGCACGACCACGTTGTTGGTGGAATAAAATCCGCCGTTGATCGGGAAATGCTGGCCACCCAAAAGCGTCTGGACCGCGTTCTGCCCGACCGCCAGCGTGTAAGTGCTTCCTCCGGATCCGAAGATGCCGGATTTTCCGCCCACCTCGTAGGAGATCGTCGCATCCGGCACGATGAAATGAATGGTGCCGTTCGTGTCCATGGCTGTGGTGATGGGAATGGTGGTCAGGCCCACAAAGCCCGACTGATAACCAAGCGAATATTGGCCGCTGACAGGATCCTGGACTGCACCGAGCTTTTTCACGGAAAGCTTCGCGTCCACGATGTGCGTCGTGGAGGGATGTTTGAGCAGGTCAGTTGAGGAGCAGCCGGCGAACAGCGTGGCGATCGCGCCGAGCGTTAATACCGTGAGAACTTTGAATTTCGTCATACTTTTATGTTGGGTTGTGTGGTGGATTCGCCAGGACCGGTGGTTTGCCCTGGAGAAATTCTTTAAGGATGCCCTCGGCGCCGCCATTGCTGCGCGCATAGATGTAGGCCGCTTTCACGCCCGGCCAGGCCGCCTTGATTTTCCCCCAGGCGAGATGCGCGAAATGCACGGCCGCCATCGCGGCGACGATGTGTTGTTGGGCAAAATCATGGAGCTGGTTCATGCTTTGGCTTCCTCTAATTTTTTGACGCGCTTCTCCAGCTCGTGCATCCGCACGGTCTTCATTTTGAGCGCGATGATCTCGCGCACAGTCCAGCCCTGCAGCGCGAGGATGGCGCAAAAAGCGGCGGAGACTATTTCAATGGGAATGTTCATGGCAGTTTTTGGATCCTCACGGAGTTATTGATCACCTGCGCCGGCGGCGGCGTTGAAACCATGTTGCTGGTGATTGAGCATTCCCCCCAGAAGTTGCTCGCTGTCATCACGAAGAAGTACTGCGCCGGGCTCAGGCTCAGGTCCGTGTAAAAGTTTGTTCCGGTCCAGTCCACGCCGGCGGCCGGGCTGGGGAGATTGGTCAGGCACGGCCATTGCGCGACCGGCGTCGCCAGGTTCGTAGAGCCGTAGACGTTGAAAGCCAAATTGCTCGAGATTGGCTCCGCCGAAGTGTCGTAGGTCCAGGCTAACCGCACGTGGCCGCTGATTAAATTCGTCGAGACGGCCGAACCAAACGCCGTGGCGCAAAACAAAAATGAAATGAGCACAAGCGGCTTCATCAATAATCGACGGTGTGAGCGTTCAAACCGATCATGTAGGTCTGCGAAATCGACTGAATATGAAGCCGAAGCCAGCGTGGGTTTGAATCGCTCGTTGTCCCCGTCCAGTGCGTTACCCAGGAGAACGTCTTGCACATCCCATTGGTTATGCCGGTAATAGTGAACTGCGGATTGTAGTCCAGCACATAGCCCGCGTTGGGGTCCATCCGAACACTATCGGACGTAAGCGTAACGGTTCCGTTGGTGCAGTTAGCACCGCCCTGAATCAACAGCGTGAATTGAATCTCTTCTAGGTTGTTGTCGTCGTAATTATTCCCCAACCCGGAAGGAATCGAGAGCCATACCTGCGCCGTTGCGTTGGTGATGCTCAAACCATCCGCCGATGAAAACGGCGTTGGCGATGGATTTGCCAGTGACAATGCAGTTGAGCCCGCATCCAGGGAACCAGCTTTGGACAAGGAAATGTTTCCCGTCCAGCGCGGCGTTTGCAAAGTGACTGGGGGATAAATTCTAGCCGCACCGTTATAGAGACCGTTCGTCTTCAGTCCAAGCAAGCCGTGTCGGATGGGTAATTCAACCGCGTAACCGTCGCTCCTTTGGTCAAAAAAGTTCGTGCAATTCTGGATATTACAACCCACCGCCCAAAAGCCTTGTGCGCCGCCGTTCCGGAAAATAAAAATCGCGTTAGTGGCAAATCCGATGTTGCATCCTTCGAACACCGACGTATTACCGTTGGTGGCCACCAACATGCAGTCATTGTCCTCAAAGTTGCCACCCACCTGGACGAATTTCCCGCCGTCGTTGTAGACGTAGCACACGCTACGGCCGCATTCGTTGCCCAAACTGAGCGTGCCCTGCCCCGAGCCCCCGGAAATGTCCGGTGAAATCTGAATCGCAGCCTTGTCGCCATAGGAGACCGTCGGCGAATCAAAGTCATTATTTTCCAATCGCGCCGTGTCGCAGTGCGCCATGAAAACACAGTTGTTGACGTTCGATTTGAAGTAACAATCCTTGATCGTGAAAAAAACGGTGTTGGTGAGGCACACTCCTCGGCCCCAACCCGTCAGAGCGCAGTGCAAAAGCGAATCGTGCCAGCCGGTAGTGTCGCCGCCGTAAGGTACAGCTCCGTCATACCCAAAAAAGTAACCGGCCCCGGAAACGTTGGTGTTGCCGATCGCCGGACCAAGAAGAGCCAGATCGTGAACGGTAAAATTATTTATGTGCCGGGAATCGTTGGTCTCGACGCGAAATTCCAAGCCGTTCGCGTTGGTGACTGTGAAAGCCAGAATGGTTGCCGTCATCCCGTCTCCGTAAAATTCGGTGAGAGACGGGTTCCCGGTGGTTTCAAGTGTCGGCGCGGTCTGCGAAGTCAGCGCGAGCGTATTTGTCAGCCGATACTTTCCGCGCGGAGCATAAACCAAAATTGGTCCATTGGTGGCAAGGCAGGCGTTCGTCAGAGCCGTTTGAAAAGCCACCCAGTCATCATGCACGCCATCGCCCACGGCGTTATACGGCGCCGCCTTGACGTTTATGACCTGGCGGAACGGCTGCAAGCCGTTTGTCATCTGCCCGTTGAAAGCGTTCGTCATCGTCGCCGGCGATAGATTGGTTGCCACCCAGGGATAATTGGCCATCGTCGCCGGCGTCACCGGATGCAAGGTATCCACGCCCGCATTGACTTGCGCCTGCGTTGCTGGCGGGATCGGGTAGTTCGCCGAAAACGCATTCAGCGCGTAGAGCACTGACAGCAGAACGAACCAATAAATTTTAGCTCCCTTGCTCATGGCAGCACCCTGTAAGTCGCCTGCATGTTCCAATTGGCGGCCGCGGCCGTCAGCGTGTAGGGCGTGGAGCTGGCGAACAGGCTGCACCCGCGCCGCACGGTGCCGGCCGCGCTCTTGTCCGCCGTCTGCGTGGCCGTGCCGGCGTTGGCATCGCCAAAGTTTAAAATCTTTTGCTGCCCGTTGGTGAGCGTCCACACCTGGATCGGCGCGTCCCCTAGCGCCGGTGCGTCCTTCGCGAAGAGCATCAGGTATTGCGTCCCGCCCGAATTATTTTTCGCGATTACCTGGAGAAGCGCGCTTGGCGTCGGGTTTGCGGCCTCGGCCCACACCTGGAGCGAGGCAACGGCCGTGACCTGGTCGCCCACGGTCGTGGTGTTGACCGGCTGGGTTTCGTACTCCTCGATGTCCACGCTGCAATCCATCTTGATATTGCCGGTGGCCACCGTGAGGGTCGCTTCCGTCGTGCTCAAAACGAGGATGCAATTGCCGACGTTCGGCGGCACGGCCAGTTGCGAGACATCGATCCCCTGCTCCAGGTAATCGAAAGTAAAACCGAGGTTGGCCGTGACCTGGAGAGATCGCAGCGGGATGCTCCCGTTGATCGGCACGGCCGACAGCGCGAAAATCTGAATGAAATACTGCGCATTGTCCTGCGCCGTGGCGCCCACGCAGTAGCCTTCGATCTTGTTGATGCGCACGCGGCGGTTCTGGTTGTCCACGACCAGGTTCGTTGCCGGCGCCGGCGCCGCTCCTTGATACGTTGATATGGTTCTCGTTTTCACAAAAAATTCTTCCTCCTATTTCGGTCCGCTGATCATTGTGGCCACCGTTGGTTGCCGGCTCCAATCGCGGCGTTTCCAGCCTGTGTCCCCGTCCGAAAGCACAAACATCCCGTTCGGCTTCGGGTAACCCTGGCGCAACTTGTCCAGCCGGCTCTTGGCCCGGGCCGCCATCGCCTGCGCGTCGCTTTGCCGGTAGCGCGCCAGGAGCTGCGCCGCCGTGAACAAAACGATCAGCATGTCATCGAGCATGGCCGTGTCGGTGTCCTGGACGAGCGGCGTCAAAATTTGCTGCCCGGTCAGGCGCAGCGTCATGGCCATGGATGGCACCGGCCACACTTCGAACTGCGTCCCGGCGCCGGCCACGTTATAGAGCTGCCATTTCACGGCCGGCGCCATGGTCTGCCCGATGTCCGGGTTGATCGTGTTGTAATCGTAGATCGTGATCCCCAGCTCCACCGGCGTCCAAAGGTTGCTCCAGAGGCATTCCGCCTTGATCGGCCGCTCCAATTCGAAAATGGGATTTCCGCCGTTTACCGGCAGGTTGTAATAGCGCACGTTCGGCTGAAGCTGGAGGTCGTTGCGGATCTCCAGGAACGGCCAATCGTATTCCGTCGCGAGCCAGTTCTGCTGGTTGGCGAGCTGCTGGTTCATCACCGAGTCCCCGCCTGGGGAAACGCTGCTGTCGAGATCGTTGCCGATCTCCCCCTTCAGCATCCCGCGCAAGTTCGACAGTGTGGTCCCGCGTGCCATAGAACGGAGTCAAATCCGGAACAATGCCGCGCGCCGCCTCCTTAGCCCCTCACCCATGCTTCAGCCGGCGCGCGGCAAATTTTACTTCTCGGCCTTGTCCTTCTTCACCGGTTTGGCGGCCGGCTCGGGAGCGTCCACGCGCAAACCGATTTCCTTGAAAGACTCCGGCAGCTTCGGATTGGATCCCGGGAAGAGATCCTCCACGACGTGCTTGTTCGGTGTCTTTTTGGAAAACACGTTGTACTTGAACTTGAGCCGCGCGAGTTCCTGGCGGTCAGTCCGGTCCACGTCCTCGCCCGCGACCGCCTGCTCGATACAGGGAAACGGGATGTAAGGATTTTCCGGATCTTCCGGTTCGGTCGGCGCGTCCGGAGCGTGCAAGGCTCGCAACACCAGCGCCTCGGTCGGCGTGATGCCGCAGACCGGGTGCGCGTGAAAGTCGTGCAAGCGAATGATGCAATTGATCGTTCTCATAATTTTGTCGGTTGATTTTTGGCTTTGAATTATTTACCCGTGCGGCTCGCACTTACTCGTTAGGTCCCGGGCCCCACCCGGTCAGGCGCAACTGCTGCAGATAGCTGTTGGTGGACGCTTTGTTATCCAGGGAGATGTAGCTGATGTACACTCCATCGATCCCCTGCAGGAACGACGCCGGCAAGTTGGTGGATAGGTTGGAATAATTCGTCCCCAATCCCTTGATGGCGAAGGTGAACAAATTTTGCGCCGCGGTCAGATGGTTGGTGCCGACTACGCCGCCCAGGACAATCGTCAGCGTGTTGGTGCTGGTCGTGTCCGGCCCATACATGCTGGCGAAGACGCTGACGCTCGGAACGTTGCCGTTGGCATCTGGCAGGAGCCTGGCGTCCGACGCCCAGTTCGCATTGGTCGCGAACACCGGCAGCGGATTGGTGACGATCACACCGCTCTGGTTGGTGTAATAGGTCCAGCCGTTGGCCCACCAGTTGGTGCCTCCGCCGAAGCCGACCGGATACTGCTCGGAGAGCAACGGCACATAAGCGGTGGAGTTCACCCCGTTGGTGAACGCGGTGTTGTTGGTCAGGACCAGGGTGCCCCCCGCCAGCAGCGTGTTGGCGTAGAACGTCCCGGAAGCCTTCGCCGCCGGCGCGCACGCCAGGAGCGTGAGCGCGGCGGCCGCCGGAGCGGCCACCTTGATCATCCCGGCAAGCCGGGCGCGAATTTTTTTAATCAATTTTTTCATTTGTTTTTCTTCGGTTAAGATTTTTGTCAGTTGACGTTTGTCAGGTGACGAACTCGCTTACGCGATTTCGTACACCCCGTGGCAGTTCATCTGGTCGAAGGTCAGTGTCCCGGTCCACGTGACGGCCTTGAACATCACGTATTGGTCGAACGGCCGGACGGGCTTCTGGACCACCATGTCCTCGTCCTCCATCGGCTGGAGCTTCACGTGCCGGTCATCGATGATGACGCAGCGCTTGGAATAACCCAGCGTGTCGAGCGTCGGGTCGTAGAAGAATTTGATCTTGTCCAGGGTGAAATCCGCCATGTCCAACTCCGTGGCGTCCTTGCCATTGAAACCGGTCATCGTGACGAATCCCTTGCTCTGTTGTTCCCGGCGCAGCGCGTCCAAAAAGTCGCTGCCCACAAACGCGTGATTCGGCTGGCCGCCAAAGCGCGTGAGCTGGATGTATTCACGGCGGAGCGTATTGATCAGCTCCTGCGTCGCCGTGCTGCTGGCGATCTTGGCGTTGCCCACGCGGGTGCGATGGCGCCACCAGGGATAAACCGCGCGGTCCAGGCCGCCGATCACGCCCGTGGTCGGGTCGTCGGTCAGGATGCCGAACAAGCCCACGATCGCGTTGGCCGCCTGCGTGCCGTCGAACCAGACGCTGGCGTTCATCGAGCGGGAGTAGGATTCGCCGAAGTCGTCGACGAGGACGCTCTGGACGTAATCCGAAACGATCTGCACTTCCTTGGAGCTGGGGCGCGTTTCCGGCGTGCCGGAGACGACCGAAACCCCGCGCTGCTTCAATTCGGTGAAGTCGAGGACCACACCCATGTGCGCTTCGCGCCATTGATACTTCGCGCGCCGATGGTTGTTCGGGTGCACGTAGTTGACCTGGTCGGTGTGGCTGTACCATTGGAAGCTGCCCGGCTGGTCGGAAATGTATTCGCCCTGGACGGGGATCGAGACAAAGCCGGCGCCACCGGGAAAGGTTTTCTTTTTGTCGTTGAGCATCTTCAGGAGCGGCTTGCTCTGGATGTTTTGCGCAACGGGTTTTTCGCGAACGAAAGCGTCAATGACGTCGTTCACGTACGTGTCGAAATTGTTAAAACTAATCGCCATAACTCATGTTTCCGTGTTGGCGAAAGCGATCCTCCTTGTTGCTGTCAGTGCCCCGCGTTTGCGGTGCCGCGGCTCTCAGCCGGTCCCGAATAAACTTTTACGGGCCTGCTGTTCCGCTTCCTGAAAGTTCCTTGGCTTCACTTTCGCGGTTGCGGACGAGCTTTGACTGGTCATCGGCCTCATGGTCCGGCCGGCCGGCAATAACTTGCCGATCCGTTTCTGGACCGTTTCCAGGCATTGTTGAGCGAGCGCCGTGTATTCAGCCGTCGTTGCCGGCGGCTTGATGCTCACCTTGCTCGCGAGCAAATCAAAAACCTGATCCATCACGGACTCGCCGTGATTCGGGTCGTTTAAATCAGTCAGTGCACCGAGGTCGGGATACCTTGCCCGGACACTCTCTTCCCATGTGTTCAGCGCGTTGACCGTCTGCTGCTGCGCTTCGCGCGCCTGCCGTTGCTGCTGCGACTCGTTGGTCTGCTGGAGCCTCGTCTCGGCCGCGCGCTTGCCGGCGCGCGCCTTTTCGATCTCCACCAGCCTGGCTTTCTGGGCGTTGGCGGTTTCCTCATCAATCACGTTGTCTTTCAACTGCTGACTGATCTTTTCCGCTTCCCGCTTCAGATCGTCGCTCTGCAACACCAGACCCGCGCGTTGCTTGGCGTCCTCCACCAATTTCTCGAGCATCGGCAGCGCCGCGCCCGGGTCCTGGGTGAACGTTTCCAGCAGAGTGTTGAGGTTCTTGAAGCCGGTTTCATTGTTGCCGGTGAAGGCGCGAATTTTCGCCAGGCTTTTGGCCTCAGGTTCTGCTTTCTGCAAACGCTCGCTTAACTGAGCTTCGCGGGAGAATATCTGGCGCAGGATCGGCTTGATTTTGTCGCCGCCGATTTCTACGGCCTTCTTCCACTCATCCCGCGTATGGAAATGAGCATCGAGCGCAGTGGAGTCTGCCGTTGCTGTGGCCGTCTCGTCCTTTGCGGCCGCAGCGCCGTTCGGCTTCCCCTTGCCTGCCTCGGTCCCAGCGGCGGACGAGCCCCTCTGTTCTTCACCCTCTTCAACGATGTCCTTGCCCAGCGTGTCGCTTGCGGCCTTGATGACTTCCGTCAGTTTGGGCGGAGTTTTTTTAGCGTCCTGAGAGCTCGACGAAGTCTCTCTTCCTTGCCGGTCCGGCTCGGACTTAGCGTCGGGAGTTACGGGTGGCGATTCCGTGGTAGCGCCTGAAGCGGTTTCACGGGCTGCTTCGTGCCCGGCTGCCTGAGACGATTGGTCAGCGGTGCTTAGCGTCTCGTCAGTGTCTTGCATAAATCTCCTGGTTTGGTTTTGCGAAAGGTTTGTGTGATGTGTCGGGACACTACGGTTGCTGCGCGGGTTGCTTTTGCGGGTGGACCGGAGCGGCCGGCGCGCCGACCGCGCGCGGCGCCGGCGTGGGTGGTTTCATCATCGCCGCGTGCGCCGCCAGCTCGCCGGCGCCGGCCGCCTGGATGCCAAACATGCGCAGCGCCTGGACGCGTTCACTCGGCGCCAGGTCCGGTAATTTGATGGATATCGATTCCGCCGGGCCCGCTGGTCCCTTCCCCGGTGGTCCACCGCCCGGTGCGCCGCCTGGCTGCGCCTGGCTCGTGGCTTCGTCGATCAATTCGTCGAGGTCGATCTTGGCGTCGAGGACCGTCAGCCCGTATTTGATGAGTGGCGTGGGATCCAATCCCTTCAGCGCCCAAAGATTTTGCAGCCAGGGCAAAGCTTGCGTCAGGTTCTGCACGTCGACCGCCTTGTTCGGCCGGCCGGTGCTGCCGGCTTCGATCTCCAGGTAAATTTCGTTTTTGATCGCTTGCCGGTCGAACATCGGCCAGGCCGCACCGGGCCCCACCTTTTGCCGGACCGTGTCGCCGTTCATCAGCATCAGCAGCATTTCGCCGCCGGTGCGCATTGCCCAGGTCAGGAATTTGTCGAGCCGATCGATCTCCGAAGAGGACACTGTCATGCGGCTGGTGGCCGCGATGCTCTGGCCGGTGGCCGTCTGTCCGGATGGCGCATTCCCCAGGTCCGCGTCCTGGCTGCCGACGGTCAGCATCACGTCCTGCATCACGTGTTTGGCGTCGTAAACCGAGGGATCGATCTGCGAATGTTGAATCGGCTGGACGATGTCGGCGAGTTTCTGGCCGGCCGCCAGCGCCGCGATCGGGATGAACGCGCCGGACGGCGCCGCCGAGAGATTGTCCATTTCGGTTTTGTTGAGCTGCCCTTCCGGATAGCAGTAAACGTCCTTGTTATGGATCCGGTGCAGTCGCAGCGCTTCGCGCGACCGGTTCAGCTCCTCCTGCTGCGAGCGCATAAGGCGCACGTCGCTCTCGCCGTAAATGGTGCAGAATTCCTTCGGCCGGTTTTCTTCGACCTCGATGGGATTTTTGACGTAAGCGCCTATCGGCCAGAAGCCGGTGATTTCCGGGTTGGGCGTTTCCGGCTCTTCCAGGAAGTCGGGATAGCCGTCGCAGATGACATACTTTATCTGGTCGCTCTTGCGGTAGATCTCCCACACGCAACCCTTGGCGCCGTCTTTCCAGCCGCCGAATTTGCTCTTGATCCAATTGACGGCCGTCTTGAGCAGGCCCTGGTCTTTCTGGCCGCTTTCCTTTTCGGTGCCGTCCACGTATTGGCGCGCGGCGCTCTCGCGGATATCGACGTTGTATTGCTTGAGGATCTGCTCCGGCGTCATCAAGAATTCCTGGGCGATCCAGTCGGCGCCCACGAAACCGGTCAGCAGCCGGCAGTTGCGGTCCACGATGATGGCCGTCGTCGGAGGAAAATCGAACACCAGCCCTTCGCGTAAAACTTTCTGTTCTCCTTGTTGCGCAGCCTGCGCCAGTTGCAACGTGAGGATTTTTAATTCCTCCACCAGCGAAGAGTCCGGGTCGGCATCATCCTGCTCCAGCTCCTGCGCCTTGGCTTTGAGCATCTGCAACCGCTCCAGGAATCCCGTCGTCGTGGTGGACGACGTCGGCATCGTCTCATCCTCGCGCTGATAGGCGACCTTCAGGAAACCGACATTGGTCGTGACCGCGCGCAGCACGAGCTGCCACATTTGCGTGAAAAATTCCGGCTGCTGCTCGGACACCTCTTTATCCGCCAGCATCTGCAGCGTCTCGCTGATCTTGTCGTACTTCTTTTTGTTCTGAATCCCGTTCGCGTAATCTTTTAGAATCGTGGCGGCCGGCTCCGGCGGCGGCGGGGGTTGCTGCCCTGGCTGTATCTGCCCCATCTGCTGCATGGCCGCGGCCACGGCCGCGCGCGCCTGCTGCAATTGCGTCTGCGTGCCGTCCCACACCATGAAATCCATCTTCGGCCGGCGCTTGCAAACCGGGGTTGGATTCTTCGCGTAGAGCTGTGAAACCTTTAGCGCATTCTGGCGCTGCACAATGTTGGCGCTGTATTTCTTGAGCCCGAGCGCGTTCTTTTCCTCCGCGCTGCCCCACTGGTCCCCGGCCGCAAAGCGTTCATCCTCGCGCACGCGCTCGAACACCGGCTGCCAGAAAGTGCGATCGCTGCGCACGGTCTCGGTCAATTCGTTGACGAGCCGCCGGCGCGCCTCGGGCGCGTCCATCGCGTCCTCCTGGGTCTTGGGCTTCGGCGCCTCGATGCTGGCCACCATTCCCGGTTGTGAAGATTCGAGCGCGGGATCCGGGGTTGAATTGGAAGTTTGTTCGCTCATGTTCATTTATGTCAGGTCCGGAACGGACTCACCAACCATCGAGTTCCTTAGCGGCCTTGCGCCGCGCGCGCTCGGTTTTGTCGCTCTGCTTTACCCAGGCCAACGTCATGGGCTTGGCCAGGTAATCCTGCGGGCGATAGCTTTTCTCGGCCGGAATCATCCGGTCCAATCCCATGCCGATCAGCGCCAGGGCGGCGACCAGGTCGTCGTGTTTGCCATTGGGAAAACTGAGCAGCTCCTCCTCGGCATCGGCCCATAACGGCCAGAAGGACGGCACGCGGACCATTCCCATGGCGAAACGGTTGCGAATGCTCTGCGCGCGCCGTTCCAGGTCCACGTCCTCGGTCACTTCGTTGATGTTGCAAAACGTGCTCGTCTCGCGCATTCGCTTCCGGAGAAACGGCCCGATGGATCCACTGATCGCGTCCTTGGCCGCAAACCATTCGAGCGGCTTGCGGTTCTGCATGATGCCCAGCATCGACTCCACCAGCTCGTCCGTCTCCGCGCGCTTCCACCAGGTATCGGGCAGGATCCAAATCGTGTCGCTCGCGTCCACGCCCACGACCAGCAAACAAGACCGGTCATTGTGTTGCTTCTTCCGGAAGGCATGATCGCTCGCGACGTAGATCCGCAGTTCCGCCGGCAATTCCTTCAGTTGATAGGTGCGCTGCGCCCACCATTTGCGTTTGAAATAATTGCCTTCGGCCGGCGTCGGGTTGCATTGCCCTTGGGTTTGAAAATCAATCCGCACCAGCTCGCTGCGATGCGTGCGTTGTTCGTTCCAAAAATCGTAACTGAAGCGTTGCGGCCAAAGCGCCTCGTCCCGGGCCCGGCCCAGGGGATCGTTTTCCTCCGCCAACGCCGGCAGCCGGATAACCGTCCAGCGCTTGGCTTCCCGCGGATCGTAATGCCGGTTGGTGGGATCCAGCAGCCGGCCCTGGACGTCGTCCTCGTTCTTGCGCGTGCCGATCATCACGATCCAACCGGTTTCCTCGTTCAACCGGCTTTTGCAGTCGGACACGTAACATTCCCAGGCGTGATCGCGCATCACCTGGCTGGCCGCCTCCTCCGCGTTCTTGAAAAAGTCGTCGAAAATAATGCCGTTGGCGCCGAACCCGCCCCCGAGGCCTCCGCGGCCGGTGAACATCGCCACTCCGCCGCCGGCGAGTTGCAGCCGGTCGCGCGCCTGGCTGTCGTCGCGCAACTGTGCGTCTTCGCCGCTGAACACGGTCCGGTAACTCGGTGACAGGAAACAATTGCGCACGTCGCGGCCGTGCTCCCACGCCAGCGAATCGCTGTGCGTGATGGTGATGATCCCCTGCGTGGGGTTATCGCCCATCACCCACGGCACAAATTTGCGGACCGCTATTTCCGTTTTGCCGTGCCGATACGGCACCATGATCATCAGCCGCTTGATCTCGCCGGCGCGCACCCGTTGGAGCGCCCGGCCGACATACCAATGGTGATTGGCCGCCAGGTAGCGGGAAGCGCGGGCGTTCAGGGGGTCGCTCGGCAAGGGGCTGGTGAACCGCGCGAACTCGACCAGGTCATGCCGGGCGAGCTGGGCAAAGAGCAGGCGCTCCTGGAGAAGGTCCGTGGGTAAAACCGCCGCAAGCATGAGCAACAAAAAAATCATTGGGGCGTAATGATTCGCGACTCCTCATCGAGCCGCACCACGCTGCGCAAGACGAGCTCCTGGGACATCGGGATCGCCTCCTGTTGGATTTGCGCGCGCCGCGCGATTTGCTTCTGGATCAGCATTCGCTGTTCAGAACAAACCCGCTTCAGCTCCTCTTCGGTCAACGCCTTTACCTCGTGGACCGCATGGCCGCTGATCAGTCCACGGTCTTCCACTGGCAGGTCGAAACAAATCAGGATTTTCATATTTTGGTGGGAACAAAGTCCTTTTTGAAAACGAGTTTGCGCATGTCCTCCAAGTGCCGTTGCGTTGCCGCCAGGCTGCCGGAGCTTCCACTGCCCTCCGTTGGCCGCAAGCCACACATCCACAAATCGTCCATCAGCTCCTGGGCCTGTGCCGGCGCTAGCGTAAGAATCGGAGTTATGGCCGAGGATTCTTCGACCTTCTTGAGAACGAGCTGTTGCCCAACATAAAGCCCCGTCGAGTCGTCTCGGATCGCGGCAATCGCGACGCTGTTGGTAAACGCCGGTCTGAAGGCCCTCAAAACAGGAGATTGATATTCGTGAATGATCATTCGCTAAAGTTTCCCGGGCTTTGGGTTGGATCCGGTTCTCCGATCACGGGCTCGCGATAAGGCGGCAGCCCGCGTTTCGCGCGCTCCGCCACTGTGTCGGCGTGCAGCAAGTGCCCGTTCAAATTCGTCATGATGCCCGGGCCGGAATGCCACAGCCGGCCGCCCGGCATCCGTTGCGGCACTTTCCCGATCGCATTGCCCAGCCGCGGCGTTTTCCCTGGCATGGCCGCGTGGCTGGAACCTGGCTTGGCAAATTGCGGTTTCACGTGTTAGGACTCGTCCCCGTCCCCGTCCCCGTCGGAATCGTGTTTATGGAGCGCGCGCAATGTGAGCGCCATCCGGGCCCGGTCGCCGACCACGTCCTTGCGCTTAGCGGCCTCCACGATCTTCTCGTGTGGTATTTCCTGCCCCTGCGGCACGCCCAGGTCCCGGTGCAGTTGCCCGTGATGCTTGATCGCCGTCTTGATCCAGTGGTTGCTCATTTGGGTTTCCCTGGGAGAGCGCCGCGGCGCGCCAGCTCGGCGCGCAGCTCGGCTTCGCCCCATTCCTCCATTGGCTTCGAAAGATCCACGCGCACGTCCGTGTGCACGTCCACCTGCACCTCGGGCTTATCGCGCCACTTGTCCGGCTGCCGGTTCTTCAGAAAGAAAATGCACGCGGCCGTATCCGGCGGATAATGCTCCGTGTAGGCGTGTTCGGTGGTGACTCCCTCGCAAGAAAAGATTTTAACGGCCGGATGAGAGTAACCGTTGGCACGTTTGAACAGGCTTTCTGCCACGATCGCGTCGGCCGAACTCTTCCCGCGCTGGATCGACTCCCGAAATTTCGGGTGCGATTTCTTCCAGGAGTTGATCGTCTGCTCCGAAACGCTGAAGGCCTCCGCCAGGTCCTTGTCGATCGCTCCCAGCAGCGTGTGCCGGTACGCGATGTGCGCATACTCCGCGCGATAGGCAGAAGGCCGTCCACCCTTGGAACTGGAACCTTTAACCTTGGAGCTTCGCGTGGCTTTCCTCACAGCTTTCCTTCCTAACTCACAAACCACGCCGGCGGCGAGGCCGCTACCGCGTTGTGTCGCGACACAACGTAATCGGAATGATGCGCGTTCTCGCCGGCATCGCCGCCGAGCCACTCCTCAAACGAAATCAATCCAGTGCGCAGCGCCACCCGTGTGGCTGCCATTGCGCTGTTCACCCGCAGCGCGTAATAAATGCTCTGCCGGTGCTTCTCGATCGTCTTGATCGAAACATGCAACTCCTTGGCGATCTGCTTGCTCATCAAGCCCTGTGTGAGCAACTGCAACACGTCCATCTCGCGCTCCGTCAAATAGGCGTTACCGACGGGATAAACCTTTCGCACGCTCCTGCCGGAGGACGTGGGCGCCGGGATCGGCTGTATGCGTTCCGGTGAAGTCATAGCGTGGCAGGTGCGAGGTGTTTGTTTACCGAAATCGCGATGAAGCTTCCGAAACTGTAGCCGCCTATGAAACAGAGTTTGGCCCACTGGCTGTGAAGAGATTCACCAATGCCCGTTATCATCACAAAGGCTTGAATCATTGACCAAAAACCGGCGTGCCACGGCTTCTGTTTTTCAGTCGAGAAAACCCAAAACACTGACGTGATTTCGTAAGCTGCTCCGCAACAGAAGATCAGGATTAGCAACATCGTTATTGGGAAAAATTCCTTTGGACCGTCCGTGAACTGCAATTGAGCACGCGCGCCACCCGTTCGCTCGACCATCCTTTTTTCTTCAGCTCGGCCGCCAGCAGTTGGCGCTCTTTTCGCCGGCCGCGCTGCAGCGAGTGCAACACCTCGACGCCAAAACCCAGTTCCTGCGCCACGCGCTGGGCCCGGAGATCGTCGCCGCGGGCCTTGACCATCTGGCCAAATTCAATTTCCAGCTTTCTCAAGCGACTCTCCAAAGCTCCCACGTGGGCCTGCAACATCTCGAAGGCGTTCACTCACGATGCTACGGCCGGCTAATGAGAATCTTCCAAAGGGTACGATCGGACTGCGGATCCAAATGCTCGACACGATTGGCGAGCAAATCGAGCTCAACGGCCTCGGCGTGCATCACCCGCGCTTTATTCCGCAGGAGCGTGGCGCATGATTCCCGTGCGGTAGTAGCGCAGCATTCAGACGATTCAGGCGATAGTGTTTTTGCATTCATATTTTCGTTTGGTTCAGGGCATCAAATCACAATCCTGGGCGACCGCATCCGGCTTGGGCTCAACTTTGAAGGATTCATTCACTGTGATCTTGAGGCCGACCTCCTTCAGCCTGGCTTCCGGCAAACTCCCGCCCTCCTTGGTTTCAGCCAGTAATTTTTGCGCGTTCACCTCGGGATCATTACGGACAAACTCGCGCCACTGGCTGGTGACCTTGGATTCCAGCAGCTTTTTCAAAACCTTGTCCCACGTCCACCGCGCCAGGCATTCGAGCTTGCGCTGCCCTTTGCGGAAACAAAGGAACCCGTGCGAAAATTCCAGGCGCTGTTCCCCGCCAAATTCCTTGCGGTTATCCCGGGACCAGGCTTCGAGCTGGTCCTCGTAAAACGAGATCTGTTTGGACGTGGTGTCGATCGCCGGCTGATGTTTGTTCAGCAGATCGGAAAGCTCCTTGTTGAGAGCGGCCGTAGCCTGGTCGCGGGCCGCGATCAACACGCCCAGTTGGGCGGTTAAATGCGCGTGTTTCTTGACGGCTAACGCCGCCTCCTCTTTGTTTTGGAGCGGAACAGGCACGTTCGGGGCAACAGCCTGTGCGGCTCGGACATTCTTCAGCGCCTCCATGGCAGTCTGCATCCTACGCGCAATGGAGTTATTGCCTAGTCGGCCTTTTTCGCAACACAGCAAGAGGGGCAGATCGCCGTCCGCGAGGACCCTTTTATGGACTCAAGAAACTGCACCGCAAAAACACGGATTCAACAATAACGGCGGCCTGTTGGACGACCAGGGACCCTACCCAATTGACAGCGTTGGTATTATGACGGCACTGAGTGGCCGAATGAATCGCACGTGTTATGCCGCCACTCTCGCCAAAAGAAAAAAGGTTCCTCACACTCTACTACCAGGGGAAAAGCTACAAAGATATCTGCGCCGAGCTCGATATCTCGCTGAGCACCGCCAAGACGCTGGGTAAACGGATCCTCGTAAAAACCCTCGCCACCTGCCTGCGCCACGCCGCCTATCAACGCCGCAAGGAATTGGAAGAGCAGCCGGCGCCCATGCGACCCGTCAAATCAATGGCCGCCTTCCTGCCGATCATCAGAATGCCGGCCGCTGCCTGATTCGTGATGACAAACAACCGAGCACGAAGAAGCAGCAACCCTCTATGGGCTAATTTGGATAACCATATTCACATGAAACCGCTTAAGAAATCGAAAGCAAAACGTCGACTGACGACGCTGCTTGTCGTGAAGGAATAAAGCGCGTGTCACTCATTACTTCAGATAGGTGGGGTCAATCAAAACTTTGCCCGACCGCAGTAGAGAGGCAAAATGCTTTTCGTTGTGCCGGACAAAATAGTCTTTTTCGTAATAACGTCCGTGCACGACATAATCCGGAGCATGCGGACTCGCTAGCCACTTTTCGAACGCCTCCTCATCTACCTCACGCCAGTTTTTAAAATACTCAGGTTTGCCGTAATCCATAAGCTCATCAAAGCTTAGGGTCCCCAATAACGGCTTCAAGGTCTTTCCCTGCTGGTCCAGCAGTCGACGTGAGAAAATGTTATTTGATTCGCGCTGCTGCAAATACGGCGCTGCTTCCAGAAGCGTCTTAAAAGGCAGCGTCTGTTCGTCAAAACGCAAATCAAAGGAGCCGCACAACATGCATTGCCGCTCGACCGGGCCTTTCGGTCCTACCAGGTCCTCGATGTAGTTGCAGGTCTCGATAAAATTCGAGTGTTCCTCCTCATAAGCCGCGGCGAGAATCGCGTGCCGCTGCGGGCAAAGCAGTTGAACGAGTTTAACCATGCTATCGCTTTCGTTTAAACCGTTCCATGCGTCCATCGTCGCGGGCCTTGGCTGAGAGCCAGCCCAGCGGCACCTCGATCGGTTCGACCGTTGGATCCTTCTTTTCGACTCGCCGCATGTGTTCCTCAAAAGCTCCCCGCAACCGGTTTAGCACGTAGTTCGGGTAAAGCTCGCACGTCAGCCGCCAGCGCTCAGCAAAACGCTGCACCAGCAATCCTCCGGTGGAATCGACTTTTTGCAGCCAGCTCCAAGCCTCCGTCACCTTCGCTGGAGAGACTGTCCCCTCCCGGGGTACGCTCGGCATAGCTAGCTTAGCTTTCTTTTCAAGAGCTAAGCTAGCTACCGCGCGCGCGTGAGGGTACGTCCCCTGGGGCGGTACAGCGCCGGGTTTTTCCGCGTCGTTATTGGTGTTGGTCGCGTACCCTCCCGGGGTACACGATGCGGCTGGGTACAGCTTTGTCCCCTGGGGCGGTACAACTTTTCCGGACGGAGCGTCCCCTGGGGCGGTACGCGCTTCGAGTTCCGCAGCTAACTGTTGTAGCTCGGCGACCGGCCGATTTTCCGCCAGCGCTTGTTTGAGCAGGCGCAAATCTTCCAGCCATTGCGGATTCTGTTGAGGTTGAGGCAATTCAGATTTAGAATCGCCGCACGAAGTGGGACGGCCCGGAGAGATCATCTCCGGGCCGCCTTTGTCGGCATTAGGAACCGAAACGGATCCGGCGTCCCGGTCCGTCCCTGCGCTGGCAACAACTGGTGTGCTGCCACATGCCGAAATTTCAATGAAGGTTTCGCGGAGCATATCAGCAAACTCATCCGGCAGCGAGCCCTGCTCCCAAAACTCTTCCGGCCGCTTCAAGGGTGGCGGCCAAAGCCCAAAGTTTAAATTAATCCCGTACCAATGCCAGCAGTCCGTGGTGTTGCTCCTCTTTTCCGCCGGCAATTGTTGCGTCGAAAATGGCAGCGGCGCCAGCACGTTTTTATCGAGCAAACGCTTCAGCGCCTCGTGCGAATGGGAGAACGTCTGCGTGGCCGCTCCCAACTGCCGGTAAGTCCGGAAAGAGGCGGCGGTCCGCGGCTCCTCTTTTCGAAACTGTCGCTCCACAAAATAATCGAGCAGCCGCAGCTCCTCGGCGTCAAAACCCCTGCGGTGTTGGGGCTTCACATTCGGCTCCAGCAGCACGGAGTCGCGCGCCGCGATCTCGCGTCGCACCCGCAATTCTGCGGCCTCGAATTGCTCGCGCGTGAGCGCCCCTTTAACCATTATCCCCCCCCCCCGGTTTGTTTTTCCGGATTACCAGGATGCACCATTGCGGCCTTGAAATCCCCACTATTTACAGTAGTTTTGTGGCTATTCATTCGGTCAATCGGATTACACGGCCGCTCCAAGGGGAGCGGCCTTTTTGTTGTTATTCACCAGGGCGAATGATTCGCCGCTCGTCTTCTCTAACCTCCGCCGGCGTGTCGAACCGCTCGTCAAAACCAGCCCGGCACACTTTTAACAGGTTCGGTGTCACAGCCAGGCGTTGAGCCAGGCCGATCGCAAAATCGCGCGCCGTCTTGCTGGCCGGCCCCGAAAAGCCGGGGTGCCGCAACGCGAGCTGCAGCCCGCTTAATATCTGGAGCGCCGAAACACCGTCCAGCACGATCGGGATCTCCGCCTGTTCGAGCGCCTGGATATCTTCCTGCGTCATGTCCAACTCCGTGCCTGCGCTGCACAAGTCCACGTCCACCCAGTGGCATGGCCCGTCGCTCGTCACGCACGCGTTATCCTCGGTGCACCCGCAAATTCTGCATTGTCGTTTGCTCATTCGAAAAACTCCCTGCTTGCTGTGAGTTCGCTCCGGCCCTCGACTAATTCCAAGGTCCGCAGCTTTCCCAGGTAAGTTCCAAAGGTTCCGCTCGTGTGCGAGATATTCGCCCGCGCGCCCAACTCTTCTTTGGAGAGTGGTTGCGGATAAGCCTCCGCCAATACAGACAACATCCTGCCGGCGCCCCCCTGCCCCAGATTGCTCAACCAGTAGTTCAGCAAGTCGCGCCCTTCCGGAAGTGGACTGTAATTACCCAGCGCGGCGCGGCCGCTTTCGGTCAACACCAGGACATCGCCATCTCCATCCACATAACCGCTCGCGCGCAGTCGTCCGAGATACGTTCCAAATGTGCCGCTGGTGCTCGATAGGCCCGCTCTCACGCCAAGCTGGCGCTTGTTCAACGGACTGCGCTGCGCCAGCGCCACCATCATCCGCCGCAATCCGCCGGATATGTCGCCGTTGGTCGGCGCCGAGCGCACTGCCACCGATCGGGAAGGCACACGCACCGGCATACTGTATTTTTGTGCAGTATGCGAATTCGCCGGCGCGCGAACCAAAACCGGTTTCGTCGTGGCGGCTTGTGCGTCGCGGTTGGCTGTGCGAATGGCTTCCGCCAAATCACTGCCGAGCTTGATCAGCTGGCTCGCGAATTTTTCCACGCGATCAGTGACTGCCAACAGAGAATGGATCTGCTTCTCTTTCAGGATGGGCACTTCCTTCGTGGTCTCAACCGTAGCCGGCGGCGCTGCCACCTTCGGCACCTGAAGCTTTTGAATCTCCCGGCGCTGGTCGGCGATTGTGCGCTTTAAAAGCGCCACGTCGTTTTCCTTCGCCTTCTCGATCGTCGCGGACATCTTTTCCTTGAACGCTTCCAGGTCGAGTTCGCCGAGTTCACGCTGCAAACGTTTCTCGCCCACCTTCGGCGTGGCGCTGGCGTCGAAAGTCTTTTTTGCCGCAATCTTGATCTTCTCCAGGATACCGAGCCATTGGGGCGACCAGATATAAGCCGTGCCGATCGGCAGCGTCGGCAGCTCGTCCACGAGACCGGTGTCCATCCCCTGGTGAACAATCCACTCCTTCAGCGCCTTGCGCTCCGGCGCGCCGTTCACCTGCAGCACGACCAGGCACTCCGTCTGCGTCAGCACTTCCTTGTTCACCGATTGCGGCCGCTGCGAAATCATCGCCACCCCAATGCCGTAATTTCTGCCCAGGCGAATAATCTCCTCCCAAATGCCAACCATGCGCGCGTCATCACCACGCACCATTTGCGGCACGATCAACTGCGCCTCTTCCAACGTAATAAAAACCGGCGAGGGATTGCGTTCCGCCTTTTTCCGCTGCCACAACCGCACAGCGAATGCCGTCGCAAATCGTTTTCGGTCCGATTGGCTGAACTGGCTCAGATCCAGAATAACGCTCCGTCCGGTGTCCACGACCAGGTCAGCGACCAATTCGCCGCCGGTCGCCTCCAGCGGAATATCACCGCGCAGGCCTCCGAGAACGGGAATATCAAAACCTTTTCCCTTGCCGTCCGCGGCTATCCGCAATCCGTACCAATTGCCGACCGTGTCAAGAATCACACACTGCACGCCGGCGTCCAAAAGCAGTTCGTTCAATTTGCCGGCCGCGTAGGTTTTGCCGGCGCCCTTGCGTGCGACAAAAGCAAACGTCTGCGTCGCCGCGTCGACCGGTAGGGAAAGTGTTTCGGAAATATGAAGCTTGGCGCTCATCTACGTCTTTTTGATCTCCTCCTCCACTCGGTCGAACTCCTTCCCGTCCGGGTCGGCAATGACTTTGAGCCAGGCCGCCAGGTTCACGGCCTGCGCTTTGGTCAGCCGCGCGCCCATGCTGATGATGGTGATCATGTCTTTCCCGGGAACCGCTCCCACCAAAAACTGGTTGCTCGTATCCAGGGTCTTTTCCGCCAGGCTTGGCAGGTTCGCCAGTGGGTGCGTCTTCTCCGGACCGGCTGGTTCGTCGGCAAAATTGATCATACCTTCGCTCCCTTCGTTTCCTTCTGTTCAAGTTTCCGGTTTTCCAGCATCTGCCCCTTGCGATCCAGGTGCGCGATCAAATCATCCATCGCGTGCATGGTCACCGCCACATTGCCAGCCACCACGCTGTCCGCCGTCGCAATGATTTCGAGCAACGTTCGCAGCTCGGCCTGCGTCCGCTTCGCCTGGGCCCGCACCTGCTCATCCCGCGTTCCCGCCTCGATGACCTTGGACTTTGAACTTTGGCCCTTGGACAAAACTTCCGTGTCCGACTTGATGCCGGCGATCCGGTTCACCCGCCTTTGGACGACATTTACCACGTGGCTGGCGGTCACCCGGCCGCTCGGCGCCGTGCCTACTACTTCCTCCCACGCCGGCGCCCATTCCTCGCGCGGAAGCTTCGTCAACGGCCGCGCCTGGCTCTCCGTCGTTGGCACTACAGCAAACTTCTTTTCTTCGAGCACGTGCACCACGTCCGCCGCCGTCCTCAAGTTGCGCGCGTAGCGGTCGGAGATTTCCCACTCCGCCAGGCAATACTCTTCGAACGTGTCGTATTTCTCGCGATACAACCGCGAGTCCCGGATCCGCGAGAGCGCGTGCCCGACCTGGACAAACACCGCCCGCCCCTGCCGGATGATCGCCTCGCACTCCAGGAGCGCCGCCCGCTCGGTCGCCGTCAAAATTGGAGCAACATTGCCATCGTTTGGGAGCGCCGGCGTCTCGCCGGCCTCCGGCGCGTCCTGGGTGTAGGATCCTGGATAAACGATTTTTTCGAGTGCAGTCATATCAGTGCTCACCTTTCACTTCGGTTGCTGGTTGCCGGCTGCGCTGCAGCCAAAAATAAATATCCTTGCACGCGCGGACGTCGGCCAGCGCGTCATGTGCGCCATCAAAATCTTTTCCAAAGCAATGCTGATGCGCTTCCTGCAGGGTTGGCCATTTGTAACCGTAGCTCCCTGGAATTTGGCAAACGTCGGTCATTTGCTGCATCGTGCAGAAACGCCGGCGGTTCGGATAATCCACCACCATCCTCATGCATTCACCCACCATGATCAGGTGGTCGAACTCGATGTTGTGGCAAACGAACGTCTCGGCCAGTTTGCCCAGGGAGGAAAAGAGATCGAGCGCGTGCGCCACTGGCACCCCGCGCTGGACGGCAATCTCAGTGGTGATGCCGTGCACCGCCGCGGCCTCGGCGGGAATTTCAAATCCAATCGGCCGCACGATGCAGCTCATCATGGAAATTTCCTTGCCGCCGAAATCAGTGAGGATCGCCGCCAACTGGACCAGCCGCGGCTGATGCTCCGCGTCGGCGCGCGCGCGAAAGTCGGCTTTCCCGGTGGTTTCGGTGTCGAAAAATAGAATCATATCAATCCTTTCGCCTTCAGCACGCGCCCGATTCGACGCTTTAATTTTTTACCGATCGCGTCCAACGATTCGCCGCAGCTCGGACAAGCAACCACCCTTTGTTTTCTTCGTTGCCTTCTGTTCATGTTTTTGCCCCTT
>Ga0070714_100000667_pt1 | contig 24271 bp, 19 predicted proteins | sample LARL83metaG_FD_65450 | JGI IMG/M metagenome (GOLD analysis project Ga0070714, IMG submission 65450) | Corn, switchgrass and miscanthus rhizosphere microbial communities from Kellogg Biological Station, Michigan, USA - LAR L8-3 metaG | ecosystem: Host-associated > Plants > Roots > Rhizosphere ... | reverse complement strand
TACGAACGCTACGTGCTGAAGGCGCTGGGCATCACCCAGCTCAAGCAGGCATCCTGAGCCATGAAAGAAGAGGCCCCTTTACAGGGGCCTCTCAGTTCAACAGATCCAGTTTGGCTTAGCCACCATGCGAAAGAAGCGGGACGATGAGCAAGGCCACAATGTTGATGATCTTGATCAGCGGATTAATCGCCGGACCCGCGGTGTCCTTGTAGGGATCGCCCACGGTATCGCCGGTCACCGCCGCCTTGTGGGCGTCGGAACCCTTGCCGCCGAAGTTGCCGTCCTCGATGTACTTCTTGGCGTTGTCCCAGGCGCCGCCGCCGGTGGTCATGGAGATCGCGACGAACAGGCCGGTGACGATGGTGCCGATGAGCACGCCGCCCAGCGCCTTCGGGCCGAGCACCAGGCCCACGATCACGGGCACCAGGATCGGCAGCAGCGAGGGGACAATCATCTCCTTGATGGCGGCACGCGTGAGCATGTCCACCGCGCGGGAGTAATCCGGCTTGGCCTTGCCGGTCATGATGCCGGCGATCTCCTTGAACTGGCGGCGCACCTCGTTCACCACCGAGCCCGCGGCGCGGCCCACCGCCTCCATGGCCATGGCGCCGAACAGGTAAGGCACCATGCCGCCGATGAACAGGCCGATGATCACCATGTGGTCGGAGAGGTCGAACTGCGTCACCACGCCCTGGTCATGGGCGCTCAGGGTGTGGGTGTAGTCGGCGAACAGCACCAGCGCCGCGAGGCCGGCGGAGCCGATGGCGTAGCCCTTGGTCACCGCCTTGGTGGTGTTGCCCACCGCGTCCAGGGGATCGGTGACGGCGCGCACTTCCTTCGGCAGGCCCGACATCTCGGCGATGCCGCCGGCGTTGTCGGTGATGGGGCCGTAGGCGTCGAGCGCGACCACCACGCCGGTCATGGAGAGCATGGCGGTGGCGGCCACCGCGATGCCGTACAGGCCGGCGAACATGTAGGCGCCGTAGATGCTGGCGCACACCGCCAGCACCGGCAGCGCGGTCGCCTTCATGGAGATGCCGAGGCCGGCGATGATGTTGGTGGCGTGACCGGTCTGGGAGGCCGCAGCCACGTGGTGCACCGGCTTGAACTGGGTGCCGGTGTAGTACTCGGTGATCCACACGATCACGCCGGTGAGCACCAGGCCGATCAGGCCGCAGGCATAGAGGTTCATGGCATTGGCGCCCATGAGTTCCTTGGTGATCGGGTAGAAGAAGGCGGCCGCCAGGACGCCGGCCACCGCCACGCCCATGTACAGGGCGTTCATGATCTTGCCGCCCTCGCGCGCCTTCACGAAGAAGGTGCCGACGATGGAGGCCACGATGGACGCTCCCCCCAAGGCCAGCGGGTAGAGCACCGCGTAGGCGCCGAAGTCCGCGGCCATCAGGCCGCCCAGTACCATGGTGGCCACCACGGTGACGGCATACGTCTCAAAGAGATCGGCGGCCATGCCGGCGCAGTCGCCCACGTTGTCGCCCACGTTGTCGGCGATCACGGCCGGGTTGCGCGGGTCATCCTCGGGGATGCCGGCTTCCACCTTGCCCACCAGGTCGGCGCCCACGTCGGCGCCCTTGGTGAAGATGCCGCCGCCGAGGCGCGCGAAGATCGAGATCAGGGAGCCGCCGAAGGCCAGGCCCACCAGCGCGTGCAGCGCGGTCTCGGCACCGGCCAGGCGGCTGGCGACCAGGTAGTAACCGGCCACGCCGAACAGGCCCAGGCCCACCACCAGCATGCCGGTGATGGCGCCGCCACGGAAGGCGACGGCCAGCGCGGCATTGATGCCGTTGCGGGCGGCCTCGGCGGTGCGCACGTTGGCGCGCACCGAGATGTTCATGCCGATGAAGCCGGTGGCGCCGGACAGCAGCGCGCCGATGGCGAAGCCCACCGCCGTGTACCAGTTGAGGAAGAAGCCGATCACCAGGAACAGCACCGCACCCACGATGCCGATGGTGGTGTACTGGCGGTTGAGGTAGGCGCGGGCGCCTTCTTGCACCGCCGCGGCGATCTCCTGCATGCGGTCGTTGCCGGCCGGCTGGCGCAGGATCCAGGTCACCGAGTAGGCGCCGTAGATGATCGCGAGGACTGCACAGCCCAGCGCGAACCACAGGATGTTTGACTCGAACATCGACTTCTCCCTAAAGACTATGGATGTTTTATGGGAACCTTAAGAACTCAGACCTTGAACTCGTCCTTCAGCTTGCGGCGCACACCCAGGTTCTTGAGCCGGGCGTACTGCGGGACCCCATCCTTATAAGGAGGGTAGTCTTCGCCCTGGATCAGGGGCGCGAGGTAGCGCCGTCCCGCGGGGGTCACACCGAAGCCGTCTTCGGTGATGAACTCGCGGGGCATGAACTTCTCGTGGTTGGCCACGTCGGCGAGCTTGGCCATGCCGACCGACCACTTATAGGGCTTGTTCGACCTGCGCACTATGGTGGGCATGATGGCGTTGTGGCCCTTGAGGGCCATCTCCACCGCGGCCTTGCCGACCGCATAGGACTGCTCCACGTCCACCTTGCTCGCCACGTGGCGCGCGGCGCGCTGCAGGTAATCGGCCAGCGCCCAGTGATATTTGAGCTTGAGCTCGGCCTTCACCATGTTGGCGAGGGTGGGGGCCACACCGCCCAACTGGGCATGGCCGAAGGCATCGCGGGTGCCGGCTTCGGCGAGGAAGCCGCCGTCCGGATTGCGCACGCCCTCCGAGGCCACCACCACGCAGTAGCCGTATTGCTCAACGCATTGCTTCACCCGGGCCAGGAAGGCCTGGGCGTCGAACTTGATCTCCGGGAACAAGATGATGTGCGGTGCATCGCCGGCTTTCTCGGCGGCGAGGCAGCCGGCCGCGGCGATCCAGCCCGCGTGGCGGCCCATCACTTCCAGGATGAAGACCTTGGTGGAGGTCTTGGCCATGGAGGCCACGTCCAGTGCGCACTCCTTGGTGGAGACCGCCACGTATTTGGCCACCGAACCGAAGCCGGGGCAGCAGTCGGTGATGGCGAGGTCGTTGTCCACGGTCTTGGGCACGTGGATGGCCTGCAGGGGATACCCCAGTTTCTCCGAGAGCTGGGACACCTTCAGGCAGGTGTCGGCGGAATCGCCGCCGCCGTTATAGAAGAAGTAGCCGATGTCGTGGGTCTTGAACACCTCGATGAGGCGCTGGTATTGGGCGCGGTTCTCCTCCAGGCCCTTCAGCTTGTAGCGGCAGGAGCCAAAGGCGCCGCCCGGAGTCTGGCGCAGGGCGCGGATGGTCGCGGGGCTCTCCTTGCTGGTGTCGATCAGGTCTTCGGTGAGGGCACCGATGATGCCGTTGCGTCCGGCGTAGACCTTGCCGATGCGGTGCTTGTGCTTGCGGGCGGTCTCGATGACGCCGCAGGCTGAGGCGTTGATGACCGCGGTCACGCCGCCCGACTGGGCGTAGAAGGCGTTGCGCTTGGAAGCCATTGTTTTACATGCTCTTTGGACGAGGGGGCCGGCGACGGCCACCGGATTCTACAGGGGGGTCGGCGGGACTTAAACAGGTGTGAACTCCGTCACACTCTGCGCCACGCGACATAGAATATTAAGTATCAACGTAATGATGTTTCCAGTACAGTAAACCGCAGGTCCCGATTCCCAAACCGCCTCGAGCGGAGTGCCGGTACAACAGGGGTACCGGCGGGCAGGGCCCTGTTCCATAAACGCTTTTTGCTTGGGAGGGGTTGTGAAGGGAGGCTTCCGGCATCTGGCCGCCGTGGTGGCGGCTTCCACTTTTTCCGTCTCGCTGGCGGCCGCACCCGGCCCCGGCAATCCCAATTCCCCGCCGCCCGGCACGCCGACTCCCGGCCAGGTCCAGTCCACGCTGCCGACCCAGTTACCCCAGCCCAAGAAGGCGCCGCCGCCCAGCGGGAGCAAGGCGCCCAACGTCCAGGGCGTGGCGCCGGGCGGCCCGGCGTTCCGCGTCAACAGCTTCAGCATCGAGGGCAACACCGCCATCCCCACGGATGAGCTGCAGGCCCAGATCTCGGGTTATCTGGGCAAGGACATGACCCTGTCCCAGCTCTACGACGTGGCGGACGTGCTGACCCGCTACTATCGGGCCAAGGGCTATGGCCTCGCCTACGTGACGCCGCCGGCGCAGAAGCTCTCCGCCGGCAACGTGCGTCTGCAGGTGGTGGAAGGGCGGGTCGGCAACATCGACATCCAGGGCAACAGCCGCACCCGCACCCCGGTGCTGCGCCGTCGCACTGAGGGACTCGACACCGGCAACATCTACACCAATGCCGCCGCCGAGCGCGCGGTGCTGCTGATGAACGACATCCCCGGCGCGCAGGCCCGTGAGGTGCTGAGTCCTGGCCAGAGCTTCGGCACCTCGGACGTGCTGTTCAACGTGGATGAGCATGCTTTCGACGGTGACGTCTCGGTGGACGACTACGGCCGCGCCAGCATCGGCCGCTGGCGCCTCAACGCCGACGCCGCGGTGAACAGCCTCACCGGCAGCGGTGACCAGCTCTCAGCGGGCATCACCCATTCCGAGGGTAACCTGCTGAACTTCGGCAAGCTCGCCTACCTGTTGCCGGTGGGCTCCGCCAGCGACATGATGGTCAACTTCAACCGCGCCTTCTACCACGTGGGTGGTCCCGTGTTCGGCTCTGCGCATGTGGAGGGCAGCACACAGAACGCAGGCCTGACTTGGCAGTATGCGGCGGAGCGAAGCCAGGCCGAGAGCCTGTACTGGACCCTGGGGCTGAACCATGACACCGCCAAGAGCCTGAGCGGCGCCGGTACGGCTAGTTCCATCTACCAGGTCACCAGCAACATCACGCTGCTGCAACTGGGCATGCTGTTCGACCGGCAGTACCAGGACCAGAGTTACTACACCCTGAGCGGCAACCTCTGGACCAACGGCCAGACCAACCATCCAGGCGTGGGCGCCAACTATGCAGAGAAGCTGCGCCTGCAGGTGGACGGCAGCTACTCCAAGCCCTTCGCCGACGTATGGGACTTCGTCGGCCAGGCCTCGGCCGCCTATTCGCCGGATCCGCTGGTGGACAACGACAAGTATTCATTGGGCGGCCCCGGCAACGTGCGCGGTTTCCAGTCCGCCGAGGCCCGCGGTGACCGCGGCGTGTTCGGCTCCGTGGAACTGCAACGCTACTTCTTCCTGGGTTCGACCATGCCCATCGCCTGGGGCCTGTTCCTGGACAGCGGCAAGGTCTGGAGCCTGGGCTTCACCCCGGTGGGCGGCACGGCCAGCAGCGCGGTGCCGGCCAGTAGCGACACGCTCACCAGCATCGGCACCGAATTCCAGCTCCTTAACAACGCCGGCGGCTGGACCTCGCGCCTGCAGTTCGCCTGGGCCATCGGCGGCGAACGACCCAGCGACGACGTAGCCCCGGCGGCGGTGGCGCTCGGTGAGAAGCCGGCGGACCGCGGACCGCACATCTGGTTCACCCTGGGCAAGAGTTTCTGAATCAAATCGGCCGGGCCGAGGGTCCGGCATCGAGGATAGCGACATGAAGTACCGCAGACTCGCCACCCGTCCGCTGCACGCCTTGCTCCGCAGCACCTTCACCCGCGCCGCGGCAGGCGCGCTCGGCGCGGCGACGCCGCTCATGGCGCTCGCCAATCCCACGGGCGGACAGGTGGTGGCGGGCTCCGCCACCATCGGCACCGCGGGGGCCAACGGCACCGTCATCAACCAGTCCTCGCAGCGCGCTGCCATCAACTGGCAGCAGTTCAATGTGGGCGCCAACCAGTACGTGCAGTTCGTGCAGCCCAACAGCTCCTCGGTGGTGCTGAACCGGGTGATCGGCGGCAACGCCTCGCAGATCTTCGGCAGCATCCGCGCCAACGGCCAGGTGTTCCTGATAAACCCGAACGGCATCCTGTTCGCCCCCGGCGCCAGCCTCGACGCGCAGGGCCTGGTGGCGAGCACCCTCGACATCAGCGACGCCGACTTCATGGCCGGCCGCTACAGGTTCAGCAAGGACCCCGGCGCTCCGGATGCGAGCGTGATCAACGATGGCGACATCCAGACCGCTCCGGGGGGCTACGTGGTGCTGGCGGGCGACTATGCGCGCAACGCCGGCAGCATCGATGCCCTGGCTGGACGGGTGGTGCTGGCGGCCGGCGGCCGCGCCGACCTCACGCTCGACGGCGAGCACCTCATCAGCTACGTGGTGGACGGCCAGACCCTGGCCAACATGGCCAACGTGAGCAACGCCGGCCAGATCGTCGCCACCGGCGGCATGGTCATCATGACCGCGGACGTGGCCAACGCGCTCACCGCCACGGCGGTGAATAACACCGGCCTCATCGCCGCCCATTCCGTGAGCTATCACGGCGGCGAGATCGTGCTGGAGGCCCAGGGCGGCGGCATCGAGAACAGCGGCACCCTGGATGCCAGCGGCACCGGCGTGGGAGTAGCGGGCGGCGCTGTGATCCTTCACGGCGATGGCGACACGCGCCTCACCGACACCTCGCAGATCGTTGCATGGGGCAACCATGCGAGAGGCGGCTTCGTGGACGTATCCGGCCACGACCTCACCCTCAAGGGCGGCTTCAACGTCGGCAAGGGCGGTCAGATGCTGCTGGACCCCAGCACGATCATGATCGAGTCGGGCGGCACAGCGAATTCCTCGAGTTGCGTTGGCTGCGGAGGCGGCGTGATCCACACCAACTTCATCCAGCACGAACTCAATGCTGGCCTCGATCTCACCATCATCGCATCGAACCAGATCGTCATCGGCAGCGGCGACCATGGTGCCGGCCCAGCCACCAACATCACTGCGTTGACCGGTAACGGCAAGCTGTCGCTCAAGATCGGCACTACTCACATCCAGTCGCCCAGTGGCGGCACCTTGCATCGCATCACCAGCAGCATCTTCAACAATAGCGGCGCACTGTTGGATGCTTTCACGCCTACCGCGAATGGCACCATCAATCTCTCCGGGCTCACCATCAACATCAAGGGCGGCTTCGAGGCCAGTGCCAGTCACGGCAATGTGACTCTGGGCAACATCACGGCGGCATCGGTCACGGTCACGGGCGCCAACGTCACCACAGGTACCTTGCACGCCACTGGCCTAGCGTCCACGGGTGACGTGGCGGTCAGGGGCTCCCAGAGCGTCGCCGCCTTCAGCAGCGGCCACGTGGTCATCAACGGCACCGTCACGGCGGACCACGGCAACGTCAAGCTCATCGCCAAGGGCGGCGGCGACGTCAGCGGCGGCAACCTCACCGTGACGGGCGCCATCAAGGCCGGCGGCACCGCGAGTATCTCCGGCCACTATATCGGCAGCAGCAGCGCCAGTGGCGGCGGCCGCGTCAAGCTCGGCAGCGTCAGCGGCCAGACGGTGACCATCACTTCCCTCAGCTCCCATCCCTCCATCTCGGTGGGCAGCATCAATGCCACTCAGAAGGACGATGGCCTGGATGTGGTCCAGGTGCACGCGGGACATGTCGGCGCCGGTTCCAATAACGCGCTGATCAAGATCAACGGCGCCATCACTGCCGCTGAGGGCGTCTTCATCGCCGCATCGGGCGGTCATCCCTTGGTCTCGACGGAGGCGATCACCGGCAACACCAAGGGTTGCCCGATCTCCGACTGCAGTGCGCCGTCGGTGTCCATCAGCGCGCCCCATGGCACCATCCAGGTGAACGGCACGATCGTGGTGGACCCGGACCCCTTCACCCGGCCGGGGGTCTTCCTCGACGGCCGTGTCATCGATTTTGGCAACGTCACCGCCCCGGGCAACGTGAGCATCAGCGCGGCCACCATCAGCAGCATCAATCATGCGGGCATCACCCAGGCGGCCAACGCCACCATCAAGGCGCGCGACATCCATGTGGATCTGAATGCCTCCTACGGCGGCGCCATCAAGCTCGGCAACCTCATCGCATCCTCCGCCAACGGCCCGGCAGCGGTCGAAGTGGACGCGCAGAGTCACAACGCCGGCAATTCGATCGTGGTGGGCGGCAACATCACCGTGAACGGCAAGGGCGCCAACCGCGGTTTCAGCAGCGCCATGCCCGGCGACGGCGTGCCCATCGCGGCGCTGGTGGATCTGCAGGCCAGCGGCAGCGTGGCGGCGGCCGCCTACACCATAAAGGTGAGCGGCAACATCACCGCCAACGCCAAGCCAGGTGCCTTCAACCACACCAGCCCGAGCTGCGCCACCTGTAGCGCGGGAGGTCCGCGTCCCACCGTGCATGCGGTCGGCACCGGCGGGCTCGCGAAGGTCATGATCTTCACCTCGGGCAGCCACGGCAGCGTGAACCTGGGCGGCAACATCTCCGTCGCCGGTCCGGCGGCGGCTGTGAACGTCAAGGGCGACGTCATCAAGGTGGCAGGCAATGTCACCACCACCGGCACCGGCGGCAGCGACAGCGTGGACGTGCTGCTCACCGGCAGCCACGGATACCACACCCATTTCGTCGGACCGGGTCCCATCACCAACGTCAGCCTCGGCGGGGCCAGCAGCGCTGCCTCGGTCAGCGTCGGCGGCACGGTCGCCGTCAGCGGCCCGGGCCTGATCGGTGTGTCCATCGCCGGCGGCAAGGTCGCGCTGGGCGGTTTGAACGTCACGGCTACCGCCGCCGCCAGCTACAGTGTGCTGGATACCCGGGTCTCGACCACCACGGACAAGTTCACCCTCGGCAGCGCCGCAGTGCTGGTGTTCCAGGCCTCCAACGGCTCCGCCTTCGGTCCGGCCACGGTCACCGGCGCCGTGGACGTGAGTGCCCCCCAGGGCAACGTGTTCATCGAGTCCGAGCTGAAAGCCGGCGGCCAGGTCGCTCTCAGCGCGGGCAAGAACGTCAGCGGCAACGCTACGGCCATAGGCACCCGCATCGGCGAGATCGGCCACGTGATCGGTAGCAGCAGCGGGGGGAGCCCGAACATCCCGTCGGCAGGGGCCTTGCCCCTGCAATTGACGGCGACCGGCGTCTCCATGATCGCCGGCGGCGGTATCGACCTCACCAGCGCCAGCATCAAGACCGCGGGCGTGGCCGCGCTCAAGGCCGGCGGCGACATCGTGCTGAGCGGCGTCGACATCAACGTGGGCACCTTCGTGGCCTATGCCGGCGGCACCATCCATAACGGCGGCGCCATCGGCACCCTCAGCGCAGGCGCGGTGGCCTTCCATGCCGGCAAGGACCTGACCTTGTCCAGCACCGACATCACCGTCGGCTCCGGGTCGGTCCCCCAGGACGCCACGACGGTGAACGGCAACGCAGCGCTGAAGGCGATACTCTCCGATACGGCTTTCGCCGCCACCCTGAGCGGCGATCCGGTGCTGGCCTCAGGCCTGGCCGCGGGCGGCATCCCCTTCACGTCGATCACGCCTAATGCGAGCTTCATCGCCGGCGGCGCGGTGAGCCTGGGGAGCCTGACCATGAAGGGCAGTTACCTGTACCTGCAGGGATCCAGCGTGTCGCTCGGCGGCGCGGTGACAGCTCCCAAGGGCCTGGTGGTGCAGGTGGCGGCCGCCAGCCCGACCGGTACCACCGACCTGGAAGGCAAGGGTGCGGCCGGTGCCGACCTCAACCTGAATAACACCGGCTTCCTCGACCAGTTCGCGGACGGCACCACTCTGGTGTTGGGCGCCAGCGGCCAGACCGGTGACATCAGCCTGGGCAACAACGGCACCTTCGACATCGGCAGCGACAACCTGATCCTGGATACCAGCGGCAACATCACCGGCCTGGGCAATGTCACCAGCACCGGCCTCGTGAGTTCGCTGGAAGCGCTGCTGGGCAGCCTGGTGGTACCGCCGACTTCAGGCGAGATCGATCCCACTTCCACCAACAACAACAACGCGGCGGGCGACAAGAAGCGCCAGAACCCGGGCGGTGAGTCGGAGGGGGCGGACAGCGGCCAGGGTGGCACCATCACCCAGGACACCAGCGCCTCGTCGGCCTGTCATTGATCGAGGAGAGGGACATGCAGACCATCGCCCGTGAACTTTCCTTCGTCTTGGCCGCCAGCGCCTTGTTGGCAGCGTCCGCTGCCGCGGCATCTGCGCCGGCACCCGCGGTGCCGGTCGTAGCTCCGAGCGCCCCTGCCGCTGGCACCGCCACCCTGGTGACCGGCCACGTGAGCGCCGCGACACCCTCCGGCGAGATCCGGGACCTGAACAAGGGTTCGCCGATATATGAAGGTGAGGTGGTGATCACCTCCGGCTCCAGCTTCGTGAACATCGAGTTCACCGACGGCGGCCGCGTGCTGTTGCGTCCTGAATCGCGTTTCCAGATCGAGCGCTACCAGTACGCCGGGGCCGCGGCTCAACCGGCCGCGGGCCAGCCCCAGGCAGCCCAGCCGGTGCGCCAGGAGAGTGCCTTCTTCCGTCTACTGAAGGGGGGATTCCGGGCGGTCTCGGGGCTGATCGGCCACACCCGCCGCGAGGACTACGCGGTGCAGACCCCTGTGGCCACCATCGGCATCCGCGGCACCGACTACGAGGTGCGCTTCTGCCAGGGGGACTGCGGTGACGTGACGCCCACCCCCAAGGATGGCCTGTATGCCGGCGTGCAGTCCGGCTCCATCGCCCTGACCAACCAGGGGGGCACCACTACCCCCACCGCCGGCCAGTACGTCTACATCTCCGGGAGCAACAACGTGCCTACGCCGGGCACGGTACGGCCGAACGCCCTCACGGAGTTGCCTGACCCCAAGACCTGCAACTGAGAAATCCAGCAAATGTGACGAAAAAGCCCCCAACAGGGGGCTTTTTGCTGGCTTGTCAAAGCCACGGCGAGCCCCCATAAGGACCGCCATCGCGTTGACGGACCTTGGGACAACCGGTACTTTACGCCTGCCTCGCGGCCCTAAAAGGCCGTCAGGCTGCCCCAAAACGCCTATTCCAGGGACATTCCATGAGAATCGTGCTGCTCGGAGCGCCCGGGTCCGGTAAGGGGACCCAAGCCAAGCTGCTTACCGAGAAATACCGCATCCCCCACGTCTCCACCGGGGACCTGCTGCGGGCCAACCTGGCCGCCGGCACCCCCCTGGGGCTGCAGGCCAAGGCCGCCATGGACGCGGGCCAGCTGGTGTCGGACGACCTGGTGCTGGCCATCATCCGCGAGCGCCTGCGCAACCCGGATGCCAAGAAGGGCTTCATCCTGGACGGCTTCCCCCGCAACATCCCCCAGGCCAACGCCCTGGACGGCATGCTGCGCAACATCGCCCAGCCGCTCGACGCCGCCATCCTCATGGAAGTGGACTTCGACATCCTGATGCAGCGCCTCACCGGGCGCCGCACCTGCGAGAACTGCGGCGCGGCCTACAACGTCTACACCAACCCGCCGCGCCTGGAGGACCAGTGCGACCGCTGCGGCGGTCCGCTGCACCATCGCGCCGACGACAACGAAGAGACCATCGGCAACCGCCTGCGGGTATACGAGGGCCAGACCAAGCCCCTCATCGGCTATTACCGGGACCAGGGCCGCATCGAGACCGTGGACGCAGTGGGTGACGTGAAGGACATCCTGAAGCGCATGATCGCGGTGCTGGATCCCATCGCCAAGGGCCAGCGCAAGGTCATCGTGCCGGTGAAGGCAGCCCCACCGCCGAAGGCCGGCAAGGTGGCCGCGGCGCAGCCCAAGGTGGATCTCAAGGCCAAACCCGGCGTGAAGCCGTCGGCTGCCGCCAAGGCCGTCGCGAAGCTCGCAGCGGCCGGCAAGAAGCCGGCACCCAAGAAGCCCGAGCCCAAGAAGGCCAAGCAGGACGACCAGAAGAAGCATAAGAAGAAGGAACAGAAGAAGAAGGACAAGAAGCACGCCAAGAAAGACAAGAAGAAGGACAAGAAGAAAAAGAAGAGGTGAGGCCTAGCGGGGGAGGATGTCCAGGCCTCCCTCGCCGGCGGCGAGCGACTGCTTGCCCGCCATGAAGTCCAGCAAGGCCTGGCCGGCCATGTCCAGGCGCCAGTCCTTCAAGATCTCCAATTCCCGTTCACCCCGCACCAATCTCTCGAGCTCGGATCTGTTGGCCAGGCTCGCGGCGCTCACCTGGCCGCCGGCGGCCTTGAGCCGCACGATGGCGGTGAGGGCATCCACCAGGGCATCCTGGCGGGTGCTGAGGGCGGCGGGCACCCGCTCGCGCTCGCTGGGTGCATCGCCACCCTGCTTGAGGATCTTCAACAACTCCGCACCGTGGCGCTTGGCCAGGCTGTCGCCCACGCCGCGCACCGCAGCCAGGCTCGCGAGGTCGGCGGGCTGTTGCTTGGCGAGATCCATGAGCGTCTCGTCCTTGAGGATCCACTGGCGGGGGCGGTTCTCGGCGATGGCGGTGCGCTCGCGCCAGGCAGCCAAGGGCTTCGCCAATGCGGCGGCCTTGGGCTTCATGCGCAGGATGCCGCGGATGCGCTGCCAGGCGTTCTCCGGATCCGGCTTGTAGAGCTTCTCGTCGGTGAGCGCCTTCAGCTCCGGTCCGGCCCAGCCGCCGCGGCCCCGTGAGACCAGTTCCGCGTCCAGCTTCTTGTAGAGATGGCGCAGGTGGCGCACGTCGTCGGCGGCGTACTCCAGTGCCGCCGGGGGCAACGGCCGGCGCATCCAGTCGGTGCGGGCATGGCTCTTGTCCAGGCTGATACCGAGGATGGACTGCACCACGGCGCCATAGCCCGACTGGTCGGGATGGCCCAGGAAGCGCGCCACCACCTGGGTGTCGAACACCGGCGCCGGCACCGCGCCGGTGAGGTTGTAGAAGATCTCCAGGTCCTGGCGTGCCGCGTGCAGCACCTTGAGGGTCTTGGGGTCCAGCAGCACCTCGAGCAGGGGCTGCAGGGAGGGCAGCGCCAGCGGGTCGACGCAGGCCACCACCTCGTCGGTGGCCACCTGCACCAGGCAGAGCTCCGGGTAATAGGTGCGTTCCCGCATGAATTCCGTGTCCACCGCCACCCAAGGCTGGCCGCGCAGGCGCGTGCACAGGGACTCCAGCGCAGCGGGACTGTCGACGTAGAGGTAGGGGTCGGACATGACGGGCATCGGGGCAAATCGGAGTGGCACAGGTTATCATGCTGCGACTCACTGGATTCCCATGCGTATACATATCCTCGGCATCTGCGGCACGTTCATGGGGGGCATCGCCGTCCTCGCCAAGGCGCTCGGCCACGAGGTGGAGGGCTCGGACGTCGACGTGTATCCGCCCATGAGCACCCAGCTCGAAGAGATGGGCATCAAGCTGTTCCCCGGTTACAGGGCGGAGCACCTGAGGCCGGCCCCGGACATGGTGGTGGTGGGCAACGCGATGTCCCGCGGCAATCCCGCCGTGGAGTTCATGTTGGCCGAGGGCCTGGCCTACCAGTCCGGCCCGCAGTGGCTCTACGAGCAACTGCTGTACCGCCGCCACGTCATCGCCGTGGCCGGCACCCACGGCAAGACCACCACCACCTCCATGCTGGCCTGGATCCTGGAGCAAGCGGGCCTCAGGCCCGGCTTCCTCATCGGCGGCGTGGCGCCGGATTTCGGAGTCTCAGCGCGGCTCGGCGAAGGCGCCCATTTCGTGGTGGAAGCGGATGAATACGACACCGCTTTCTTCGACAAGCGCTCCAAGTTCCTGCACTACCGGCCGCGCACGGCCATCCTCAACAACCTGGAGTTCGACCACGCCGACATCTTCCCGGACCTGGCCGCCATCGAGACCCAGTTCCACTACCTGGTGCGTTCCGTCCCGGGCAACGGCCTGCTGGTGGTGAACGGCGGCGAGGCGGCATTGCAGCGGGTGCTGCAACGCGGCTGCTGGACGCCCCAGGAACACTTCGGCACGGGTGATTCGCAGTGGCGCGCTGCGGAAGCGACTCCGGACGGCAGTGCGTTCGATGTCCTCTATATGGACAAGAAAGTGGCGCGGGTGGAATGGGGCCTGCTCGGTACCCATAACGTGAACAATGCCTTGGCGGCGATGGCGGCCGCACAGCATGCGGGGGTGCCGCCGCTGCAGGCTGCGGAGGCGCTGGCCGGTTTCAAGGGCGTGAAGCGCCGGCTCGAAGTGAGGGCGCGGGTGGATGGCGTCACGGTCTACGACGACTTCGCCCACCACCCTACCGCGGTCACCACGACCCTCGCCGGCCTGCGTGGCCGGGTGGGGGAGCAGCGCATCATCGCCGTCATGGAGCCGCGCTCCGCCACCATGAAGATGGGCGTGCACCGGGACACCCTGGCCCACGCCTTCGCCGGCGCAGACCGGGTCTTCGTCTATCAGGCCCCCAACGTGACCTGGGACGTGGCAGGTACCTTCAGCGCCCTGGGGTCGCGCGCCAGCGTGATCCGCGACGTGGGCGCGTTGGTGGATGCGGTGATGGCCGAGGTGCGGCGGGGCGATCATATCGTGGTCATGTCCAACGGCGGCTTCGGCGGCTTCCACGAGAAGCTGATCGATAAATTGGAACGCAACGCCGCACCGCGCTGCTGATGGGCGAGATCGCGCTGTTTCCCCTCAACACCGTGTTGTTTCCCGGCGGTGCCCTTCCGCTGCGTATCTTCGAGACCCGCTACATCGACATGGTGAGCCGCTGCATGAAACAAGGCAGCGGTTTCGGCGTGTGCCTGATCCAGGAAGGGCAGGAGACCGGCAAGGCCAAGATGCACCGGGTCGGGACCCTGGCGGCGGTCGATGATTGGAGCCGGGGGGAAGACGGCCTGCTGCACATCCTGGCCAAGGGCAGGCAGCGCTTCCGCGTGCAGAGCAGCCGCACCCAGAAGGACGGCCTGAACCTCGGTGAGGTGCAGATGCTGCCGGACGACCCGTTGCTGCCGGTGCCGGAGGCGCAGAAGCAGTTGCCGGAGATCCTGCGCCAGGTGTTGCTGCAGTTGCAGGCGGAGCAGGACGAGGTCAACTATGCGGACGCGGGCTGGGTGGGGAACCGCCTGGCGGAGGTGCTACCCATCAGCCTCCCGCAGCGGCAATACCTGTTGGAGGCGGAGCCGCTCAAACGCCTGGAGATCCTCCAGACGCTGGTCCAATCTCTCACCGTCAACTGACCTCAAACGAAAAGCGCGACCGAAGTCGCGCTTCCATTATCCGATGGCAAGCCGGTCTATTCCGGATTGCCCCATACCGCAGCCGCATCCTTCTGGACGAGGTTCGTCGTCTCACGCAGACGCCGGGAAAGTATCTCAGCAAGCGACTGGTAGAAGCGCGCCGCGAAGGCGGGGTTCTGGCCCATGAGGTTGCTGACATGGGCATGGTGCACGATGAACACCAGCACCTCCTCGTCGCCGGCCACCACGCTGGCGCTGGCCGCTTGGCCTTCGATGAAGGACATGTCGCCGAAGATCTCACCGGCGCCGTGACGCGACAGCTCGATGGCGAAGCCTTCGTGGTCGCGCTGCACTTTCACTTCGCCCTTGACGATGACGTAGATGGAAGTCTGGCGGGCGCCCTCCTGGATGAGGACTTCGCCCGGCTTGAAGGCCTTGCGCTCGGAATCCTTGAGCAGCTGGTTGTGCTCTTCGTCCCTGAGGAACTTGAAGATCTTTGCCAGGGCCATCGCTCGTTCCCCGTTACTTCCCTACCTAATGATAGTGCCGGATTTCACCGTTTATGTCATCTCTTCGACAGCCCACCCATCACCCGGCGGGCGGCCTGCGCGGTCGCGGCGATGTCTGCCTCGCTATGGGCCGAGGACATGAAACCGGCCTCGAAGGCGGAGGGGGCAAGGTAGATGCCCTCCTTGAGCATGCCGTGGAAGAAGGCGCGGAAGGTCTCCACGTCCGAGGCCATCACCTGGGCGTAGTTGCTCACCCGGGGCTCACGGGTGAAGAACAGGCCGAACATGCCGCAGACTGCGTTGTACGCGAAGGGTATCCCCGCATCGGCGGCGGCCTGTCCCAGACCCTCCACCAGCAGCCGCGTCTTGCGCTCCAGCGTGGGGTAGAAATCCGGGGCTTCCAGGAGCTCCAGCATCGCCAGGCCGGCCGCCATGGCCAGCGGGTTGCCCGACAGCGTGCCGGCCTGGTACACCGGCCCCAGGGGCGCGATCCGGCTCATCACCTCGCGACGCCCGCCGAAGGCTCCCACCGGCATGCCGGCGCCGATGACCTTGCCCAGGGTGGTGAGGTCCGGCGTTATGCCGTAGAGCTGCTGGGCGCCGCCCTTGGCGACGCGGAAACCGGTCATCACCTCGTCGAAGATCAGGAGCGCGCCGTGCTTGCTGCATTGCTCGCGGAGCGCCTCCAGGAAACCGGCGGCCGGCGGCACGCAGTTCATGTTGCCGGCCACGGGCTCGACGATGACACAGGCGATCTCGCCGCTGTACTTGCCGAAGGCCTCGGCCACCGCTGCCGCGTCGTTGTAAGGGAGGGTGAGGGTGAGGGCGGCGAGCGCCGCCGGCACGCCGGGGGAGGTGGGCACACCCAGCGTCAGCATCCCGGAACCGGCCTTCACCAACAGTGAGTCGCTGTGGCCGTGATAGCAACCTTCGAACTTCACGATCCTGTCACGTCCTGTGAAGCCGCGCGCCAGGCGGATGGCGCTCATGGTGGCTTCGGTGCCTGAGCTCACCATGCGCACCAGCTCGATGGACGGCATGCGACGGCAGACGTGTTCCGCCAGGCGAGTCTCGAGTTCAGTGGGAGCGCCGAAGGACAGGCCGTCGGCGGCGGCACGGCGCACCGCCTCGATGACTTTAGGGTGGGCGTGGCCTGTGAGCATGGGACCCCAGGAGCCGACGTAGTCGACGAAGCGGCGCCCGTCTGCGGCATACAGGTAAGCGCCTTCGGCACGCTTGATGAAGATCGGATCGCCGCCCACGCCCTTGAAGGCGCGGACCGGCGAGTTCACGCCGCCGGGGATGTAGCGTTGCGCGTCTTGGAACAGGATGTCGGACACGGGACAGACCTCAGGGGGATGAAGCGCGGCGGTATGGTACAGGACCGGCTTGAGAGCGCGGCTCCATGGCCCCAATGATGACATAATAACCAGCCCAGCCCGGCTGCTCGCCAAGACCGCCGCGGATGGGCAGAATTGCCTTGAAGGCCGCATTCCTCGCAGGGGACCAACGTGCCGACTCATGCCAGCGCTCTGGCGATTGGCCACAGGCTTCAGGAATACATCATCGGTCGGCTGCTCGGTCACGGCGGCTTCGGCCTGACTTACCTCGCGCAGGACAGCAACCTCAACTCGCTGGTGGCGATCAAGGAGTTCCTGCCCCAGGAGTTCGCGGTCCGCAACGCGGACAACAGCGTGGTTCCCAAATCCGAGTTCGATTCCGAGTCCTACAGCTGGGGACTGGAACGCTTCAAGGAGGAAGCGCGCGCGCTGGCGCGCTTCAAGCATCCCAACATCGTGCGCGTGTCGCGGCTGCTGGAGGCCAACGGCACCGCCTACATGGTCATGGACTTCGAGCCGGGCATGACCTTGAGCCAGTACTTGAAGCGCCATGGCCCGACCCTCGACGAAGGCAAGTTGCTGGGCCTGTTCCTGCCGGTGCTGGACGGCCTCGAGGCCCTGCATCGCCTGCAACTGGTGCACCGCGACATCAAGCCGTCCAACATCTACGTGCGGGCCTACGGCGGCCCCATGCTCATCGACTTCGGCGCGGTACGCCAGGCCATAGGTGCCCAGAGCCGCAGCCTTACCTCGCTCGTGACGCCGGGCTACGCGCCCATCGAGCAGTACTCCAGCGACGGACGCCAGGGCGCCTGGAGCGACCTCTATGCCGTCGGCGCCACCCTCTACTACTGCATGTTCGGCCACGCGCCGGCGGATGCGGCGCGGCGCAGCGCCGCCATCAGCGACGGCAGCGAAGACCCCTATGCCGCCGCCGCGCAGCGTGGTGCCGAGCAATATTCGCGCGAGATCCTGGAATGCGTGGACTGGGCGCTGCAGTTCCGGGTGCGCGACCGTCCCCAGAGTGCGCATGCGGTGCGCGAGAGGCTGCGCACCTCGCCGGTTCCGCCCCAGGTCATCGAGGTGCCGGAGAGCATCGCGGAAGTGCCGGAGCTGCAGCACGGGGTTATGTCGGTGCCGACGCTGCCGGCCTCGCAGCGCAGCATGCGACCCTTCAAGCTCGAGGAAGGCGCCACCGTGGTGTCCTTGCCCACCGAGCGGCACGACAGTCTGGGCCCCCTGATCGAGGGCACCCGCCACCCCGGCCAGGGTACCGAGATCCTGCCGCGGCCGGTCTCGCCGCTGTTGCCCAAGCTCAAGGCGCGGTTCGTGGCGTGGCGGCGCCGCTGGCAGCAGGTGCTTGAGAGAGCTTCCCAGGAACCCCATACCCTCACCGGACGCATCGCCACCCAGCTCGTGAAGGAGCCGCGCGGCGTGCGCTTGGCGGCATCTGCGGCGGTGGTGCTGCTGCTCGCGTTGAGCATCGTGGTGTTCGCCCGCCGCGCCGGAGGCGAGGAAAGCGCTTACAAGGCGGCCGTCACCGCGAATACCGTGCAGGCATGGCAGGACTACCTGAAGGTCTGCAAGGGCTGCCCCCACCAGGCGGACGCGCAGGCGGAACTCGACAAGCTGCTGCAGGCCCAAGCCGCCGTGATCCTGGAGAACCAGTTCAAGGACCTGCTGGCGAAGCGGCAACTGGTGCCGCCGGCCGATCCCAACGCCAGCGATGTGCTGAAGCGGCTGGAGGATACGCTCCCGGGCGATGCCTTCATCCCCCAGGCCAGGACCGATCTCGCGGCGGCCCTCGAGGCCGAGCCGGCGCAGCCTTTGGCTGCCGTGCCGGCGACGCCCGCGACCAAGGCGGGCGCGGAACCGATGAAGAAGCCTCTCCGGAAGGTCGCGAACAGGCCCGCCACCAAGCTGACGGCAGCCAAGCCCGCTCCCCGCGGAGCGTCGCGCGCGGCCGATGAGGTCATGCCCAAGCTCATCGCGGCGCCGCCGCTTCGATATCCCTCCAGCGTCAAGGACAGGGTCACGGGTTGGGTCGACCTGGCATTCACGGTGAACGTGGACGGCAGCACCTCCGACGTGGAGGTGGTGGATTCCAGTCCCAAGGGACTCTTCGACGATGCGGCTCTGCACGCGGTGCATGGCTGGCTCTTCTCGCCCTATACCTTGAACGGTGAGCGCCAGCGCAAGCGCATCCACTGGCGCATCGACTTCAAGCCGTGATCGGCACCGCGCCCCAGGTTCTGACCGAAGGCGCGGCCACCCCCTTGCCGCCGGTGCGTTTGGGCAGCGGCTGCACGCTGCTCAGCGCGGGCTTCAGTGCCCGCGGTGCTCGCAACTACAACGAAGACCGGCTCGGCTATGCCGGCAGCGGCCCCGCCTACTGGGCGCTGGCGGACGGCCTCGGCGGCCACCGCGGCGGCGCTCGCGCCGCCGAGATCGGGGTGGAGGCGGCGCTCGCGTCCCTGGAACAGAGCTCGGCGCAGCGCCTGGAGGACCGGCTCAAGCAGGGCGTGAGCGATGCCCATGCCCGCATCCGCGCCCTGCAGAAGACCGAACCGGGCCATGCCGGCATGCGCACCACCCTGGTGCTGCTCGGCATCGACAGCGACGACATGGTGTGGGCCCACACTGGGGATTCCCGGCTCTACCACTTCCGCGATGGGCGGCTCCTGTGGCGCACCCGTGACCACAGCGTGGTGCAACTCCTGGTCTCGGCGGGGGAGATCGCCGAGAACGAGATGACGCGGCACCCCGAGCGTTCCCGGCTTATCAGTTGCCTGGGCACGGATAACTCACTGCTGATCAGCACCAAGGCGGCCGGTCTGGCGCCGCGTCCGGGGGATGTGCTGCTCGTGGCCAGCGACGGCCTATGGGAACACTTCGAGGCTTGGCAGTTGGAGGCGGCGGTGTCGCGCTGCGACACTCCACAGGCGCTGCTGTCGCATCTCGCCGGCCTGGTGGGAGATGCCATGCATCCGACCCAGGACAACTACACCGGCATAGCCGTCTACGTCACCCAATAGCTGCGACGGCCAGGATGGCCTAACGCCGCGGGAGGGCAGGGCGAGGCGATACGCCGAGCGGGAGCGGCGGGCGCCAGGCACGCGGCATTGGAACCAAGCGACCGGGTGACTGTGTCACCTTACCCGTCGCACATCCATGTGCAACGGGCGGGCCTTGCCTGCGCTTTCCTGCGCAGGCGTCCGGGCATGCCGCGGACTCGCTACGCTATCGGGTGTTCTTTTCTGCAAAGAGATTTGAATATTCTCTAGCGGCGACTTGCACATCCGCTGCGCCGAACAAGCCCTGTATCACCGCCAGCATGTCCGCGCCGGCCTGCACCAACTCGCCGCCATTCGCCGGCGTGATGCCGCCGATGGCACAGAGGGGGATGCCGAGCCGGGCCCTGGCATCCTTTAGCAAGGAGAGCGGCGCCCGCACTGCGGCGGGTTTGCTGGCGGAGGCGAAGAAGCTGCCGAAGGCCACGTAGTCGGCGCCATCGTGGGCCGCCTGCAACGCCCGCTCCAGGGAGTCGTAGCAGGACACGCCGATGACGGCGCGGGGACCGAGCCGCACCCGCGCGAGATCCACCCTGCCATCGTCCTTGCCCAGGTGCACGCCGTCGGCACCGACGGCCGCCGCCAGTTCCACGTCATCGTTGATGAGCAGCAGCACCCCGTGCCCGCGGCAGAGTTCCAGCAGGGCCTGCGCTTCCGCGCTGCGGCGCGCCGCCGCTGTGGACTTCTCCCGGTACTGGATCACGCGGGCACCGCCGCGGATGGCGGCCTCCACCGAAGCCAGCAGCTGCGGCAAGGGCCTGCCATCGGTGATCCCGTACAGGCCGTGCAGCGGACTCATCGGCGGGGGAGATGCTGACCCTGGCGCGGGCGCCAGCCCCGTTGCAGGGTCTCGAAGGTGTAACGCTGGGCGTCCTGTACCGCGTCGGGCACCGCCTGTCCCAAGGCGAGCCGCGCCGCGATGGCCGAGGCGAGGGTGCAGCCGGAGCCGTGATAGGCGTGGGGCAGGCGCGGCCAGACGGATTCCCGGTGGAATCCCTGCGGGCCGAGCAGGTGGTTGCGCACGTCGGGCGTGACTTCATCGCCGCCCTTCACCAGCACGTAGCGCGCGCCGGTGGCGAGCAACGCCCGGGCACGGGTCACCGGGTCCGCCCCCGCAGGCGCGAGCTGCCGGCTCTCGGCGGCATTGGGCGTGATGAGCGTGGCCTGCGGGAACAAGGCGTCGAGATACACGCGCAGCAGCGTGGCCTCGGCGAGCGGTCCGCCCGCGGAGGCAGCCAGTACCGGATCGACCACCAGGGGGATGCCGGGATGGGCTTCGAGCAGGTTCGCCACCGCTTCACCCACGGCGGCGCCGGCCAGCAGGCCGAGTTTCACGGCCGCCACCGGCATGTCCTCCAGCACCGCGCGCGCCTGGGCCGCCACGCAGGCCGGTTCCACCGCCCGCACGCCCCGCACCTCGCGGCTGTCCTGGATCGTGAGCGCCGCCACCACCGGTGCCGGATGCGCGCCGGCGGCGGTGATGGCCTGGATGTCGGCGGCGAGACCGGCACCGCCGGAGGGATCGTTCCCGGCGATCACCAACACCACCGGTGGGTTGTCGGTCTTTAACATGGGGGAATTTTACCGCGACTGGTTCCGCTGGCCGCGTGGCCATGCGAAAATGCCGCCTCCATGAAAGCCTACATGTGCGTCATCTGCGGGTTCATCTACGAGGAAGCCAAGGGCCACCCAGAGAGCGGTGTCGCCCCCGGCACCAAGTGGGAAGACGTGCCCCTGGCCTGGCGCTGCCCTGACTGTGGTGCGGGTAAAGAAGACTTCGAGATGATCGAAATCTGACCTGTTGCCTCCCGCACCCTCTGCAAGTACACCCTAAAAATCAGAGATTTTGCCGATCCGGCTAGGCGAAGATGCCCGAGCAACCGGAGCGTACTCTTGGTGTCCGTGAGGGTTCGCCGCATGCGGCGAACGGGCGAACCATGGTTCGCCCCGGGCCGCGGACTAAGTTCGCGGCGAGGGCATCTTCAACAACGCCGGGCGGCAAAAGATCAATTTTTAGAGCTGCTCGATCTTGTAGCCGTCCTTATCCAGGCCGGCCAGGACCCCATCGGGTCCCACCAGGTGCAGCGCTCCCACCACCACGAAGTATTGCTTGCCGCTGCCGGCGAGTTTCTCGAGCTGCGGGATCCAGGAGCGGTTGCGTTGCACCAGGATCGCCTGATAGATGTCGGGGTAGGGGCCGAACTCCTGCTGCTGTTCCTTCGCCAGCATCGCGGTATCGCCCCGGCGCCAGGCGTCCATCATCGCTTCCATCTCCTGGTCGGTGTTGCCGGCGTCGCTCAGGCTTTGCAGCAGCATAGCCTGTTGGGCCTTGTCGGGGAGCTTGGCCAGCATGCCGAGCTGGAAGGTCGCCGTCTCCAGCCCGATGATCGGCTTGTGCGCCGCCTCCGCCTCGTCGGAGAAGTGGATGTCCACGCCGGTGCTGGCGTCGAAGCCCTTGCTCATCAACTGGTTGTCCAGCAGCACGATGCTGGCGAGCCAGGGCCGCATGGGGTCCAGCATCGCCATGTCCACCTTCTGCTCCTTGGCCAGCGCGGTGACCTGGCTGTAGAGCTGCGGCGGCAGATCGGTCTTCAGGGATTGCCCCTCCGGGTAGCTACCCAACTGTGCCATCTGCAGCTGCGCGCTCTCCGGGTCGAAGCGGGTGAGGTCGATCTCCTCCACCAGGCCTGCGGAGGTCCTGAAGGTGGATTCCATGATGTCCGGCAGCGGGTAGTCGCTCTTGCGCAGCACATGGATGGAACCCGCGATATAGATGACGGCACTGCCCTTGGCGGCGCGCCACAGGAAGTGCTTGCCGCCCTCAGTCGGAGCCGCCGCCAAGGACAGGCTGGACAGCGACAGCAGGACGACGGCGAAGATGCGCGGCATGGGAAGCTCCGGGGTTAGAATCGCGCCTCACCCCTAGAGCGTGCGCGATGCCATGTCCAATCGTACCATCTCCATGACCGACGGCTTGTACAGCTACCTGTTGGAGAATTCGCTGCGGGAGGCGCCGCTCCTGAAGCGGCTGCGGGACGAGACCGCGGCCCATCCCCAGGCGCGCATGCAGATCTCCCCCGAGCAGGGGCAGTTCATGCAACTCCTCACCAGACTGGTGGGGGCACGCCGCTGCATCGAGGTCGGCGTGTTCACAGGCTACAGCAGCCTGGCGGTGGCCATGGTGCTGCCGGCAGATGGGCGCATCCTGGCCTGCGACGTGAGCGAGGAGTTCACCTCGGTGGCACGGCGTTACTGGAAGGAAGCCGGCGTGGCCGGCAAGATCGAGCTTGTGCTGGCGCCCGCCACCGAGACCCTGGATGCGCGGCTCAAAGCCGGCGAGGGCGGCAGCTACGACCTGGCCTTCATCGACGCCGACAAGGCCAACTATCCCGCCTACTACGAACGCATCCTGAAGCTGCTACGTCCGGGCGGGCTGGTGCTGGTGGACAACGTGCTGTGGAGCGGCCGGGTGCTGGACGCGGATGACCGCAGTGAGGACACGCAAGCGATCCGCGCTTTCAATCAGATGCTTGGCAAAGACGAGCGCGTCGATCTCTCGATGATCCCGCTGGGCGACGGACTGACCTTGGCTCGCAAGCGTTAAGCCGGCACCGCTTCGGCGATGGACGGCCGCACGTGGTCCCACATGCGGCTCACGTAGCTCTCCTTCTCGCCCACCGGCGCCACGTAGTGCAGCGCATCAGCCGCGGCCTCGGGTCCCGCCAGCCGCGTTAACACCCATGCCGCCAGGTATTGCGACGCCAGGCAGCCGCCCGCCGTGGCCAGGTTGCCCGACGCGTGGAAAGGACGGTCCAGCACCCGCGTGCCCAGTTTCTCGAGCCAGGGGCGAGTCTTGAGGTCGGTGCAGGCGGGCATGCTGCCGAGCAGTCCCAGCCTGGCCAACAGCAGCGCACCGGAGCACTGGGCACCCACCAATTGGCGCGCAGGGTCGAAACGCAGGCGCCCCAGCAGTGCACCATCTTCGGTCAGGGCGCGGGTGGCGGTGCCGCTGCCGACCAGCACCGCATCCGCCTGGCAGGCTTCTTCCAGCGTGGCCTGGGCCTCGATCACCAGGCCGTTCATGGAAGTCACCTGCGGCCCTGGAGATGCGATCCGCACCTGCCAGCCGGGACGCCGCACCCTGTTCAGGATGTGGTACGCGACAAGCGAATCGATCTCGTTGAAGCCATCGAAGGTCAGGATGGCGACGCGGACAGGAGCGGTACTCATTGCTTGGCCAGCCACTCGTCGTCGGACCCCTCGATGACGTTCTCGAAGAGGATGGTCGAGAGGTAGCGTTCCGCCGTGTCCGGCAGCATGGCCAGCAGCACCGAGCCCTTGGGCGCCTTCTCCGCCACCTTGAGCGCGGCCGCCAAGGTGG
>Ga0070714_100000666_pt1 | contig 24310 bp, 23 predicted proteins | sample LARL83metaG_FD_65450 | JGI IMG/M metagenome (GOLD analysis project Ga0070714, IMG submission 65450) | Corn, switchgrass and miscanthus rhizosphere microbial communities from Kellogg Biological Station, Michigan, USA - LAR L8-3 metaG | ecosystem: Host-associated > Plants > Roots > Rhizosphere ... | reverse complement strand
CCCAACGACGCCCCGGTCAGTCGCGGTCGCCGCGCTGCGCTCGCTCGGCGTCCGCGAGGCTAGGCCCGATGACCACGCTACGGTCTTGAAGCTGTGGTAAAAGCGCCAGCGTAACCTGGCCAGCGCCCGCACCCAGGTAGTGTGCAGGCTCCGCCTCCAGGCTCAGGCGGCTCGCCCTTGATGCGTAAAGTCATCGCATGGGGCTTACTGGGCGGGCGGTCGAGCTCGGCGAGATCGCCGCGCTCCTCGACGCGGCCGCGGCTGGGTCCGGCGGGGTCTTGACCTTCGCCGGACCGCGGGGATCGGGCAAGACCGCGCTCCTCGCGGTGGCCGCCGACATCGCCAGGGATCAGGGATTCGAGGTGGCCGGCGTCGCACCGGTCCGCGGCCAGTCCGGGCTGCTGCTGTGGGCGCAACTGCTGCAGGACATCGGCGCGGGCGAGGAGGCCTCGCGGGCGCTGCTGAACGCGACGGACTCGCTGGCGTTGAGCGCGGCGCTGCGCCCGCTGACCGGGCCGCCCGGGGGAGCCCGACGGCTCATCGTCATCGACGACATCGACGCCGACGGCGATGACGCGGTGGAGGCGCTGCGGCTCGTCGCGTCCCGGCTGGTCGCTGGCTCAACGGTCGTGCTAGTCACGGCGAGCTCCCCGCTGGGAATAGGCCGCGACCGGGTCCTCGCCGGGCTCGCCGAAGGCGACATGGCCGAGTTGCTCCGCGGCCTGCCCCCGGAGCGGCTGCGGGCCGTGTGCGCTGCCTCAGGCGGAAGGCCGGGAACGGCGCGCGCCCTGGCCAGCCAGCTCGACAGCCTGCCACCAGGCGGAGACCCGCTCGTCCACCTGGCGCAGCACGCCGTCTCCCATGGTGAGTTCCTTACCGTCGATGACGGCCTGATCCGGCTGCTTGAGCAGGCCGCCCAGCACGCGGGTGACGATGCCACCCGGGCCAGGCTGCTCGCGCGGATGTCCCGTGAGCTGCTCGGCGACCCGCTCGCCGGGCCGCGACGGCGGTTCCTCGCCGACGAGGCACTAGCGGCGGCGCGGGATGCCGGAGACGATGCGGCGTTGGCCGAGGTGCTCGACGCGCGCCTTTATGCCCTGTGGGACCCGGCCGGGGCGGCTGACCGGCTCGCCACAGCCGGCGACCTGGTCAAGCTGGGGCAGTCAGCGGGAACGGGGCGCTGGGAGCGGGACGGGCTGTTCTGGCGCTTCATCGCGCTCATGGAACTGGGCCAGGTGGACGAGGCGGAGATAACGCTGGCCGCGTTCGAGCGGGCGGCCAGCGCGGCGGGCGATGCTGAGGACGCGGTCATGGCATTGTCCCGGCACGCGATGCTCGCGGTGCTGCGCGGACGGTTCGAAGTCGGCATCGACCTCACGGAGGAGTTCACGGCCCGCGCGCGCCGGATCGGGCTGCCCGACACGCAGCGGCTAACCGCGTCCCTGCGCGGTGCCGTCCTGTCCGAGCGGGGCACTGAGCCGGAGCAGAACGCGGCGGTGGATCAGCTCTACGAGGTATCCCGGCGCTTCCCGGGGCACTTCTACGAGGCGACCGCTGCCCGGATCCTCGCCGCTGTCGGACGGCGCGCCGAGGCCGCCGCCGAGCTGGAGCGGCTCCTCCCGGGGGCGCTGGCCGCCTCTGGCCCGCGCTGGCTGGGCGTCATCACGGACCTGGCGGCGGTCGCGGCAGTCGTGCCAAGCCCGGCACCCGCAGCCCGGCTGTACGAGGCGTTGGAGCCTTACGCCGGGCGGTTGGTGGTGTGGGGTGGCGCGAATTACGTCAACGGTCCCGCGTCGTACTTCCTTGGCTTGCTGGCTGCCCGGCTGGGTATGGCCGACAGCGCGGTGGCGCACTGCGCGGACGCCCTGGACATGGCGGAACGGATCGGGGCGCGGCCGGCCGTCGCTCGCAGCCTGCTAGCGCTCAGCGAGGCACTGGTGATGCGCGGCGCGGACGGCGACGAGCGGCAGGCAGCGGAGGCGAGCCGACGGGCGCGCGTGCTCGCCGACCTGCTGGGCATGGTGCCGCTGCTGCGCCAGCTCGGCACCCCAGCCGACGAGTGGTCGCTGCTGCGCGACGGCGATAGCTGGCTCCTTGAGGCTGGCCCGGAGCGCGCCCGGCTGCCCGACAGCCGCGGCTTGGCGCACCTGCGCATGCTGCTCGCCGCGCCGCGCCGCGACATCGCCGCGCTCGACCTGGCCGCCGGCGGGCCCGGCCTGCGGGCCAGCGCCGGCGCCCCGGTGCTCGACGAGGCCGCCGCGCGCTCCTACAAGCGCCGCCTGGCCGAGCTGGACGCTGAGCTGGACGCGGCGGACACCGCCGGGGATGCCGACCACGCGCGGCAGTCGGCGGCCGAGCGTGCCTGGCTGCTCGGCGAGCTGCGCAGCGCCGCCGGGCTGGGCGGGCGGACGCGCCGCGCGACGGCGGAGGCCGAGCGGGCCCGGGTCAACGTGACCCGCACGGTGCGCGGCGCGATTGACCGCGTCCGCGCCGTGGCCCCCATCGCAGGCGCTCACCTGCAGGCGTCCATCCGCACCGGCCTGGAGTGCCGGTACGACCCGACCCCCGGCGGGCCGGCTCGCTGGCGGGTGTAAGCGTAACCGCAGGAGCGAACGATCCGTTCGGCCGCTATGAACGCCTCCTGGCTGACACTTACCCTAGGAGGCATCACATGGCCACATTCAACGCCGACAGCCCCAAGCCCAGCGGGGGCGCGGGGGGCCCGGAGCGGATCACGGTCGCCGGCATGGCGGCCGACCTGTACGGGGTCGCCGACGAACGCCCGCCGCTCGTGCTGCTGCACGGCCTGACTTTCGACCGCCGGATCTGGCGGCCCGTGCTGGATCACCTCGCCCGTGTCGACCCGGACCGGCGAGTGCTCGCCCTGGACCTCCCCGGGCATGGCGAGTCGCCAGGCCAGCTACCGCACTCGCCCCGGCACATCCTGGAACTGATCCGCCAGGCAGTCGATGAGGCCGGACTCACCGCGCCGGTGCTCGTCGGGCATTCGATCTCTGGCGGCTTCGCCAGCTTCTACGCGGCCCGGCACCCCACCCGGGGCGTCGTCAACATCGACGCTGCGCCGGACCCCGCGGTCCTCGCCCAGCTGCGATCGGTGGAGGCCCAGGCCCGGGGCGCGGGGTTCTACGACGTCTGGGCGATGATGGAGGCCAGCTTCCGGACGGACCTGCTGCCCGCGGCGGCCCGCGAGCTGGTGGCGGGCAACAGCCGTCCCCGTCAGGACCTCGTGGTGAGCTACTGGGACGGATACCTGCGGCAGACCCCCGCCGAGGCCGAGGCGATGCTGACCACCGCGATGGCGGAGGTCGCCCGGTCCGAGGTGCCCTACCTCCTCATCCTGGGCGCCGAATGGGACCCGGATAAGACGTCCTGGCTCAGCGACGCCCTCCCGCAGCTCAAGGTCGAGGTCTGGCCGGACACCGGTCACTTCCCGCACCTGGCTCATCCCGGCCGCTTCGCACGGGTGCTGGCCACGGCTGAGGTGCCCGTGCCGGACGACACGCGCGCCGGGGACCCGGGCGTGGACGCGGTCATCGACGCGCACTTCGACGCCGAGGACCGCGCGGACCTCGACGCGCTCATGGCCACGGTCACCGATGACATCACACACGAGGTGTTCGGCGCCGAGCTTGGCGCGCTGCATGGGAAGGACGCCGTGCGGGGCTACTACGCGCTGCTGTCCCGGGAGCTGTCACTTGACGACTACATCACCATCAACCGCGCCCATGGCCCGGGATTCGTCTGGGAGGAGGGCGTGATACACGCAACCGCCAAGGGCCAGCCGTTCGGCTTCGAAGGCCATGGCCGCCGCATCAGCTACCGGATCAACCACCTGTTCGAGATCCGCGACGGCCTCATCTCCCGGGAGCTCGCGATGCCCGACATCGCGGTCATCATCGCCCAGCTGTCCCGGCCGCTCCGCCAGGATGGAGCAGCCAAGTGAGCAGGCGGGCCGCCAAGCCTGCCGACACCACGATCATGGGCACCGTGCATGACGCGCTGCGCCGGGACCTCACCCGCCTGGAGTCAGCGCTGGACGACGCGGCGATCCATCACGTTGCCCGGCGGCAGGCGATCGCCGACCACATCCAGTGGATGACGAGCTTCCTTGACAGTCACCACCGAGGTGAGGACCTCGGCCTGTGGCCGCTGTTGCGGGAGCGGGCACCGCAGGCCCACGCCCTGCTCGACCGCATGGAGGCCGACCATGCCAGGATCGGCCCGGCGGTCAACCAGCTCCTGGCAGCGACGGCGCGGTACCGGTCCGACATCGGCAAGCGGGCCCGCGCCGAGCTCAGGGAGGCGGTCCGCGACCTGAGCGAGGTGCTGCTGCCGCACCTGCGAGCGGAGGAGGACGAGGCGATGCCGCTGGCCTCAACGACCCTGACCGAGGCCGACTGGCGCAGCTGGGACCGCAAGCACAACGTCAAGGGCAAGTCCCTGGGCAGGCTGGCGGCGGAAGGGCACTGGCTGATGGACGGCCTTGACCCGGTCCGTTACGACAAGTTGATCCACGTGGTCCCCGCTCCCGTCCGGATCGTCATCATCAAGGGCTACGCGAGGCGGTACCGGGCCGAGTGTGCCCGGCGATGGGGGCCTGGCATCCCAGTGGGCCCTGCCGCTGACGCGTCGCCGGGAGAAGGCGGGGTGGCGTTGGCAAGGAGCGGCGATAGCCAGTAGGAGGCTACGCGGACGCGCCCGGGGCGGCCAGTCCCGCCGCGGGCGCGTCCGTTCGTAAGACTTGGGAAGCTGGCGGCTGTGGCGTTTGGGTAAGCACCGACGCCACGTACCCTTGAGTTTGGTCAGTGCCCATGGCGCAGCAAGGTCGCGGGCGTCGGCTGAGCGCATCGGCGGGATCACCGGCCCGACTGGTAAGAGCGCGTCTGCTGCTGGACCAGCGCGACCAGGTTGCCCAGGAACAGCGTGATGTCGAACCGGTGCAGCCCCGCGTTGGCCCCTTCCGGCGGCGTCACCACCGTGCGGGTGTCACCGGGGGTGATAGGCGCGGTGATCTGGAGCCAACTGGCGTCGCCGCGCTGTGTGCAGGCGGCAGAGTACAGGTCCGGGGTGGTCTGCCAGGGTACCGGCACGCTTGCCAGGCTCTTGTCCGCCTTGATCGCGGCGTTGCCGGCACTCGACGGCAAGTATGGTTCTGCCACCCCGTCACCCGGCACCAGCGCGGCCGGGTTGACGCACATAACCTGCATACCCTCGGTTGGGTTGGGGGTGGGAACGAGCAGGCTGACCCCCTGGCCGGGAATGCTGAAGTACGCCGTGGGCGGCGGGGCGGCGTTGAAGCTGGAGTAGGCGACCACGCAGTGCAGCTGGGTAGCGGTGGTGCAGGCCGGCAGGTGCTGGAAGGTGCCGCCGACCTGCTTGCCCGCCGGGACCACGACGTTCCCGCCCGGGATAATGGCCGACACCAAGCGCTGGCGGGCCTGCAGGCTGGGGTCCACCTGGGTGCGCAGCAGTTCCTCGGCCATGGCCGAGCCCTGCGAGTGGCCGATGACGACGACGCCGCGGCCGTGGTTGTAGTGCGCGAGGTAGTCCTGCCAGCCAGCTTGGACCACCTGGTAAGCCTGCTTCTCGGCGGCCCGGGAGGAAGCCTTGCCAGTCTGGCGCAGTCCCGCCAGGGTGACCTCGGGGTAGACCGGGGCGTAGACGTCGCAGTCCGCGGAGAAGCGGGACGCCTCCAACTCCACGGTGGTCGTCTCGCTCTTCTGGATCTGCAGGTTGGCGCTCAGACTCCGCTGCCTGCTGACCGTGGGGACGATAAAGAAGCAGTCGATGGGCGGGTTCGTCGCCGCGGACGCTTTCTGGAGGGTGGTCGGCCCAGTCCGGGGCACCACGGTGGCGGTGTCGTTGGAGCGGCACGGGTTGTCGGCCAGGCCGGGCTGGCAGAGCCACTCGATGCCCGCTGCGTCGGTGCGTGCCGGATCGGCGCCGTTCGCGATCGCCGCTTGGCGGCTGGACGAGCCGCTTGCAGGACTTGACGCCGCCGAACTCGCCGGGGTGCTCGGGAGCACCGAACTGGCTGTTACGGTCCCGCCGCAGGCGGCCAAGGTGCCCACGGAGAGCAGCAGCGTTACAAGCTGCTTGAACATAGTTGTTCCTCCGAGAGGATGGTGACGATGCGGCCACTAGGAGGTCTCGTCGTTGATGCCGCCGAGGGCGTCGAGCGCGCGGTGGAAGCCCGTCAGGTCCTGGGCGGAGACTCGCGCGGCGAGTTGCCCGTTCACCGACTCGACGGCCGCGCGGATCGTCGCGGCGGCCGCCTGGCCTTTATCCGTCAGCTCGACGACCATGCGCCGGCGGTCGCGGGCGTTCTCGCTGCGCTGGATGTAGCCGCGCTGCACTAGGGCGTCGATGAGCTGGCTGACCGCCTGCCGGGAGACCCCGAGCTGGTCCACGATCGGGCCGAGCGAATCACCGAACCGTGCGATGCCGGCCAGCACGAACGCCCCGTTACGGGGAAGGTCCGCGAATCCGGCCTCGGCCAGAGCCCGGACCACCGCGATGGCGTAGGCGCCACGGGCCCTGCGCAGCCGGTTGGGCACCGTCTCGGCCTGCCGGCCGTCCTCGTCCGCCACTTGCCACTCATCTCCGCACCGTCTTTGCCGGTGGTCGTCGGCTATCGAGTGCCGTCGTCTCTTGGTAACCACGTCCGACGGATCCGTCACAATCAGCATGGAGTGCAAGTAACTTGTTTGTCAAGTAAGTTGCGTATCTTCTGGAGCCTCACGCCCGACCGATCAGGTCGGTGAGCTCGGCGTCGTAGTCGAGGTGGGCGGCTTCCTGCCTCCCCGGAGCTGACCTCCGGCAGCCCGGCCCGCTCGGCTCGGAACATCGCCAGTTCGCCGCGTGGGGCGTCGAACCTTTGGTGCCGGTCCCAGCCGGACTCGACGACCTGCCGGAAGTCGGAGTATGCCTCGCCCCGCGTCCGCGTCTCGACGGCTATGCAGGGATCGCCGTCCTGCACGGCACTGTCGTCGTGAGCCCTTGCCTTCGTCGGCCTGTCACGCTCAGCCACGTTGTCACGGTCAAACCCGCGATCGAACTCGACCACAACAAAGTATGCGCTCACAGTAGCCGTTTGACTTCAGAAGGTGCGGATTTGCGGAGATCGGAGCCACTGCACCCCATCGAGAACTACCTGGCGGTTGTCGTAGGCGGGGCCGCGGGCGCGCCCGCGCTGCGCGGGCTGCAGGCGCTCGCCATCGGTGTCAACGCCGGGGTGCGGCGGGTCCGAGCTGCCCGCGACAGCTCGCTCCTTGAGCTGTGACCGGCGACCGGTCGGCCGTCGTGGCATGATGACCATCGTGGCGGTCGACCCGGAGCAGCAGGCAGAGCAGATCCGGCAGGCGAAGGAGGAAGCGCGGCGGCTAGCAGCGCGGATTCAGCAGGCAACGGAGGAACCGGAGCAGCAGCGGGAGTGGATCCGGCAGAGCAACGTGATCTACGGCGGGCTGATCGCGATCAGCTTGGTCCTGGTTCAGCCATTCCTCACCGCGGCGCCCGTCGGCTGGTCGGCGAAGGCCTGCGTCATCGCCTTCTCACTAGCGATCCCGCTGCTGGCCGCTCTGGTCCTGCTCAACCGTCAGGAGGACTTCCGGCGCCGGGTGACCGACTCCCGTTTGGTGCGTGTGACCCGGCCACTCGCGCAGCTGCTCGCGTTCGTTGGCGTGGCCGCCGGCTTCTGGCACATCATGTGGCCCGCCGGGCTGGGGATCCTGGTCAGCGGCTTTGCGGCGATGATGGTCCATTCGGCAGGCTATTTCCGCCTGGAGGGGGTCGCCAAGGCCGCCACCGCGCCCGCCAAACCTGCAGAGCAGGTACATGCCCCGGACGACGTCGAGGAGTAAGTAGAGCGACGCCATAAGCCTCTCCGCCCGGGCGGCTGGAATCATGCTAGCGTGGATTTCTGCACCTTCCGCCTAGCGCGGTTCCGCTTGTCAGCTACTACAGCTTTTGCAGGTCTGCATAGCGCTTAGCGCGGTTGACCTGAAAAGCGGAAGGTCGACAGTTCGATCCTGTCCCTGACACACATCGTCTCTGATCTGCGGAAACGCCACACAGCGGACCTGGGTGCGCCGTCCGCTCTAAGTGCACAGCGCTTATCGAGAGTCCACGCTTACGCTGAGAACGCACAGTGGTTTGCTGCCGGGTATCTGGTTTCCGCCGGACGCTTCCCAGGCCTTTGACGTCATGCGTCTCGGAGCGTGCGTGAATGCCCAACCCGGGCGTCGACTCCTAGGCCGGAACAGTACCCTTGGCGCGCAGCGATAGTGGCGCTCACATCGCGCAGGTTGGTGCCTGCGAGCTCGGGGGATCCTTCGTCACACATGATCGGCCGGGCCCCTACGCCTCACGTACGAAGACGCCTTCAGGTCAGACGCTTGGTGCGCTTGGTCCGCTTCGCAGCACGGCCGTCGACGCCACTAGGCCGTCTCGCTGGAGTTCGCCAAGAACGTCGTCAACCGTCACCGGGCGCCTAGTGCGCGAGTCCACGATCTGCTGGACGCAGGCCCAGACCGCCTGCTGATCGAGGTCTATGACGTCCCGTACGAAATGATCAGGGGACTTCGGCCGGATGTCCCACTGAGCCAGGGTTTTCGGCGGGAAGTCTTTCAGGTTCCTTGTGACAATAAGTTGGGCGCCGGCCTTGATGGCGGCGGCTAGGACGTGCCTGTCGGCAGGATCCGGTAGTTCAAGGGCGTCGACCAAAGGCCAGTACCCCGTCACCAGGCAATCCCGGATTGACTCGTTTATGAGCTCGCGCAGGCCAGCCGCCTTCTCCTCCGTGATGTCGGAGCGGTTTCTCTGCAGCGCCCCGAGCATCTCATCGAGGATGTCGTTTGTCCACTTGGCCTGCACGAGGTGAGGCTGCTGGGCGATGCGGATCAGCAGGTCGCGCAACGTGTTCGGGTAGAGCACGTTGGCGTCGTAGATCACGATGAAGGCCATGATCAGTACAGGTCCAGCTCCTCGGTCAGCTCAGCGAGCCGGTCAGCGGCAACACGTCGGCTCAGGTCGTCCTGACGCTTGTAGTCCAGGAGATCCTCGAACCGGATCCTTCGGTGCCTTCCGACCTTGCGGAACGGGATCTTGCCAGACTCAAGCAGGCCGATCAGGTACGGTCGCGAGACGTTGAGCATGTCGGCTGCGTGCTGGGTGGTCAGCTCCATATCCCTAGTGAAGATCTGCACCCCCCGGCCCTGCGCCAGCAGATCGAGGATCTGTGCGAACATGACTGCGGTCGCACGCGGAATGACAAGCGCGTCCTCAGTGCCGACTTCGCCGACAGCCTCAATGAGCTCTTCGTCGGGGTGCCCGTCGAGATACTCCTCGATACGCCTTGCAGCGCGCGCGGCGATCTCGACGTCAACCTCCCCAGGGTTTATTGATCCGATGCTGCGTGTAGGCATGTCTGTCCCCCCTCTCAATCGCATTCTCCGCAACAAACGAAGCGTTCGCAACCATACCCGAGAGGGGCTGCCGCCACACGCAGGATCTCTAACGGCGCCGTTGCGTCCAGTTCGAACCGGTAGCCCCGTCGACAAGGGGTGATCTTCCACCGACCTGTCCCAGGGCTCCTACGGCCGGCGCAACCGCGAGGACATCGCCGCCCGCGTACCACCATCGCCGACGGCCTGCGCGCCATCGAACGCGCCTACCGCCAAGCCCTCGAACCCGCCCCAGCCACCGAGTTCAGCTACATCGTCCACCCCCGCAAGACAGCGGCCGAACACGACCTGGAACTCGAATAACACAAGCGGCGCGTGCATCCCTACTTTCGCTGAAGCTCTTCCGCCCACCCGCAGCCCGCCGACACCGTGCCACCAAGCGAACTGTGAGCCACGGCTTAGCATCGGGCAGGGGCAACCACCACTGTCCGGGGCGCGGCGGCGTACTGCGGGGTGTAGGGACGATCGGATCCTCAGGGGATAACCGACCCGGATTGGCATCCGTCGAGCAGGGGATGCACGATCCACTGGTTCGACGGGTCGGTCCGGTTTCCGCCCTTCTCGGCGCCGCTGGACCCGGCGAGCATGTCGCACCAGGTGTCGATGGCGGTTGAGACCGACGTCGGGTCGCCGAGGTCGGTCCCGTCAGGTAGGACCGGCCATGCCGCAGTGGGTTCTTTGCGCCCGATCTTCTGGCAGGCGTGGATGGCGTGTATCTCGTTCCAGCCGTCGTGTAGTGAGTCGTAGATCCAGCGGCCCTGGATGACAACGATGTGCTCGAAGCGCACAGCGCTTATCGAGCTTCCGCGCTGGAGCGAGACGCCGAGTCGAGTCCGGTCTGTTCTGCTTATCGGGTGCCGGTCTTAGGCGGGCTTAGGGTCGGCGGCATGGCGGTGCGGCTTGTTCAGATCGCGATGAATGCCTGGGACGACTCCGCGCTCGGCCAGTTCTGGGCGTAGACGCTCGGCTGGAGCCTTTCCAGTGAGGGGCCCGGCGTGACCAACCTCGAACCCGTGGGCTTCACCACCTATCCTGCTCCGGTCGCGTCTGCATCGACATCCTTGCCGTACCGGAACCCAAGACGGTAAAGAACCGCGTGCACATCGACCTCGCCCTCACCTCGGTGGCCATCAGGCGGCCCTGGTCGCGCGACTTCGGGGTCTTGGTGCGACGCCCGCCGACGGCCGACGGGTCGCTGCCAATGGCGTCCTCCGCACGGGAAGTTCCTCTCTTCGCAGATACGAGGCTCCCCGTCGTTCCGGGCGCGTGTCACGCGCCCGGAACGGGTGTAACCGTGCCTGAATGCACAGGTGCGAACGCGAATAAATAGAAGCGGCAGAAGACCGCCCATTCACGGCGCGGCTTACATGCCCTTTGACCGGAAAGGCAATAGTATCTCCCGCAACGCGATAGCGAGCATGCCCTGAGAGCCCTGGAGGGCACCGATCAGCCACTGACACCAGGACGGAACAGCCGAGCCAGGCGAAGGATCTTCCGGCAACATGGGTGGAGGGCATGATGAACAGCACGCAGCCGTGGGACGTCAGGCACATTTACACGACGGCCGATCCTCGCTACAACAACCGGACCTCGCATCAGTACCTCGACAAGATGAAGAGGATGTTGCAGGACCGCAAAGACGAGGGACGAATCCGGGCTTGGGAGGACTGCGGGGTCGGGGCGGGCACGGATATCGTCCCTGCCTTGCGAAAGAGCAAGCCGGGTGAGCTGGTGATCATCGATTTGCACGGCTCGAAATATGAGGCGTGGCTCGGTGTAACTCCCGAGGATGGCGTCCGGCTTCATGACGCCCTTCCCGTGAAGTCGTGGGACGCGTCGGTCATCTTCCTCACCGGATGCTGGGGTAGCACGGACCAGTTCGGCGAGGCGCTTAACGAGTTCCTAGCGCACCAGACCACCGTCATAAGTCACTCCACGGAGTCCGAGTGGTTGGACCACACTCCGATTGATCTGATCAGTACCGTCCTTGAGCATGCTCCAGGTGCGGATGCCAGCGGGGCATATGTCGCTGTTGACGTTTACCTTCGCAGCCATTGGGGGGTTTACTCGCGAGGCTAATCCGATTGCATGCGGAGGCCGAGAGTTTGCCGATTTTAGAGGCGACATGGATGCAGCGATGCCACCTGAAGGTCCAGTTCCCCCATCGGCACGTGGGGGGCTTCTGCGGGGCGGCAGCCTCCGGCGCATTCGCTCGCGCCCGATAGCGCCCAGTCCCTCTTTAGCCGACGGGCCGCTCGTCACGATCACCAGCACCGGCGTCGACGCAAGGTGGCTGGAGGCAGTCTGACCGGCAACCGCGTCAGAAGGCGAATGCCCCTTCCCTGTAACGGGGTGTCGGTGTGCGGGGAAGGGCATTCCGTGCCGGGTGCGCCGTCCGCTCAGTGCGCACAGCGCTTATCGAGCTGCCTTGCAGCGCGCAGCTGACATCCGGTGTTGGGACCCGCAGGGCGATCGAACGGGTCGCGATCGGCCTGCAGGGCTTCCAGGGCCGGTCCTCGGTATGCTCCTGGCTGCACCGCATCGCCGTCAACGGCTGCCTGAACGCGCTGCGTGATCGCAGCCGCCGCCCCGGCCAGGGCAGAAAAGAACCGTCGCTCAGTTCCGGCCGCCCCCGGTGTCTGAACGAGTAACGACCTGACCAAAAGCATCGGAGACAGCAATGACCTCGCTCGACCGCAGGAACGACGCCAGACACCCAATGACTTGGAGGATACCGTGACCCCTGATCTGAGGGCCCATGCCGATAGGCTCCGCGAGCTGCATCACGTCGGCGAGATGCTCGTCTTGCCGAACGTGTGGGACGCAGCCAGCGCGAAGATCGTGGCCGAGGCTGGATTCCCCGTGGTCGCTACCGCTAGCGCCGCGATCTCGGCAATGCTCGGTTACCCCGACGGCGAGGGCGCGCCGTGGCAGGAGATGTTCGCCGCAGCCGGGCGGGTTGCCCGGGCGGTGTCGGTCCCGGTCACCATGGATGCCGAGGCGGGATACGGCATGGAGCCGCGGGACCTGGTGGACCGGCTGCTGGAGATCGGCGTGGTCGGCTGCAACTTGGAGGACACCGACCACCGTGCCGGCGGACTGGTCGACGCTGGAGCGCACGCCGAGCGGCTGGCGTCGATCCGGGCCGCCGCGGACGACGCCGGGGTCCCGATCGTCATCAACGCGCGTGTGGACGCCTTCCTGCCAGCATCTGGGGTGCCCGAGGAGGAGCGGGTTGCTGAGGCGGTATACCGAGGTGGCCTCTACCTGGGGGCCGGGGCCGACTGCATTTACCCGATCGGCGTCGGTGACGAGAAGGACATCGCCACCCTGGTCGCCGGCGTGCCTGGGCCCATCAATGGCAACACCAGGCCCGGAGGCCCGGACTTGGCCAAGCTCCGTGAACTGGGCGTGGCACGGGTTTCCTATGGCCCCCGGCTCTATCGAGAGGCGCTGGCTAACCTGAAGGCCGCAGTTCAGGAACTACTGGCCTGACTGTCGGTTGCGTTGGAGTAGATCATGGCAAACTCGGTTCCGGGCGGGGCCAACGGATATAACACCAAGATCATTGGGGAGTTCCGCGCGAACGAAGGACTCGTCGGCGGCCCATGGGCGGGCTCCACGCTTATACTTATCCACCACATCGGCGCCAAGTCCGGGACCGAGCGGGTCTCGCCGCTGGGCTACTTCCCTCAAGGAGAAGGCCGTTTCGTCATCGTGGCCTCCAATGGAGGATCGCCAGCCCACTCAGACTGGTACTACAACCTCAAGGCCCACCCCAGGATCACCGTCGAGGTGGGAACTCAGATGTTCACGGTATTGGCGGAGGAGCTGGGCCATGCCGCCCGCGCCGAACTGTGGCCGAAGCTGGTCGCGGAGACTCCTGCCCTCGGCGAATTCCAGGCCAAGACCACGCGGCAGATTCCGGTGATCATGTTGACCCGCCAGGACTGACCTGCAACGAGCCGCCGGGGTTGTCATTGCCTCGGAGTTTCCCACGTCTGCCCTACTGCACGCGCCTTTCCTGGTGTCACTCCGCGCGACTTCTCTTACTCCGGTCACACCCGCCTGCACGGCGACGGCGGACGTAGTCCGCCCTTGAAACCGTATAGAAAGTTATCGCACCTCAGTTGTCGGATCACAAGTTTTCGGATCACAGGGACTCGCACTACAGGGACTCGCACCGCTGCAAGTCGGGGCTACAGGTGCGTTCTCAGGTGAGCGGCAATCTTAGGACAATCCACTGTTGCCATGCGGCCCAGTGCGTTTCGTGCCACATACCTGGATCTTTGCCGTTCTCTGCATTCTGCCCAGCATCCAGTGCGGCGCCTGAATCTGCGTTCTGGATCACGAACGCAACGCCATCGTCTGATGCCTTCAATCGCCACCGTGCTGACCAACCAGCGTTGACTTTATTGTCCAGCCAGACTTCACTCCAGCCGTGCTGCCGCGCCATGGTCGTGAGCCGGAGCCCACTCGGTTCGCTGACGATCTCAACGATGCCTCCGCCTACGCCATTCAGGCGCCACTGCTGCCACGGTGCGGCGTGCGGACTCCAGAGAAGACTGTGATCTCCGTGCTTCGCGTCCGTCCCGGCGTCGAGAGCTAGCCCTTTGTCGCGGTTCACGATCATGCACGGACCCCTGTACAAGGGGTTTCTGTTGAACCTTGCCTGCAACGACTTGAACTGATCTTCAGTGACCGAGATCTTTACGACGCCAAGGTTCAACGTCACAGTTGCGCTGACCACCATGCGAGTCCTCTCCTCTAACTGCAAGTGAGACGCGCTGCACCGGCCATACGATTACATGATTCCAAGCGTGCGTAAAGTGGAGTGGCGTGGCTGGATTCGCTTGTCACGCTCAAGTGGAGTTGGGTACGGATGCGCTCGTTGCCGACTTCCCGATCGGTATATGCGCGTCGCCGGTCCACTCGTACATGCGGTGATCTCGGTGGCACTCAAGCAAGTCGGCCTTGGCGAACGTAACATCAACCGGCCTTGCGGTAAGACCGCGCAGCGCCGCCGCGATCGGTTTCGCCTCCCCGTCTCGGTTAATGTAGCCGATGCTGACATGCGGCAGGAAAGCAGCCTGGACAGGTAGCGGAACTGCGAACGTCGGCGTACGCACCCGAAGTGGCCTAAGCGGCTGGTGTTCGAGATGGATCGCCGCGGCCACGGCACCGTGACCCACTCGACGGTCTACCGGGTCTTGGTCCTCAATCAAGGGGCCGAACAGAGCTGGTCGCTTACAACTTGTTCAGCCATCCCTCATTACATGGCCTTCCTGCGTACATGCCTGATCCACGGGACTACCGCACTCCTGTGGTTGGGTGTCTTGTGTGGCTGAACTATCTATCCGGACTATCAAGCGGCTATTGCTGGAGTCCGGCGTACGCCTGGCCGGGGACGAGACCGATGACGAGCTACTCGAGGCGTGGCGCAATGTTGTCCTGCGATCGCCTGTTACGCAGCAGCGTTGATCCCCTCCTCATTAGATCGGCTTTCTCCGTACCAATCGCAGCCAGTTCCACTTGCGCTGCTGCCCGGCTCGCTAGACGTCGTCACTTGTCCGCGGCAGGCTCGACCGGAACCTCTTCGCTGCGCTCGTACCGGCGGATCACCTTGCTGTGCCGCTGCTTGACCACGATCGCGATCCGTCTAGGTTACGAACCCAGCCGGGCTGCCGGGGTGTCGATCTGGGCTGGGGCCGTTCGTGAAGGGAGAAAGAGGTAGCCGGAGTGAGTGGAGTCTGGTGTTCCCGATCCGGCCGCCTGCACGACACGGATGGACAAGCAGCAAGGAGATCACGATGCGGCTCACCCTGCACGCGTTCCTGACTCTCGACGGCGTCATGCAGGCGCCGGGCGGACCGGAAGAAGACCTGGACGGCGGGTTCGCCCACGGCGGCTGGTCGTTCCCATACGGTGACGAGGACTTCGGCGCAGCTGTGGCCGGCTGGTTCGAGCATGCCAGTGCCTTCTTGCTTGGCCGGAGGACCTATGAGATCTTCAGCGGCTACTGGCCACGCGTCACCGACCCGGCTGACCCCATCGCGGGGAAGCTCAACGCATTGCCGAAGTACGTGGCCTCCACCACCCTGGCCTCCGCCGAGTGGCGCAACTCCGCGCTGCTCGGCGGGGAGATCGCGGCCGAGGTCGCCACGCTGAAGGACCGGCCAGGAGACGAGCTCCAGGTGCACGGCAGCGGCGAACTGGCCCAGACCCTCATCGAGCACGATCTCATCGACGAGTACCGCCTGCTCTACTTCCCGGTCCATCTGGGGTCGGGCAAGAAGCTGTTCCGGGATGATGCCAGGGCGGCTGCCCTGCAGCTCGTCAGCACGTCGGTCACCGGGGCCGGCGTCATCATCGCCACCTATGTGCCGGCCGGGCCACCACGGCACGGTTCCTATGCGCTGCCCGGCGAGTCATAAGGTGGGCGGGGTCAGCACAGCGTTCACTGAGCGCCCCTGAGCCGACCGCCGGCTGTCCCCGCGGTGGTAGGGCTAGCATTACCTCGCATCCGGGAGACCGGATGATGGCGGGCGCTGACGGCGATGGCCTAGCGTCGCTTGCATGTACCTCGTTCGGGACCTGGTGTCGCCGCGCACCTGGCTGGCGTTCATCCATCACTTCATCGGCGTGTTCGTCGGCGCCCTTGTCGTCTGGATCGTCGTGCCCGGGCTCGTCGTCGGCACGCTTGGCCTCCCGGTGGCGATGATCGGCATGCCGATACTCGGCACCACGCTGCGGTTTACCGACTGGTTCGCTCGCGCCGAGCGGGCGAGGTTCGCGGTCACGCTCGGCGAGCGAATCCCCGCCTGGCCAGCGGGCACGCGCAGCGGGTACCGGTTGCGGCTGCTGCCGCGCCTGGCCAAGCTGAGTGAGGGCGCCACCTGGCGCGAGGTGAGCTACGCGGTGCTGCGAGGGCCGGCCAGCGCGGCGGCCGCGTTCGTCACGCTAGGCGTATGGGCCTTCGGGCTGATCATGGTCACGCTGCCGCTGTTCGACTGGTCGCTGCCTGGCGGGGGCTTCCATGTGAACGGCGGGACAGTGCACGAGGCGAAGGCCATGTTCGTGGCAGTGGCCGGCCTGCTCGTGCTCCTGGCCGCGCCGCAGGTGACCAGGGGCCTGGCGGTCGCAGACGCCGCTCTGGCCCGGCGGCTGCTCGGGCCGCCCGGCGGCCTGGCCGCCCGGGTCGCCGAGCTTGAGCTCAGCCGGGAGCGGGTGGTGGATGCGGCCGAAGCCGAACGAAGGCGGATCGAGCGCGACCTGCACGATGGCGCGCAGCAGCGACTGGTCGCGCTCGCGATGGAGCTGGGCCGGGCCAAGGAGAGGTTCACCGACGACCTCGACGCGGCGAGGGACCTGGTCGACTCGGCCCACGCGCATGCGAAGGCCGCGCTGACCGAGATGCGGGACCTGGTCAGGGGCGTGCACCCACCCGTCCTGGCCGATCGCGGCCTCGACGCCGCGCTATCCGGCCTGGCCGCGCGCTGCCCGGTGCCCGTCTCGGTGCACGTCGACATGCCGGTCCGGCCGAAGCCGCTGGTGGAGGCCGTCGCCTACTTCGTCGTCGCCGAGGCGCTGACGAATGTCGCGAAGCACTCGCAGGCCAGCGAGGCGAAGGTCGTGGTCGAAGGCCATGGCTATCCCGGCATGCTCGCCGTCGTGATCAGCGACGACGGAATCGGCGGCGCCGACCCGAATGGCGCGGGGCTCTCCGGCCTCGCCGGCCGGGTCAGCGGCGTCGATGGCCGGCTGACCGTGGAGTCACCGTACGGCGGGCCGACGATCATCGCGGCAGAGCTGCCATGCTCCGGGTAGCGATCGCGGAGGACTCTGTCCTGCTGCGCGAGGGGCTGACCCGCCTGCTCGCGGAGGCCGGCCATCAGGTTGTCGCCGCCGCGACCGATGCCGAGGAGCTGATGCGCGCCGTGGAGAGGGGCGGCATCGACGTGTGCGTCATCGACGTCCGGATGCCGCCGACGTTTACCGACGAGGGGCTGCGCGCAGCGCTCGTGATCCGTCACCGGTGGCCGGACACGGGCGTGCTGGTCTTGTCGCAGTGGGTCGAAGAACGGTATGCGACCGAGCTGATCTCCGGGAGTCCGCACGGCGTCGGGTACCTGCTCAAGGACAGGGTGGCCGATGTATCGCAGTTCCTCGACGCGCTCCGCCGGGTGGCCGACGGCGGCAGCGCGCTGGATCCCGAGGTCGTGGCCCAACTGCTCGCCCGCAGCCGCCATCCCCTCAGCGTGCTGACCAGCCGGGAGCGCGAAGTGCTCGCGCTGATGGCGGAAGGCCGGTCCAACTCCGATATCGCCGAGACGCTGATCGTCAGCGGCGCCGCGGTCGGAAAGCACATCAACAGCATCTTCAGCAAGCTCAGACTCGCGCAGGGCGAGCACGGACACCGACGCGTGCTCGCGGTCCTCCATTACCTGAATGAGGTCACCTCATGACCAGTTTCCTCCCGGTCGCCGCCCAGCCCGCTGCTCGCGAGCTGCTCCTGACGCCCGCGCGCCGGATCATCCTGCTGCTGGGCGTCCCGCTCTCGCTCACCCTGCTCGCGTGGACCTGCTTCGGGATTATCAGCAAGGCATCTCAGGGCAGTTACACGGTCAGCTACTCCCCGGTGCGGATCAGCGGAGGGCTCGTCATGAACGTGTCCGGCGGTAACGTAACCCTGCAGGGCGGCGTCGAGCCGAGCGCGGCGCAGTTCACCGGCGCGGGTACCGTCTGGTACGGCCTGACCTACTCCGGCCAGCGCCCCACTCTTGCGACGGCGCAGACCGCGGCCGGGACCAGGATTAATTTCGCCTGCCCCGGTTTCAACTGCGCGCTCAGCTCAACCGTCGATGTTCCGCTGCAGGTGCCGGTGACGGTGACGAGCAACGGCGGCAACGTGACGGCGACCGGCATCTCGGATGCGACCCTGCAGACCGGAGGCGGAGCCCTGACCGTTGACGCGCTGACTGGCGACGTCAGCCTTAACACCGACGGTCAGAATGGTCCTTTCGGCGGCGGGAGTGTCACCGGGACGCTGGCGGCGCAGAACATCACCGTTGATAGCGGCGGCAACAACATCGACCTCCAGCTCAGCACGCCGCCAGCGAACCTGAACGTGACAACCGATGGCGGCAACGTGACGCTGCAGCTGCCCCCCGGCTACAGCTACCGCGTCGACAACATCCCTGAGGCGGCGGCCCAGATCGACCAGAACGGGCCCGCACAGCCGTCCGTGATCACGGTGACCACCAGTTCCTCGTCTCAGTACCGGATCACCGTCAGCGCCGACGGCGGCGCCGTCACGATCGACTAGCCCGCAACGCGGTCAGCGCTTGCTGGCCATGCGGGCGGCATCCTGGGCATCGATGACGGCGATCGCAGCCATGTTCGCGATGTCAGTGACGTCCGCGCCACGGCTCAGCACGTGCACCGGCTTGGACATGCCGATCAGGACCGGCCCGATTGCCACGGCTCCGCCAAGCTGCTGCAGCAGCTTGTACGCCACGTTCGCCGCTTCGAGGCTCGGGAAGACCAGCACATTGGCCTCGCCCGAAAGGTCGCAGAAAGAGTAGTCCTCGTCGCGCAGCGCGGGCGACAGGGCGACGTCGGCCATCATTTCACCGTCGACCATCAGATCTGGTCGCCGCGTCTTGACCAGTCGCGTGGCGGCGGCCATCTTTGCCGAACGAGGGTGGCTGGTGGAGCCGAAGTTGGAGAAGGACAGCATCGCTACCCGTGGCTCAAGGCCGAAGCTGCGTGCCCGCTCCGCCGCCATGATGGCGATGTCGGCCAGTTCCTCGGCGGTGGGGTCGAAGTTCACTGTCGGGTCGGTGAGGACGACGGCACGCCCGTCTTCGGTGATCATCACGTACAGCCCGGCCACTTGCGAGACCCCGGGCGCGGACCCGATCACTTGCAGAGCGGGCCGGATGACATCGGGGTAGTGGTAGGTCAGCCCGGCGACGAAGGCGTCGGCGTCGCCCGCCTGGACCATCATGGCCCCGAAGTAGTTCGGCTGGCCGAGCAGCGCAGCTGCCTCGCGCAGGGTGATCCCCTTCCGCTGCCGCCTTTCGTGCAGTGCGGCGGCGTAGCTGTCGGCCCGCTCGGTCGTCGCGGGGTCGACGATCTCGATGGGCACGGAGACCCGCAGCTCCTTCATCGCCGACCGGATCACGTCTTCGCGCCCGAGCAGGATCGGCAGCCCGATGTTCTCCTGCCGGATCCTGGCTGCGGCCAGGATGATCTTGTGTTCCTCTCCTTCGGAGAAGACCACGCGCTTGGGCGCCGTCTGTGCTTTGCGGGTTACATGGCTCATCACCTCCCGGCCCCGGGTCAGCCGGTTCGCGAGTTGCTCGGTGTACGCGGCGAGGTCGAGCGGGTTGCGGGCGACGCCCGAGGCCATGGCGGCCGCGGCCACCGCGGGAGCGACCCGAAGCGGCACTCGCGGGTCGAGCGGCTTGGGGATCAGGTATTCCGGGCCGAATTCCAAGCGGTCGACGCCGTAGGCCCGCAGCACCGAGTTCGGGACGTCTTCCTTGGCTAGGTCGGCGAGGGCCCGCGCCGCGGCGACCATCATCCCGGTGTCGATCGTCCGTGCTCGCACATCGAGCGCGCCGCGGAAGATGAAGGGGAAGCCGAGCACGTTGTTGACCTGGTTCGGGTAGTCCGACCGTCCGGTCGCCATCAGAACGTCGCTGCGGGCGGCCCGGGCAGCGGGGTAACTGATCTCAGGGTCGGGGTTGGCTAGCGCAAAGACGATCGGCGCGTCGGCCATCGACAAAACCATCTCTTCCGTCACGAGGCCGGCGACAGACACCCCGAGAAAGATGTCGGCCCCGTCGATGGCCTCGGCCAGGGTGCGGGCCGGGTGATCGGTGGCGAACCGGGCCTTGTAGGCGTTCATCCCATCGGTGCGACCGCGGTGGACAACCCCCTTGGTGTCGACGAGCAGGATGTTCTCCCGCCGCATGCCTAGGCTGACGAAGAACTCGCAGCAGGCGATCGCCGCGGCCCCGGCGCCGCTGACCGCCATCCGGACTTGGGTGATGTCCTTGGCCGTGAGCTCGAGCGCGTTGAGCAACGCGGCGCCGCTGATGATCGCCGTCCCGTGCTGGTCGTCGTGGAAGACCGGGATGTCCATTGCGGCGGCCAGCCGCTGCTCGATCTCGAAGCACTGCGGCGCGCTGATGTCTTCGAGGTTGATGCCACCGAAGGTCGGCTCCAGCGCCTTGACGATCCGCACCACGTCGTCCGGGTCGGTGGCGTCGATCTCGATGTCGAACACGTCAACATCGGCGAACCGCTTGAATAGCAGAGCTTTGCCCTCCATCACCGGCTTGCCGGCGAGCGGCCCGACATTGCCGAGCCCGAGAACGGCGGTGCCGTTGGTGATGACGGCTACCAAGTTCGCGCGAGCGGTGTAGCGGAACGCCTCCAGCGGGTCCCGCTGGATGTCTAGCACCGGGACGGCCACGCCTGGGGTATAGGCCAGGGCGAGGTCGTGCTGGCTGGCGCAGGGCTTGGTGATCGCGATCGCGATCTTCCCGGGCCGGCCGGAGGCGTGGTATTCGCGGGCTTCCTCTTGCAGCATGGCTACATCGTCCAACCATCGATGCCCACCCGCCAGTAGTAGTGCGTTGTTCCTCTCTAAGTGTCGCGAGTCCATTCCGTCTAGGCCCAACGGCACGCCCGCGACACCGCCGGTCCGTGATCACAGTGCCGGCGTAGAGTTCCCCGTCGGATTCCCCGACGGGATAGGCTCAACCTGTCGCAGGCACCAGGCAGCGCAGGACTGGAGATCGCCGTAACCCGGGATTAGCCAACGGACCGTTTACCTGGCCCTCAGTCGGCTTGCTGCCTTCCCACCGCTCTCGAAGAGGCTACGGACGATGCTTGATATGGACCTGATCCGGTCTGACCCGGAGTACGTGCGGGCGGCCCTGCTCAAGCGCACCGACGACGTTGACCTGGACTCGATCCTGGAAGCGGACGCACTCCGCCGCAAGCTAACCACCGAGGTCGACCTTGCCCGCGCTGAACGGAACCGGGTGGCAAAGGAAATCGGCAAGCTAAAGGCGTCCGGTGCGGACACCGCCGAAGTCCAGCGGCAGGCCGCCGCCCTCGGCGACCAGGTGAGCGCCATGCAGGCCGCCCTCAACGAAGCCGACAAGACACTGCGTGACCTGCTCATGGAACTGCCCAACCTCCCGGACGAGCGGGCCCCCGTTGGCGGGAAAGAAGCCAACCAGGTCGTCCACACCTGGGGCAGCAAGCCCGATCTCGGCGTAAAGCCCCTTGATCACGTCGAGCTGTGCACTCGCCTGGGCCTGATTGACTACGCCCGCGGCACCAAGCTCGGCGGATCCGGCTACTGGCTCTACACGGGACAGGGCGCGGCCCTGGAGTGGGCGCTGATCGACTTCTTCAACCGCGAGCACTACGCCGCCGGCTATCAGTTCCTGCTCCCACCGCACATGCTCACCGAGGAAGCAGGCTACGCGGCCGGGCAGTTCCCCAAGTTCCACGAGGACGTCTACCATATCGCCGAGGAAGGCGAAGGCGGCCGCAGGTCGTTCCTGCTGCCCACCGCCGAGACCGCGATCCTTAACGTCTACCGGGACGAGATCCTGCCCGCCGACATGCTGCCGGTGAAGGCGTTCTCCTACACCCCCTGCTACCGCCGCGAGGCCGGCGGCTACCGCACCGAGGAACGCGGCACCATGCGCGGCCACCAGTTCAACAAGGTGGAGATGTTCCAGTTCACCGCCCCCGAGCAGGCCGAGGACGCGCTCAGCGAGCTCGTCGGCCGCGCCCAGATGCTGGTGGAAAAGCTCGGCCTGCACTACCAGACCACACTGCTGGCCACCCGCGACGCCAGCGCCAGCATGCGCCTGACCTACGACATCGAGGTCTGGCTCCCGAGCATCGGGATCTACAAGGAAGTCTCGTCGGCATCCTGGGCCGGGGACTACCAGGCCCGCCGCGCCAGCATCCGCTACCGGCCCGAGCAGGGCAAGCCCACCGCTTACATCCACACCCTCAACGCCTCCGGCCTGGCCACCAGCCGCCTGCTGCCCGCCATCGTCGAGCAGCACCAGCAGCCAGACGGCACGGTCGCCGTGCCCGAGCCGCTCCGCGCCTGGCTCGGCACCGACGTCCTGCGCCCGCAACGCTAAGACGATCATCCCGAACGGCCGCCTACTTCGCCTTCGGGCTACCTCCCAGCCCGCTCCCCGGCGCAACGGGTACCGGGCGTGCCCGTCACCACCTGCTGCGAGCCGGAGCCCCGGCCAGCCGTCCAAGACGGCCCCGAGAACCTATGGAACTGGCGAATCGCCGGGAGCGCCAGCTTGTTCGGCAGCAGTTCATAGACGACATCGTGAGTGGTGAGTGCGATCGGTACCCAGTGTCCGGTCCCGCAGGCGAAAATGAATGCCATAGTCGACCGTAGTCGGGTATGGTCCACTTTAGTGATCGGAAGCTGCGCTGGAAGTGCGCCGTATGCTTTGATGAAAGGGCTTGGATGCCGAGAGCTAGCGAGGTTTCGATGAGCGGGCCTTTCGATAAGGAGCAGGCCTTCATCTGGCCGATGCCCGGGCTGTCAGTCGAGGAACTGCTCGTAGCCAAGGGAACTCGGCCAATCGCGTCCGCAGCCGACCTGGCGGCGGACACCTTCTCCTCCGACGCCGAGCTTGAGGAGTTCCTTGCGTTCACCGCCGCCGAACGGCACCGCGACCTCGCCTGAGAAGCATTCCCGATGCAACCCGTCATCCTCGACACCGACGTGGCGTCCCTGAGCCACAAGGGCAAGCTGCCCGACCCGCTGGCGACCCGCCTGATCGGGCGGCGGCCGCTCATCACGTTCATCACGCTCGGCGAACTGACCAAGTGGGCCGAGATCCGGCACTGGGGTACCCGCAGCCGCCAGGCGCTGGCCGACTGGATATCAGGAATGGCCGTCCTGCCGGGCAACGACGCCGTGGCTGTCTCCTGGGGCCGCCTGTCCGCCGCAACGACGCTCCGCGGCAGGCCGCGGCCAGTCAACGACATGTGGGTCGCCGCGTGCTGCCTCACCTACGACCTGCCCCTTGCGACCTTGAATCTCAAGGACTACGAGGACTTCAGGACCCACCACGGGCTGCGCATCCTCGGCATTGACTAGCGGACTCGCCGCAAACGCCTGAGCGATATTCCGTTTCTCCGGGACCATGTTCTCGTCGGCAGAAAGACCGGCGGGAGTACTCACTACTCAGGCCGGGCGATCAGCGGCCGGGCTGCCATGCCTGTCTGCCTGCGGCGTGATTGTGGCTGTCAGCTCCATGCCGGTCTCGCGCATTGCTGTGAACAGGCGATCCATCAGGATGGACGGTTTGCCGGCTTCTAGTTCCCAGATGTACTTCTGCGTGGTCCCCAGCCGGCTGGCGAGCTCTCGCTGGCTCAGCCCTGACAAGAGCCTTGCCTGCTGCAGGATCCGTCCTAGCGACTCCGCGCTAGTGACCTTCCCCGTGTATGTCATCGCACCTCCGACTTCGATATCGACGTCAGCAATCGCCGTGGGCGCTCTTGCGTAGCCGATGACGGATCCCCGGCCCGGGATCCCAGTCATCACGACAGATTTCACGTCGCCCGCGCCGGCTTAGCGTCGGCTGCATGATCGAACTGGACTACCAACTCGGCTTCCCGTATCCGTCGGGGGTGATCTTCGCCGTGCTCGCCAACGTGGCCGACTACCCGGTCTGGCAGAGTGACGTGCTCGCCGCGCGAGTGCACGGCGGCGGCCCGGCCCGGCCGGGCGCGGAGATGTCCGTGGTGCG
>Ga0070714_100000664_pt1 | contig 24346 bp, 23 predicted proteins | sample LARL83metaG_FD_65450 | JGI IMG/M metagenome (GOLD analysis project Ga0070714, IMG submission 65450) | Corn, switchgrass and miscanthus rhizosphere microbial communities from Kellogg Biological Station, Michigan, USA - LAR L8-3 metaG | ecosystem: Host-associated > Plants > Roots > Rhizosphere ... | reverse complement strand
GCTCCAGGGCGTGTGGAACGATCCAGCCTTCCTTGAACGGAACCGCACTCGGGGCGAGCACCCGCGCCCAGCCGCCGTGCTCCGGCCGCACCGGATCCCCGCCTTCCCATGGCGGCGCCGTGCTGGCCTTGAAACCCGCGTGAGCGAGCTGCATGCCGGCCACCGCACCGTTGTGGTGGATGAACTCCACGATCTCGCGCAGCTTCGGCACGTGTTCGTCGCGGTAGACGCCTAAATCGGCCGGAGAAATACGGCCTTCCGGGGATACCGCCGCTGCCTCGGTGAAAACGAGCGCCGCCCCGCCGACCGCGCGGCTGCCAAGATGGACCAGGTGCCATGCGTTCGCGAAACCGTCTTGGCTGGAATACTCGCACATCGGCGAGACGGCTATGCGGTTGCGCAGCCGCACGCCGCGGAGTTCCAAGGGTTGGAATAACTCCATCAATCCAAGTCCTATCCTGAAGCGTAGGAGTACATATGAAGAAATTGCTCGGTCTCCTCGCTCTAAGCGCCGTCATGGCAGCGTTGGTTGCAGCGGCTCCGCCGCCGCGCGAGCGGGTCGTGCTCGCCGGCGGCTGCTTTTGGGGAATGCAGGCCGTCTTCGAACAGTTACGCGGGGTAACGAGCGTAGTCGCCGGCTATTCGGGCGGCAGCAAACAGACGGCGCATTACGACATCGTCAGCATGGGCAATACCGGTCACGCGGAGTCTGTGGAGATCGCGTACGATCCGTCGGTCATCACGTTCAAACAACTGCTCGACGTATTCTTTCTGGTCGCGCACGATCCAACGCAGCTCGATCGGCAAGGCCCGGACGACGGTACGCAGTACCGCTCGGAGATTTTCTATACGACGGCGGCACAGCGCGCGCTCGCGCAGGAGTACATCTCACAGCTCGGGCATTCGCGAGCGTATGCATCGCCGATTGTGACGAAGCTGGCACCGCTTGCGGGCTTCTACCCGGCCGAGCAGTACCATCAAGACTTCGTCGCACACAATCCGGACAATCCGTACGTGGTCATTAACGATAAGCCCAAACTCGCGCACCTGCGCGAGCGCTTTCCCGGGCTGCTCAAGCACTAAGACCCGGGAAGAGCGGCGCACGCGGGTGAAGACTCCGCGATGCGCAGCTTTGTGAAGGCGTCCGTGCCCGCGGCGGCCCGAACGCTCGACGCGGCGTGGTACCTCTCGTCCGAGATATTCGAGCGCGAGCGCGAACGCATTTTCGCGCGCTCGTGGATTTGCGCCGGGCGCACGGAGCAGATTCGCGAACCCGGCGCGTTCTTCACCGCGCAGGTCGCCGGCGAAAGCCTCATCGTCACGTCCGACCAAGACGGCAGGCCGCATGCGTTCTACAACGTTTGCCGCCATCGCGGCACGCGCATGTGCCAGGAGCGCGCGGGCACCTTCAAAGGCAGCATTCAGTGTCCCTACCATGCGTGGACGTACGCGCTTGACGGAACGCTGCTCGCCGCTCGCAACATGGACGGCACGCCGGGATTCGATCGGCACGACTATCCGCTGCGCGAAGCGCACGTCGTCGACTTCGAGGGATTTCTGTTCGTCGCATTGGATCCGAACGAACCGTTCGCCGGCGCCTTCGCGCCGATCGTCGGGCGCTTCGATGCCTGGCACATCGCGAGCCTGCGATCCGCAGCGCGCATCGAGTACGACTTGGCATGCAATTGGAAGCTCGTCTTTCAGAACTATTCCGAATGCTATCACTGCCCGGTCATCCACCCGCAGCTCGAAAAGCTTTCGGCTTCGGAGAGCGGACGAAACGATCTCCTCGAAGGACCGTTCCTCGGCGGGTACTCAACGCTGCGCGACGAGGACGGCAGTCTGACGAACTCCGGGCGCTCGGCGCGCGCGCCGCTTCCTGGGCTGCCCGCGCAAGAGCGGGGACGCGTCTATTACTACACGATTTTTCCGTCTCTGCTGCTCAGTCTGCACCCGGACTACGTGATGGCGCACTACGTCGACCCACTCGACCCCACGCATACGCGCGTGAGGTGCGAGTGGTTCTTCGACGCCGACACGGCCGGGCAGCCGGAATTCGATCCGTCGGACGCAGTTGAGTTTTGGGATCTCACCAATCGCCAGGATTGGCACGTGAACGAACTCACGCAAGCGGGAATCGCATCGCGCGCGTACGTGCCCGGGCCGTATAGCCAGCAGGAAGGCTTGCTGCACGCTTTCGATCGGCACTATCTGGAGATCGCCGGCGCGGAATGACGAACGCACCGAAGCTCGCACGGCGTCTGGGTGCGTTCGATGCGACGCTCATCGTGATGGGCGGTATCATCGGCACGGGAATCTTTATGAATCCCGCGGTCGTGGCCGCACGCGCGCACACCACGCCGCTCATCCTGGGGGTTTGGCTTGCGGGCGGCCTCATCGCCGTCATCGGCGCCTATATTTTCGCGGAGCTGGCGTGGCGGCGTCCGAGCGTAGGCGGCAGCTACGGCTATTTACGCGATGCGTATCATCCGGTGCTTGCGTTCATGTCCGGATGGACCTCGCTCTTCGTCACGAACAGCGGCTCGTACGCAGCGACGGCGGTAACGTTTGCCATCTATGCCTCGCCGTTCTTGCATGTTGCGACCGTCCCGCTGGCCGTCGCCGTGATCGCGGTCATGAGCGGCATCAACTGCTTTGGCGTGGGCAAAGGCGCCGGCGTGCAAAACGTGCTCATGGTGTTGAAGATCGCCGCCATCGGCGGACTCATCGCGGCGGCGCTCTTCGCTCCGGCGCAGGTGGCTCATGCTACCGCCGTCGTGGCGCCGCACGGACTGGCGCTCATCGGCGCGCTCGGCGCGGCGCTGCTGCCGGTCTTCTATTCGTATGACGGCTGGCAAACCGCGCCGTTCATGGACGAAGAACTCAAAGATCCCGAGCGGACGCTGCCGCTCGGCTTGATCTGGGGCGTCCTCGCCGTCGTGATACTGTACATCGCCGTCACGCTGGTCAGCATCCGCGTTCTCGGCCCTGCGGGACTCGCCGCGTCACAGGCGCCTGCAACGGATGTTCTGCGCCTGGCTATCGGTCCGGCGGGCGCCGCACTGATGGCCGGGTGCATTGCGCTCTCAACGATAGGTTTTTTGAGCAACACCGCGCTGTGCATACCGCGCCTGTACTTCGCGATGGCGAACGACGGGCTGTTCTTCAAGCAGATCGCCTACGTCAATCCGAAGACCCAAGCCCCGGTCGCCGCGATTCTGCTGCAGGCGGTCGTTTCGATCGTCATCGTGCTGGTCGGCAAGTACGATCAAATTTTGAATTACGTTACGTCGATGGATTTTCTGTACATGGTGCTGTTCGCGGGCGCGCTGTTCATCTTCCGCGCGCGCGGCATACGGGGAGCGCGCACCGGCATCGGCGTGCCGCTTCATCCTTGGAGCACGCTGCTCTTCGCCGGCGTGAGTCTGGCCGTCGTCATCAATTCGTACGTGGCGTTTCCGAAGGATACGCTGATCGGACTGCTGATTCTGCTATCCGGCGCGCCGATCTATTTCATCTGGGTGCGCCGCGTGCTGCCGCGAGCGGCAGCTATAAAACCGTAACCGAATGCGGGTCGGCGCGGCCGACGACTTGGCCGCGCTCGGTCTTGACGATTAAGTACGCGATGTCCGGGCCGCCGCTGCAGATCTTCTCCGCCCACGTGCTGCGCGCCGCGGCGAGCACTTCTTGCTTCTGGGCGTTCGGAAGCAGGTTCCACTGGATTTCGTCCATCGTGAGCAGCAGTTCTTTGTGTTCGGAGTTCATAGCGCCCACGCGCGCGGACCGCACCAAAGCGTTCTCCGCGTAACGGATTTCGAGGCCTTCGATACTTCCGGGATTCGGGCGCACGAACTGCACCTCGCCCGAGGTTACGCTCGCGGTTTGCCGCATGGGCGATGGAGCGGGGGCCGGACGGACAGCGGGACTCGAGACCGCGGACTTCGTGCGACGGCGCGCGGCGACGCCGGCCGCAACCATCGCAGCCGCTAGCAGCGTGCCAGCAAATTCTAACCCGAGCGTCAAGCCGTGCTCCTCTCGCGAACCTAATCGTACCCTCGCTCGCTGCACCCCGGGGTGTACCGATAGTCCCGGTGCGTTGGGCAGCTGGTCTAGGCCGAAGCGCGGGCCCGTAATCCTTCGAGCGTCTGACCGAAGAAGCGAGCTTGGAACGTGACGATGTCTTCGACGCCGGGGAACTGGGGATGCGTTCGCTTCGAACCGAGCGCGTATCGTCCGCCGGTGCGCTCGAGGATGCCGAGCTGCGCCATGCGGCGTACCGCGCGAACGGCCATGCCGCGCGGATTGCGCGCAAGGCGGGGCTCGATGAAGAGTTCGCGCGGCAGCGAGGCGGCGCGCGCGGCGATTGCGCTCGCGGCTTCGTCTTCGGTGAAGGAACCGCTGCGCGAGACCAGCCACTCCGAGATGAGCGCGCTGACCGTAACGGGGCGCGCGGCTTTTAGTTCGTCGAGTGCGGCTGCCTTGCCGCTGGCCAAAACGATCCGGTAATATTGCGCGAGCCGCTTGCCCACGAACGGATCGTAACTGATACCGGTAACGTAGACGTCTTCAACGACCGGAAGCAGCCTATCCCAGATGCCCCGAAACGGCAGCATCAGGCCGGTTGTCGTGTACTCGCCTTCCGGCGTCACCAAAAACGTCGCTCCGCGGCGCAGCGCGTTCTCGATGCGCTGCAAATCCTGCTCGACGCCGGCTTTCATCTCGTCGAAGGCTTCTTTCCGATATGCGACGACGAGATCGGAAAGCCGGACGTACGTCTCCTGCGCTTTCTTGAAGTACTGGGAGGTGAAGAGATCGTCCGTCTTGAGGCCGGCAAAACCGGTGCTCTCCAGGACGGCGGGCTTGAAAATTTCGGCCAGCGGCAAAATACCGTGGCGCCGCTGCGCCCCCCACGCCCAGCGTCCGATGGAGCGCGACTGCAGCTCGTTCTCGAGCGGCAATAATCCCATGCCTTCGAACAGCCAGCCCAGGTTCACGTTCTTGAGCACGCGCCACAGCCACGGAATGCGAACGGCCATGAAGCCGGGTTCGTACATCAATTTCGCGCACGCACAGAGCACGGGCTTGCCCCATCCGCCGCGAAGCACGAACGACGCAATCTCGTGCATCAAGTCCAGATCGATCTGATGATTCGCTATAACCAGCGCAGGACCGCGCTTCGGTGAAAGCTTCCCCCAGAAGCGAATGCGATAGGCACTGCGCAGATACGAAAGCATAGACATCCCCGACGCAATGCGCAGCGGAACGCCCCACCATGGAATCAAAGGGTGCTTCCCGACGGCGAGCACGACCAGCGATCCCAGTAAAAAACTTCCCGCCGCGGTGAAAAACAGCACCTGGTATCCGCCGAGCGTACCGCCGTACGCGGCAAGAATCCATCCGCCGGCAAGGGGTGCGATGACCGCCGGGAAGTTTTGCGCGATGCCCCAAATTCCGAGATCGCGCGCCACGTCACGCAGCTGTGGAATGGAGTCCATGGCCAGGGCCCAGCCCGTCGACATGATGCCGCCGAAGCCGACGCCGAATAGCGCCGCAAACACGAACATCCAGTTCTGTTGCGGCACCAGGCCGAATCCAGCGGCAGCCATCGCCATGGGAATGCCGCACAGCGCAACGACGATTTTGCGCGAAACGCGATCCGAAAGCCAACCGAGGAAAATGCCCGAACCGATCGCTCCGACCAGCGATGCCGCGGCAACCAGACCCGTGCTTCCGGACGGGTTGGCAGCATGCAGAATATCGCGAAAGAAATAGAGCACGAACGTCATCAGCAGCGCAAGACCGAACGCAAGAAACGCGCGTGCTAGAAAAACGATCGTGAAGTCGTGCCAATCGCTGATGTGCGCGTGCTCTTCGGGCTGGTCCGGAATCACGTGCTCGCCCACGGCGAACAGCGTGAGCGCGCCCAGGCCGATGCCCACCGCGATGCCGATGAACGTGCTCGAGGGATACGTGCCCGCGGCGACGCCGATGCCGACGACCGTACCGACGACCATTGCAACGCTTCGCACGCCTGACACGACACCCCACGACGCTTGCGGGACGACGTCGGGAATCAACGCTTGATAGGCAGCCAGACTCACGTTCGCGCCCAGAGTCGCGAGGAGCAAGAACGTCATGAATAAGCCGAGGGTGTGCACCTCGGCCATCATGAGCAGGCAAGCCACGTCGAGCGCCGCCCCAATGATAATGGGGATGCGCCGCGGCACGCCGCGCAAGCGCAAGCGGTCGGATATCGCGCCGGCAATCGGCGGAACGATCATCGAGACGAACGAAACGAGCGCCGCCATCACGGCGAAGACGCGAACGTGATCGCGCGGCGCAAGCGTCAACAGCGCCGCCGGCACAGAGATCGCGATGAGCGCAGTGTCCTGGAAGTGCAGCGGCACCCAGAACGCGTTGATCAGCACCGACTTCCACGTACCGTACCGCTGTGCGGCTACGGACATGCGCGCGCCGCCTCTTCTTCCATCTGTTTCGTCTGCTCCCCGTAGCGCTCGATCAGCTGCCGCTGCATCTGCGTGGGCGGACCGGCAAACTGTCCGATGATGTATCGCAAGTACGCGATCTGCTCGGAAAGTTCCGCGGGTGACCGGTAGCCGCTCGGCTCCGCGTTGCGCAAGCGATCGAGCAGCGCTCCCGCCCGTGCGCAGCGCTTGTCCTTTTGTAGTCGCGCGATGAGTGCCTCAACGTGCGCCTGCGTCACCCCGAGTTGCTGCAGCGCCGCGAACTGGGCGCTCAGCGCCGGCATCGAAGCGGGATTGTGCGGATCCTGCGCCACGGTTACCGGCACGCTCAGCCGGCGGCCAGAGACGTCGATGCTTGCCGTGTACTTTCCGGGCAGTGCTTCCGGACCGCTGATCGTCATCGGGTAAAAGATGTAGTAATAGCGGCTGTCCTGCGCCGCCGGCGAACCCGCGGGCAGCTGCGTGGTGAGATCCCACGCAAAGCGATTGATGCCCGCATGCACCTGCGTATCGAACGCCGCGATTTGCTTGCCCGACGCATCGGCGACCGTGACGTGCACCGACGGCTTGGCCTTCGGCGAGGCAGGCTTTGGCGCGTGGGGCAGATACAGCGTGAACATCGCGCCGTACGGCTTGTTGTCGGGCACGAACGCGCCGCGGCCGTGCTCGTTGTAGAACGCGTCGTTGTAGCGGATTGCGGGCATCGGCGCCGACAGGTAGGGCTGCGCGCCGTTCATCGACGCCCAATGCTCGAGCGGCGTGAGATCGTCGAGAACGTAGAACCCGCGCGCGTGCGAGCCGAGGATCAAGTCGTTGTCGCGCGGGTGGATCTGCAGGTCGTAGATCGGGAGATGCGGCAAGCCCAGGCGCAGATCCGTCCAGTGCGCGCCCGAATCAAAGGACGCGAAGATGCCGCGCTCGGTACCGGCAAAAAGCAGCCCGGTGTTGCGCGGGTCCTCGCGCACCACGTGAACGTAACTCTCCAGCCCGCCCGAGATCCGCTGCCAATGCGCGCCGTAGTCGTGCGTCACGTACGCATACGGGGCGTAATCGTTCCACATATGCCGGTCGAACGCGGCGTATGCGGTTCCCGGCGTGACGGCCGAGGGCGAGATCGATGCGACGCGCGCGGGGAGCGGCAATCCCGCGAGGTTGTGAATGACGTCCGTCCACGACTTTCCGTCGTCGCGCGTCAGCTCGAGATGTCCGTTGTCCGTGCCGTACCAAATGGTGCCGGGATCCTTCGCATCTTCGCCGATGCTGTAGATCGTGCAGTACGTTTCCGCATTGGTGTTGTCGTAGCTGATCGGGCCGCCGCTCTTGCCCAGCTGCGACGGATCGCAATGCGTGAGGTCGGGGCTGACGGTGCTCCAGGACGTGCCTTGGTCGCTCGAACGGAACAGCACGTTGCCGCCGTAATAGATCGTATCCGGATTGAAACGCGAGACGAGCAGCGGCGCGCTCCAGTTGAAACGGTACGGATACGTTCCCGCTCCGGTTCCGAACCCGATGATCGGCTGCGGTGAGATGTAGCGCCGCTCGCCGGTCTTCAGGTTCGCGCGCACCAGGTCGCCGAAGTGCGTATCTTCGTAAACGATCGCAGGATCGCGCGGGTCGGCCATGGCGTACTGCCCGTCGCCCCAATCCGAAATGTTCACCCAATCGCCGTCGCCTACGCCGTCGCGTCTGCTGAGCAGCTCGTTCGGTCCCCACCAGACTTCGTGATCCTGCAGGCCGCCCATGACGTGATACGGCGTATCCATGTCGTAACCGACGCGATAGACTTGTGCGAACGGCACGACGTCGTCGTAGTTCCACGTTTTGCCGCCGTCCACCGAATAATGGAAGCCCATGTCGCTGCCGTTGAGCAGGCGCTGCGGATCGAGCGGATCGATCCACAGATCGTGGTTGTCGCCGCCGCCGCCCGCGTCGCGAAATTTTTTGCCGCCGTCCGTCGATACCAGCAGCCCGCCGGCAATGGCGTATACTTTCTGGGGATTCGCCGGATCGCAGCGCACTTGCGAAAAGTAGAACGGCCGGAAATCGACGCCTTGGCTCGCGTTGCGCAGCGTCCAATGCGCGCCGGCGTCCGTCGAGCGGTACAGCTGCCCGTGCTCTGCCGGAACGAACGCATAGACGACGTTCGGGTTGCTGCGGCACACGCTCACGCCGACGCGATTGATCGGTCCGTCCGGCAAGCCGTTATGGAGTTTGGGATCGTTCAGGCGCTTCCACGTCTTGCCCGAGTCGTACGATTTGTACAGCCCGCTGCCCGGCCCGCCGCTGCGCAGCGTCCACGGACGGCGTAAGAAGTCGAACGTTCCGGCATACACCACGCTGGGATGCTTGGGATCGAATGCGAGATCGCTGCCTGCAGTGGTGTCGTTGACGTACAGCACGCGCGTCCAATGCGCGCCGCCGTCGGTGCTGCGATAAATGCCGCGCTCTCCGCCCGGTGCGTACTCCCATCCGATCGCCGCTGCGAGAACGACTCGCGGATTCGCCGGGTCGATAGCGATCTTTGCGATGCTGCCGCTGTTGCTCAGGCCGAGCGATGTCCAGTGCTTTCCCGCATCGCCGCTCATCCAGATGCCGTCGCCGTAATCCGCCGTATTGCGCGGAAAGGCTTCACCCGTGCCGACGTACACGCGGCGCGGATCGCGCGGATCTATCGCAATCGCACCTATCGCGCTGCTCTTTCCCGATTCGAACATCGACGTAAAGGTCAAACCGCCGTCCGTCGACTTCCACAGTCCGCCGGATGCGTGCCCGAGATAGACGATCTTCGGTTTCCCCGGAACTCCGGCAACGACGTCGAGGCGGCCGCCCATCACGGCGGGACCGATCCAGCGATATTTGAGATCGCCGAAAGACGGCGCCGCGCCGGCCAAGCCGGTAAACGCGGCAGCGATAAGGAGAGCAAGCAGGGCTTTCACGTCAGCCCTTTTCAAAGAGGCGCCGTGCGTCGCCTTCGGGCCGAAAAGTTGGCTTATTCCGGGAGATCGATCCAGCGTTCCGCCCAGCGCGCGATTTCATCCAGCGCCGGACCGAGTTCGCGCCCCGATTCCGTCAGTTCGTAGATCACGCGCACCGGCGAGTCGGGTCGCACTTCCCGGCGAACGATCGTTTCATTTTCGAGCTCGCGCAGACGCTCGGTCAGCAGCCGGTCCGAGATGCCCGGGATTGCCGCGAGCAGCTCGTTGAAACGCCGCGGGCCGTGCATCAGCGTGCGCACGATGGCGCCGGTCCAGCGCTTGCCGATGAGTTCGACGGCACGATGGTAACGCGGACAGAGCTCGGTATGCGAAGGCGCCGGCTCGGCGAACGGGCTGCTAGACATGTTTCGAAAACCTCTCGGTACAAACTTACCATAAGTAAGTAGCGCAGACAAGGTGCGCCGAACCCGGCGGTGTAGCGTACGGGATGCTGACTGCACCGCCGACTTTTAAGCCTGCGCGCCGTTTCGCGGACATCACGGCATCGCCGCCGGATCTCGAGCGCACGCGCGCACTCTATGACGAACTGTCGACCCAGCTCGAGCAGGCGCAATCGGCCGCGGAAGCGCTCGGCGTGCTTTCGCGTTGGGAAGGCCAGCGGCGTGAGTTCTTCACCTGGTCCGCTCTGGCAGATCTGCACTTCGAACAAGACACGGCCAATCCGCAGTATAAAGCCGATACCGATCTGCTCAACGAGCTGCGGCCGAAGATGACGGGGCTGGAGGTCGCGCTCAAACGGAAATTCCTGGCCTCGCCGCTGCGCGCGCAGCTCGAGAAAGAACTCGGCGCATATCTGTTCGCGCGATGGGAGACCGAAGTCACCGCCTACGATCCGGTCGTGGAACCGTTCGCGATCAAGGAAGCCAAACTTCAGGACGAATACACCGAACTGCTGGCGCAGGCGATCTTCGATTTTCACGGCGAGAAATTGAATTTGCCGCAGATGGGCAAATTCGCCGAAGATCCGGATCGCGACGTGCGCCGCGAAGCCGCAATCGTCAAATGGGAGTTCTTCTCCGGTCACCGCGAGCAGCTCGATCGCATTTACGACGCGCTGGTTGCCGTACGCACGGAGACCGCGCGCGAACTCGAGTACCATAACTTCATCGAGCTCGGCTACCGGCGGCTCACGCGCACCGACTACGGACCGGCCGAAGTTGCGCGCTACCGCGAGGAGATCGTGCGAGAGATCGTGCCGCTCGCCCGGCGCATTACGCAGCAGCAGGCTCGCGATCTCGGCGTGGACGAGCTCATGGTATGGGACGAGCACGTCTTCGAGAAATCGCCGGCGCCCAAGCCGCCGCAGGACTACGATCGCATGCTCGCCGCGGGCCGTGAGGCCTTTAAAGCGCTGGGACCGGAGATTGGCGGCTTCGCGGAGCTGATGATCGATCGCGATCTGCTGGATCTGCGCTCGCGCGATCGCAAAGCGGGCGGCGGCTTCTGCACGAGTTTCCCGATGTACGGTCTTCCGTACATCTTCGCGAACTTCAACGGCACAACGCACGACGTAAACGTGCTGGTTCACGAAATGGGCCACGCATTCCAAAACTATTCCAGCCGCGCTCTGCCGATCTCGGACTACGTGTGGCCGACGTACGAGGCGTGCGAGGTGCACTCCATGTCGATGGAGTTTTTCACATGGCCGCAGCTCGAACGATTCTTCGGAGGGGACGCGCAGCGCTACCGGTTGCAGCACCTGAAGACCTCGATTCTGTTCCTGCCGTATGGCGCGGCCGTCGATCACTTCCAGCACTTCGTCTATGAGCATCCGCAGGCGACGCCGCAAGAGCGCAACGCATTCTGGAAGCAGCTGGAAGCGACGTACATGCCGTGGCGGCGCTACGACGGCATCGAGCATTTGGAGAGCGGCGGCTATTGGCAAATGCAGCGCCACATCTATCAGATGCCGTTCTACTACATCGACTACACGCTCGCGCTGTGCTGCGCGCTGCAGTTCTGGGCGAAGTCCCTGGACGACTACGATCGCGCGCTGACCGATTACCGCGATCTGTGTGGGCGCGGCGGCCGCCTGCCATTTCAATCGCTCGTGCGTTCCGCCGGCTTGCGTTCGCCCTTCGAAGCGGGCGTGCTTCACGGCGTAGCGGAACGCGCCGCCTCCGTTCTGGGTATTGAATAGTCGTGGAAACGATCGCATTCTACGGAGCCGGCATGCTCGGCTCCGGTTTCATTCAAGTCTTCCGCCGGCGCGGCGTGAACGTGCGCGTGTGGAACCGCACGTTCGAGAAAGCCAAAGCGCTGGAATCGTACGGCGCACGCGCATGTGAATCGCCGGCGGAGGCCGCGCGCGGCGCATCGCGCGTGCACGTGTGCCTGCACAGCGACGACTCGGTCGATTCCACGCTGGAGGCGGCGCTCGAAGGCATTGCGCCCGGCACGCCGGTCATCGATCACACGACCGTTCTTCCGCAGAACGTGGAGCCGCGACGCCGCCGTTTGCACGAACGCGGCATTCCGTTCTTGCACGCGCCCGTATTCATGGGCCCGCCCAACGCGGCCGCCGCGACCGGTTTGATGCTCGCATCGGGCGAGCGGCAGCTCTTCGAACGCGTACGTGCTTCCCTTGAAGCGATGACCGGCACGGTGTGGTATCTGGGCGAGCGCAGCGATACGGCGGCGGTCTTCAAGCTAATGGGCAACGCGATGATCTTGGCCGTTGTCGGCGGCTTGAACGACATGTTCGCGATCGCGCAAGCGAACGGGATCGATCGCGAGACCGCGTACACGCTGTTCGAGAAGTACAGTCCCTCCGGTCAAATCACCGGCCGCGGAAAACGCATGGCGGCGGGGGACTACGAAGCGGCGTGGACGCTCGACATGGCGCTCAAAGACGCCGATCTCATGCTCCAGACGGCGGAACGTTACGATCTGCGCGTCATCGGCGCGGTCGAGCGTTTACTGCGTGAGGCTAGTGCGCGCGGGCTCGGGGGCTTGGACTTGGGAGCGATTGCGCAGGCACCGGCGTCCGCCGCGGAAGCGGCGTCCCGCTGATTGCCGGCCGCGGCGTCTGGATAGGCGCCGGCGTGAACACGGCCGTTGGTTCGGGTTGCGGAACCGCGGGATTGAACGGCGTCGGCGTTGCCAGCGCAACGGGGGGCGTTTCCACGTAGAGCGTCTGCGCGCTCGCATCGAACCAGACGCGCGCGCCGAGCGTCCGAACGATGGGCGCGAGCTCCACGTACGTGCTTTGATAACGTCCCGGCGGCGGAGCGCTGCTCATCGGCACCTGCGCGAAGAAGTCTCCCAAGCGAACGATGAGCGCGCGCCCGTCGTACTCGATCGCTCGAGCGATCGTCGTAACGTACGGGTCCAGCGGCGCCATTACGTGGCCGCCGGCGATGTACGGGCGATTGTACGATCGGACCGGCGTGCCGTCGAGCACCACGGTGAGCGTCGCCGCCGCCAGTGGGAAAATCATGGCTGAACCGCGATAGTACCGCAAGGAATGATGCGGCTCATCCTAGCGTTCCGGGAAGCCGGCATGCGGTTCTCCCGCGACGGCTGCGCGTTCTTATCACAGGCCATCGCATTTAACGCACTGTTTGCGATCTTCCCGCTCCTGGTGCTGGTGCTGACGGCCGCATCGCTGATCTTCCCGAATGCCGAGCGGCAAGTGCTCACGTTCTTCGACACGTTCGCACCGGCACTCCACGACACGGTTGCGGCGAACGTGCAGACGTACGTGTATGGGCGCGGCCTCTCCAGCATCATCGCGCTGGTCGTCGTCGTTTGGGCTGCCAAGAACCTGTTCATGGGTTTGGCGTACGCCCTGAACCGGGCGCTGGCGGTTCCGAAGAGCCGCCCGCTGCTGCACGACATGCTGCTCTCCATCATCATGCTGCCGCTCACCGGGATCATCATGATCGTCGCGATCGGCATGCCGGTCGTCGTATCGGTCGTCTTCTCAACCGCACACGTCACCGACCCGCGCAATTTCTCGCAGATCCTTGCTTACTTGATCTCGATGGCGCTGGTGTTCGTCATCGTCGTCTTCCTCTATACGTTTTTGCCGAACCGGCGCGTTCGCTGGCAGTTCGCCGTGCCCGGCGCCTCCTTCGTCTCGCTGATGTGGCCGGCCGTGCAGTTTGCATTTGCGTTCTACACCGTTCACGTCGACTTCACGCACGTATACGGAGCGCTCTCCGCGCCGCTCGTGCTGCTGCTGTGGTTCTACCTCATAGGCGTCATCTTTCTGTTCGGCGCGGAGCTCTCCGCCGGCTGGGCGCACCTCAAAGGCACCGAACACGTCGCACCGCTTGTGGATCCGGTAACCGACGCCGAAGAGGACGTCGCTGAAACGGAGGGCCAAGCAGCGTCGTGACGACGATTTTTATCCATGGCGCCGGTTGCACGGGCGAGGTCTTCGAGGCACAGACTCGCGCCCTGACCGATGCTAGCGCACCGAACCTGCCTGGGCATCTCTGCGATGGCACGCCGTCGAGCATCGAGCAATTCGCCGATTGGGTCGACGCGTATGCGCGCGAACGCGAGCTTGCAGAGGCCGTGCTCGCGGGTCACTCCATGGGCGCGATAATCGCAATCGAGTGCGCGCTGCGCAAGCCGGCGTGGCTGCGGGCGGCGATTCTCATCGGCGGCGGGGCGCGCATGCGCGTCGCGCCGGCAATACTGCAGGGCTTGGAGAACGACTTCGAAGGCACGGCGCGGACGGTCGCAAGCGCATTCTATGCAGAGCGATCGCCGGAACGTACGCAAGCGTCCGTCGAAATGATGCGGCGCGTCGGCCAAGAGCAGGCACTGCGGGACTTCCGCGCGTGCGATGCATTCGATGCGCTCGACCGGCTCGGCGAGATAAGCGTGCCGGTGCTGGTCATCAGCGGGGAGGCGGATAAATTGGCTCCCGCCAAACACGCCGCGGCGCTGGCCGACCGGGTTCCGGGGGCGCGAGCGCGAATAATCCCGGGTGCGGGCCATTTCGTCATGGCCGAGCGACCGGCGGAAACGAACGAGGCCATCGCGGCGTTTCTAGCTGGGTTACCGTAACTATCCTCGAGAGGAAATCTGTGCGTCGAATCCCCGCCGTTTTATTGCTTTGTTTAGGCGTTGCGCTTACCGGAGCCGCCCCTTCACGTCCGACTCCGAAACCGGCTCCGACACCTACGCCGGCGCCCGCACGAACCGCGTTGCCTGCTCCGGCATCGAGCGCGCTGCCGCAAGTTTCCGGCCTGCCCATCGTCGTGGTGTTTCCGTTTGGAACCAGCACCGACATCTCGGCGGGCAACGGAGAGAAAGCGGCTAACTTGTTCGTGGAGCAAATGAACGCGGCGGGCGGCATCGACACCATCGGCGCTCCCTCCACCGTTAAGCAAGCCGACTACCTAACGTATGCCAAGCGCGTGAACGCGGACTACTATGTCACCGGATATATGACGCCGGTCGGCGACGGCGTTTCGCTCGTCGAGCAAGTCGTCGCGGTGAGCAGCGGCACGATGCAGTTCGGCCAGACGGCGCAGATTCAATCGTTCGCAGATGCGTCGGCTGCCGCCATCACGATTCACGACGACATCATTGCGCGCGAGCAGAGCATGCACGCGCAGTATCAGCAAGCGCAGGCCACCGCGACCGCGACGCCGATGGCGAACAATCAGGCCAACATCAGCAAAGGCATCGCCGGTCTTGCAGGCCTCTTCCATCGCAAAGGGTCGACCGCGAAGACGACCGCAGCCGCCGTCGTAAAGCCGGACAAAGGCATCTTGGTCGCCCACGTAAACGGCAGCGTCCCGGCGAATAACCTGAGCGCCGCGACCTCGGCCATGTATTACGCGCTCGACCAGCACTTCAACGTGAAGATGACCAACTCGTCGGGGCAGAACCTCACCAAGCAGGCTGACTCGGTCTGCGGCAGCGATCGCAATAACACCATCGCGACGGGCACGCTGAGCGCGAAGAGTTCGCGCCACTTGCTGGCCACGCGCACGGACTGGACGTTCAAGCTAGAAGTCTACACGTGCTGGGGCGCCAAACTCGCGGAACACAGCGCCACCGCCGGCTCGTTGAAAGACGCCGTAACCGACGCAGTATCCGCATACGCCAAAGACCACCCGGCAAACGGGTAGCCTTTGCTTCTGCAAATAAGAAGGCGGCGCACCTGCGCCGCCCTTTTTTATTGTCATCGTGAGGTATCGAACGACCGCGAACGCCAGTGAGCGGCGCCGAGCGTAGTCGAGGCGTGCGCTATGCCTGCGCTAGCTTCAGAACATACGCGTAATGCCGTTATAGCAGCCGGCGTTGGGGCAGAGGACCATAAACTCAGAACGGCCGCATGTCGTGCTTTCACGACGTGCGCACGCCTCGACTACGCTCGGCGCCGCTCGCGTTCGCTCGCGGTCGTTCGATACCTCACGATGACGCGGGTGCTAGGCTTCTTCGGCGTTTTCGTCTAGCAGGCCGGCGGGGAGGTCGACGATGATGCGTTTGTTCCGCACGTCGATCGACTTGATGAAGGCGGCGACCATCGGGACCATCTTGCCGTTTACGATGAGCATGTCGGAACTTGGATAATGCTCGACGCGCGTCACCGTTCCGAGCGTTCTGCCGCTCTGGTCGGCCAATGCGCATCCTACGAGATCGACGTCGAGATATTCGCCGCGCTCGAGTTCTATGCGCTCCCGCTCCGCGAAAAACGTCCCGCCGACATAGCGCTCGGCGTCGTTCGGGGATTCGACGCCGTGCAGGCGGATCAGCAAGCGCCCCTTGTGCTCGCGCACGGAGCCCAATTCCACCTCGCGGGACGAGCCGTCGCGCAGCTTCAGCTGCAGCTGCGCCCCCGCGGAAAAAAGCATGCGACCCGCGCTTGTCGGGTCGCATTTCAGTTCGCCGCGAATGCCGAAGATGCCGGCGATGCGCCCGACGGGGAGCTCGTTACTCGAGCTCGGCATCGTCTGCGGCTTCGCCCTCTTCTTCAGCGTCCTCGAGCTCGGTCGAGTCGAAGATCTCGACGGAAATTTTGCCTTCCGCCGTTGCGCGCACTATCGTACGCAGCGCTTGCGCCACGCGCCCGTTGCGGCCGATCACCTTGCCGAGGTCATCCGGATCGACGACCAGTTCGATTACGGCGCTCTCGCCGTTCTCGGGCGGGAAGTAGTCGACGATCACGTCATCGGGCTTTGCGACGAGCTTCTTCGCGAGAAACTCGAGCAGTTGTCCCGCGCGTTCGCGCGCCGCTTCCGGATCGGCCGGCTGGCGACGCTCTTGGTGGCCGCCGCGGCGCCCGCCCCCGGCGCCGCTTTTATGCTGGCGCGGGCCGCGTTCGCCGCGCCTGCGCGGCGCTTCGTCCTCCGGCTCGATGTCGTCGATGATCGTCTCGTTCGAGGCGATCTTTCGAGCGCCTAACGTCGAACGACGCTCGCCCTCTTCGCCTTCGCCGAAGAGGCCGAATTCGTCATCGAACGCGCTCATTAGTCAGCGCCTTCTGATTTCGGTTTGCGCTTGGTCTCGGGCACCGGACCGCGTTCCATGATGCCTTTCTCGGCAAACAGACGGCGGACGGTGTCCGACGGCTGCGCGCCTTTGGCGAGCCACGCTTTGGCCTTCTCCTCGTTCACGACGATCTCGCGCGGCTCGACGCGCGGATTGTAGTGCCCGAGAATCTCGATGAAACGTCCGTCGCGCGGCGAGCGGGCATCCGCGACCACGAAACGATACGTCGGTTGTTTCTTCGCGCCCATGCGGCGCAGTCTGATCTTAACCATGATCCCTTATCCGTGTTTGTGTTTCGCGTTGAGCACGCGATTTGCTAGAGAGCAAACTTTATCTGCCGAGCATCCCCATCGGAAGGCGCGGCCGCTTTTTCTTGCCGCCGAAGCCCATTTGCTTCATCATCTTGCGGGCCTCTTCGAAACGCTTGACCAGCCGGTTGACGTCGGCGACCTGCGTTCCGCTGCCCTGCGCGATGCGCTTGCGGCGGGAACCGTTGAGAATATCCGGGTTCTGGCGTTCACGCTTGGTCATCGAGCAAATGATCGCCTCGATGCGCTTCACGTCGGCCTCCGGTATTTCGAAATCTTTCGGCAGCGCACGCGACATCCCCGGAATCATCTTCAGGATGTCCGTCATCGATCCCATCTTGCGAATCTGGCGCATCTGATCGAGAAAATCGTCCAGCGTGAACTGCTGCTTGAGCATCTTCTGCTCGAGCTCTTTGGCCTGTTCGGCCGAATAGAGATTCTGCGTGCGCTCGATGAGCGTGAGCACGTCGCCCATGCCGAGAATGCGCGAAGCCAGGCGATCCGGGTAGAACGGCTCGAGCGCCGAGAGCTTCTCGCCGACGCCGATGAATTTGATCGGCGCGCCCGTGACGTTGTGTATCGAGAGCGCCGCACCGCCGCGCGTGTCGCCGTCGAGTTTCGTGAGAATGACGCCCGTGATCCCGAGGCGCTCGTTGAAGCCTTTGGCGACGTTGGTCGCCTCTTGGCCCGTCATGGCATCGGCGACGAGCAGAATCTCTTTCGGATTAACAGCGGCCTTGATGCGCTCGAGTTCGACCATGAGGTCTTCGTCGATCTGCAAACGGCCGGCGGTGTCGACGATGACGGTCGAGAGCCCGAGGCGTTTGGCCTCCGCAACACCGTCGCGCACGATCTTGACCGGATCGGACTGGCCTTCTTCGAAAACCGGCAGTTCGATTTGCTTACCGAGCGTCTGCAACTGCGCGATTGCAGCCGGGCGATAGATGTCCGCAGCGATTAGCAGCGAGCGGCGGCCTTGCTCTTTCAGTCGCAGCGCGAGTTTACCGGCGTGCGTCGTCTTACCGGAGCCTTGAAGGCCGACGAGCATGATGATGGACGGCGGCGCATCGGAAAACTGCAGGCGCGCTTGCGCGCCGCCGAGCAGTTCGACCAGCTCGTCGTGCACGATCTTGACGATCGTCTGCGCCGGCGAGAGCGACGCCATGACGTCCGCGCCGATCGCTTTTTCTTTGACCCGGTTGACGAACTCTTTGGCCGCGGGCAGCGAAACGTCGGCCTCAAGCAAAGCGATGCGCACTTCGCGCATCACTTCGCTTACGTCACTCTCGCTTAAACGGCCTCGACCGGTTAAACGCGAGAATATCGCATTTAACCGATCGGAAAGTTGATCGAACACGGGAGGTTGGTGCTATTCCTTTGCAGTTGCCTCTTCGACGCGCTTGACGGCATCGCCGACGGTCTTGATTTTTTCCGCCTCTTCGTCCGGAATATCGATGTTGAACTCCGTCTCGAAGGCCATCACGAGCTCGACCTGGTCGAGCGAGTCGGCGCCGAGATCGTCGGTGATCGAAGCCTCGGGCGTCACTTCCGACTCATCAACGCCGAGCTGCTCGACGATGATCTTCTTGACTTTATCGAACGTGGTGGACATGGTGCTCCTTCTACATTAAAACGCCGCCGTCGACCACCAGGGTTTGCCCAGTGATGTACCCGGCCGCTTCCGAACAAAGAAAAGTGACTACTCCGCTGACGTCTTCCGGTTTACCGGGGCGTCCGAGCGCCGCCTGTTTGAGCAGATACTCGCGTGCCTCGTCCGGCATCTTTTCAGTCATCGCCGTCTCAATGAGCCCCGGCGCGACGGCGTTGACTCTTATGTTCCTTGACCCCAATTCCTTTGCTAGGGACTTGGTCAGACCAAGCAGCCCTGCCTTGGCCGCCGCATAGGCCGCTTGGCCCGCGTTCCCCATGACCCCGACGATGCTAGACATTAAGACGATGGAGCCGCTGCGCTGCTTCATCATGGGCTTGGCCACGGCACCGCACAGGTAGAACGCCGACTTCAGATTGACCGAGAGCATCTGATCGATCACGTCGGGCTTGAGCCGCAGCAAGAGCGCGTCGACCGACTGGCCGGCGTTCGCCACGGCGAAGTCGACGCGTCCGAGCGCGGAGATCGTTTCCTCCACAAAGCCGGAAACCGCGCCCTGATCGGCAACGTCGCCGGTGAGCACCAGGCACTTCGCGCCCTCGCGGGCGGCGTTGCATGCCTCGACGGTTTCTTCAAGTGCGCCGCGATCGCGTCCGACCAGCGCCACGTCGGCCCCGTTTTTGACGAGATCGACCGCAATGGCGCGGCCGATGCCGCGGCTCGCGCCCGTAACGAGCGCAGTCTTACCTTCAAACATTGACATACAGCAGATTTCGCAGTTTCTCGATGCCGCCGAAATCGGTGACGTTCATCACCTGCGGAGCATTCGGCAGACGTTTGAACATGGGCGCGAGCACCGGCGATGCGCCGAACTCGACGACCAGTTCCAAATCGTAGGTGAGCAGTTTGAGCGCGCAGTCATGCCAGCGCACTTCATCGGTGATCGACTTGACGAGATTGTGCTTGATCTTTTCCGTGTCCCTATACGGCTGCGCGTCGACGTTGGAGACCACGTCGAATTCGGGTACGCGGAAATGACCGGCGTTAACCGCAGCCTCGAAGCGCGGAACGGCCGGTTCCATCAGCTCGCTGTGCCATGCGCCCGATACGTTCAGCGGCACCACGCGCTTGGCTCCGGCTTCCAGCAGCGCGTCGCCTGCGGCTTGCACCGCGGAAAGATCGCCGCTGACGACGATCTGTGCCGGTGAATTAAAGTTCGCGAGCTGCACGCGTTTGCCGGTCTGCGCTTTGATGCGCTCGACCACCTCGCGAATCGTCTCCGCGGGCATGCCCAAAACCGCAGACATTCCGCCCGGCGCTTGTTCCGCGGCATATTGCATCGCTTTACCGCGCTCGTTGACGATGCGCAGCGCTTCCTCGAACGAGAGCGCATTCGAAATCGTCAGGCTGCAGAACTCGCCGAACGAGTGCCCCGCGCTCACGACCGGCTTGAGCACGTCGCCGACCGCGTAATACAGCGCAACGTTCGTCGTGAAGATCGCCGGCTGGCTGTATTCGGTCTCGCGCAGTTTTTCTTCCGGGCCGCTGCGCTGCAGCTCGAGCACGTCGTACCCGAGAATGCCGCTCGCGCGTTCGAACAGGTCGCGGGCCGCCGGCGAATTCTTCGCGGCGTCGACGCCCATGCCGACCACTTGCGATCCCTGACCCGGGAAAATGCACGCAACACGCATCATAGCCTGTCCTGAGCCTGCCGAAGGGCCGCCCATCTCCATGTAACGGCGCCCCACGAAAGGCCGCCTCCGAATCCGACGAACACGATGACGTCGCCGTCCTTGATCTTGCCCGCCTGCACCGCCTCCGAGAGCGCGATCGGAATGGATGCAGCCGAGGTATTCCCATACTCGTGAATGTTCACGATGACTTTTTCTTCGGGCATCTGCAGATACTTGGCGGCGGAATCGATGATCCGCTTATTCGCTTGATGCGGAATGAGCCAGTCGACGTCGGCCTTCTCCAGATTGGCCTTTTTCAGCGCCGCGTCGGTCGCCTCGATCATCTTGGTGACGGCGAATTTGAAGACTTCGCGGCCTTCCATGTAGATGTACTGCGCGCCGGCGTCCATGAGCGCCGGCGTAAGCGGCGTGCGCGAACCGCCGGCCGGCACCCGCAGCACTTCCGGGCGGCTGCCGTCCGAACCAAGTTCGCTCGCGAGAAAAGAGTCGTTTTTCGCCGCTTCCAGGATCACCGCGCCGGCGCCGTCGCCGAAAAGCACGGCGGTCGAACGGTCGTTCCGGTTTACGATCTTCGTCAGCGTCTCGGCGCCGATGAGCATGATGCGCTTGTAGACGCCCGCTCGAATCAGGCTCGATGCGACGGTCAGGCCGTAAATGAATCCGCTGCAGGCGATCTCGATGTCGAATGCCGCCTTGTCGGAGGCGCCGAGCTTCGAGGCGACGATGCATGCAGTGGCCGGAAATGGAAAATCCGGCGTAACGGTCGCTACGACGTAGCAGTCCATGTCGCCGGGTTCGAGGTTGGCGCGCGCGAGCGCCATGCGTGCGGCGGCGATTGCGAGATCGCTCGTCGCTTCTTGCGGTGCGGAAACGTGACGGCGCTTCATTCCCGTACGGGTGGTGATCCACTCGTCGGAGGTATCGAGCACCTTTTCGAGATCCTCGTTGCTCAGAATGGCCGATGGCGCGTGATGCCCCACCGCGAGGATCCGGACGCCGGTCGCGCTCAACGTTTAGCCGTGCGAATGCCCGGCGTGCTCGTCCTTAACCTCGATGACCTGCCGGCCGCCGTACGTACCGCAATGCTCGCAAACGAAGTGCGGGCGCTTGGGCGCGTGACACTGCGGACACTCGACGGTCGTGACCGCGTTGAGTTTCCAGTTTGCCGCGCGACGGCTGCGCGTCTTGCTGCGCGGAGTTTTCCACTTCAGGTTCGCCACTTTTTATTCAGTCTCCGTAACACACGTGCACGCGCCCGTGTTCTTGTTCTCGCCGCAGGCCGGGCAGATGCCCTTGCAGTCCTCGGCGCAGAGCAGTCCTATTGGAACCGCGCTGCACACCAGCTGCGTCGTCAGATCTTTAACGTCCAGGCGATCACCCGTGACCACGTTGCTCTCGCCGAACGGATCCGCATGCGCGTCGCCCTCGGTCGAGAAGCGCTCGTCGACGTCGACGTGCATCGCACGATCGACCTCGCCCAAACATCTGTCGCACTCGCCATGGATCCCCACGTCCATCGTGCCGGCAATCTCGAGCATGTCCCCGGACGAATGCAAGTCCAGATGCACGCGGGCCGGCTCGGGGAACGTTACCCCCTCAAACGGCTCCAGAGGCACTTGCTCGTCGACGGACAGACGCTGCCGTCCGCCCGCGAGCAGGGCGCCGATATCGACTTTAAACGAAGAACCCATAACATAGACGAAGGCCGCCCGTTGTGGGGGCCTTCTAAACCCGAGACATTGTAGACTCCGGGGGAGCGGGTTGTCAAACGCCGTGGTCGGCTGCGGCTGCCGCCCGCTTGGCCCATGAGGCCCAACCTTCAGCGGCCGCATGTCTCAAGTGCCCGCCGCATCCGAAACGAAGGGTCGGCGGACGATGTTCCGGCCATCCGTCTTTCTCCTGATTCTTCTGCTCGCCGCGTGCGGAGGCGGGGGCGGCTCGGCGCCGCCCGGCGCGGTCGGAGCGCCGCCCGGCTCACCGGGTGGGGGCACGCCGGCCTCCTTCGCGGACACCACGGGACGCGTTGGGCTCTTTCAAGAGTTTGACCGCCTGATGCAGCCTTCGCAAATCCAGAGCGACGCTGCGCGCTACGACGCCGTGTGGGGTGCTACTTCCGCTCAGCCGTGGCTGAGCGTCCATCCCGGGATGCTCGTCTCGCGCTACTTCATTCCACAGGAAGATCGCTCGGTGCTCTCCGGGCACGACCTGGCGTGGTGGCAGGCCAACCATCCCGACTGGATCCTGTACGCCTGCGATGCGAGCGGCACTCCGACGCACGATCTGGCGTACTGGGGAGGCGTGGACCGGCCCGACGTACCGCTGGACTTTCATAATCCCGACGTCGTCGACTATCAGGTGCGCCAACTGAACGGCGCAAGCGCCGTGCAAAACGGACACAACGCGCTGGCGATCGATCAGATTGTGTTTCTCGACGCAATGGTCGGCGGTAATCCCAACTTCGGGCAAACCGTCAAGAAAGGCGAATACGCCTGCGGCATCTGGCAGAACGGAACATTCGTGCGCCGGTACGGCGGCGTGAACGATCCGGCGTGGACCGCCGACATGGTCGCCTTCGTAAAGCAGGCCCGTAAAATCGTCGACACGGATCCGGCGCTCTCCGCGCACCACCTGAAGATCATCATCAATCACCCGCTCGGCAGCCTTTCGAACGCATCGGAACAGGCGCTCTTCCAAAGCGCGGACGGAATGCTCGACGAAGCGGGTTACACTAACAACGGCCATTACACGCCGGCGTCGGAGGCGAACCGCTTTCGTGCGACGACGGACTATCTGATCCACGTGCAAAGCCTCGGGCTTGCCGCGTACGTCATCGATCAGTTCGGCGCTTCCGATATCACACCGCAGCAGCGCGAATACGCCGTTGCGGCCTACTTCATGGCGAACCAGGGCCGGCTGTACATGTACATGTCGCCCTCCGTCGGCGGCACGGATCACAACTATCCCGAGTACGGCGCGCAGATCGGCACACCGTGCGGTGCTTACTACGGCGGCCCGCACATCTACTATCGCAAATACAGCGGCGGCCTGATCGTCCTCAACGCGGGCTCGCTCCCCGCGGCATCGGAGAGCGCGCCGCTTCCATCCGGACACAACTATACCGATATCGACGGCCGCAAAGTAAGCAATCCGCTCGCGGTTGCTTCGAACGACGGCTACGTTCTGCTCACCCCGAACGGCTGCTCGTAAGGAGACAAAACCCCTGTCTTGCGGACCGCGTGCGCCGGCGTGATAGCAGCGTACGATGAGTACGATATCCAGCCTTGCGCAGCGCGGCGTCGCGTTCGCGCCGCAGATTGCATCCGCGGCGGCCAAGTACGGCGTGGATCCGATGCTGCTGGCAGCGGTTGCGGCTCAAGAGACGGGCGGGCCCGGCACCAACGGCGGGCGTAACATCGTTGGCGACGGCGGACACGGCCACGGTGTTTTCCAGATCGACGACCGATTTCACGATTTCGCCAAAACGCCGCGGGTTATGGATCCGCAGGCAAACGCGGATTACGCGGCCGGAATGATCTCAGGACTTCTGAAGCGCTACGGCGGCAACATCCATAAAGCACTCACCGCTTACAACGCCGGCGATCCGAATGCAACCGGAACGATTACGGCATGGCACGACGGCAGCAGGCTCGGATACGCCGACTCCGTTCTGCGTCACTATGCCAATATCGCGGGCACGACGCCGGCGGCGCTTACGGAGAGCACGGCGGCCGAGAGTCAAACCGAGCAGAGCAATGTCAACGCGCTCTTCTCCTTCGCATCGCTTCAGCCGCCTGCG
>Ga0070714_100000662_pt1 | contig 24392 bp, 19 predicted proteins | sample LARL83metaG_FD_65450 | JGI IMG/M metagenome (GOLD analysis project Ga0070714, IMG submission 65450) | Corn, switchgrass and miscanthus rhizosphere microbial communities from Kellogg Biological Station, Michigan, USA - LAR L8-3 metaG | ecosystem: Host-associated > Plants > Roots > Rhizosphere ... | reverse complement strand
CCGAGCAGCATCTCGTTGTGGGCGGCGCCCGACGGAATCATCGGGAAGCAATTCTCCGACTGATCGACGCGGATGTCGGCGATGACCGTCCGCTTGGTGGCGATCATCTCCTTGATGACGTCGTCGAGCTCCGACGGCTTCTCCGCCGTGAGACCGACCGCGCCGAAGGCATCGGCGAGCTTCACGAAATCCGGCAGGCTCGCCATGTAGGATTCCGAGTAGCGGCCGCCGTGCAGCAGCTCCTGCCACTGGCGCACCATGCCCATGTACTGATTGTTCAGGATGAAGATCTTGACCGGCAGCCGGTACTGGCACGCCGTCGACATTTCCTGGATGTTCATCATGATCGAGGCTTCGCCCGCGACGTCGATGACGAGCGCGTCCGGGTGCGCGACCTGCACGCCGATCGCCGCCGGCAGGCCGTAGCCCATCGTGCCGAGCCCCCCCGAGGTCAGCCAATGGCGCGGCTTCTCGAACTTGAGGAACTGCGCCGCCCACATCTGGTGCTGGCCGACTTCGGTGGTGATGTAGGTGTCCTTGCCCGCGGTGAAATGGGCGAGGCGCTGCAAGGCGTATTGCGGCTTGATCAGCGCGTCGGTCTTATCGTAGGCGAGGCAGTCGCGGCCGCGCCACGCGTCGATACGCTTCCACCATTCGGCCAGCGCCTTGCGGTCGGGACGATGGCCGCGCTCCTGCCACAGCTTGATCATCTGCTTCAGGACCGCGGCGACATCGCCGACGATCGGCACGTCGACGATGACGTTCTTGTTGATCGACGACGGATCGATGTCGATGTGGATCTTCTTCGCATCGGGCGCAAAGGCGGCGATCCTGCCGGTAACGCGGTCGTCGAATCGCGCGCCGACGCAGATCATCACGTCGGAGCCGTGCATGGCGAGGTTGGCCTCGTAGGTCCCGTGCATGCCGAGCATGCCGACGAACTGCGGATCCGAGGCCGGGAAGCCGCCGAGTCCCATCAGCGTGTTGGTGATGGGAAAGCCGGTCTCCTTCACCAATTGATGAAGGAGCTTCGATGCCTGCGCGCCGGAATTGATGACGCCGCCGCCGGTGTAGAAGATCGGCCGCTTGGCGTTGGCCATGAGCTCGACCGCGCGCTCGATCGCCGACGGCTCGCCCTTGGTCGCAGGCCGGTAGCTGCGATGGCTCTCGGCGGCGCCCTTTCCGGTGAGGCCCTGGTAGCGGACCTTCGCCTGCAGAATGTCCTTCGGCAGATCGACGACGACCGGGCCGGGACGGCCCGCCTGGGCGACGTAGAACGCCTCGTTCAGGACGCGCTCGAGGTCGGCGACGTTCTTCACCAGATAATTGTGCTTGGTGCAGGGGCGGGTGATGCCGGTCGTGTCCGCTTCCTGGAAGGCGTCGTTGCCGATCAGGTGCGTCGGCACCTGGCCGGTGAGGCACAGGATCGGAATCGAGTCCATCAGCGCATCGGTCAGGCCGGTGACGGCGTTGGTGGCGCCCGGCCCCGACGTCACCAGGACGACGCCGATCTTTCCCGTCGAACGCGCATAGCCCTCGGCCGCATGCACCGCGCCGCCTTCCTGGCGGACGAGGATGTGGTGCAGCGCGTTCTGCTTGAACAGCGAGTCGTAGATCGGCAGCACCGCGCCACCGGGATAGCCGAAGATGTGTTCGACCCCGAGGTCCTTCAGCGTCATCAGGACCAGATCCGATCCGGTCATGTCCGCCGTCTTGTCGGTCGCCTTTGCGCTGCCTGCCATGACACCACTCCAATTCCGTCCGCGGCCCTGGAACACGATCCGCACGAACCATGGCCAAGGGCACGAACGGGGCCAGGCCCGCATTGCCGCAGGCCGGCCCCCGTCCTTTGCGCGGCGAAACTAGGGGATCAATCTTTCCTAGTCAACATAAATTTTGAAACTAAAGAATTCACAGATGCCAAAACGCTATCTGAAAATTTCTCTGTAATCGAAGTATCGGCAACCATCTGATGCCGAAACCAGGTTGCCTGCCGTTTGGCATACTGCCCGGTGGCGACCGCCGCGGCGGCGATGGCATCCTCCACCGTCGCCTCTCCGGCAATATGCCGGGCCAACTCGCGGGCGCCGAGCGCCTTCATCGCCGGGAGGTCCGGCGACAGCTTGCGGGCCATCAGCGCCCGGACCTCGTCGAGCGCGCCGGCCTTCACCATGCCTTCGAAGCGGCTGGCGATCGCGGCGCGCAGCGCCGCGCGGGGCGGATCGAGAACGATGGTGAAGAGACGCAGGCCGTCGCCGTTCCCGTTCGTCGCTCCATCGCCGCGATGCCGCCATTCGCTCAGCGACGTGCCGGTGCCGAGCGCGACCTCGTAGGCGCGGATCAGGCGCTGGGTGTCGCCGGCGTGAAGCCGCGCCGCGGCGTCCGGATCGAGCCTGGCAAGTTCGGCGCGAAACCTCTCTCCGCCGAGAGCGGCGTGACGCCGCCGCGCCTCGGCACGCGCTTCCGCGGGGATCGGCGGCACCGGAACGATGCCGCGCGCCAGCGTCCGTAGATAAAGACCCGTGCCGCCGACCAGGATCGGCAGGCGTCCCGCTTCTTCGGTATGCGCGATCTCGGCGCGGGCGAGATCGCGCCAGCGTGCCGCCGAGCAGGGATCGGCTGCATCGAGCACGCCATACACGCGGTGAGGGAAGCGCGCCCGCGCCTCTCCGTCCGGCTGGCTCGTCAGAATCTCGAGCCCGCCGTAGACCTGCATCGAATCGGCATTGATGATCGTGCCGCCGAACGCCTTGGCGAGATTCAGAGCGAGCGCCGACTTGCCGCTGGCGGTCGGACCGGCAATGACGACGGCGTGGGTGTTCAGCGCGCGCATGATGACCGTTTTCTCATCGGGCAATCCGTTTCGGCGACGCCCCTTTCGCCGAGCGACATGTCGGCGCGCAGTTCGCCGCAGAAGAGTGGCGAAAGCAAGACGCTCGCCATGGGGAGAATTACGGACGTGCCCCCGCGCTCGGCTTGCCAAGCGAAAGCCCGCCCACCAATATGCGCCTCATGCGTTTCGTTCTCTCGCTCGTCGCCGGCAGCGGCGACACCCTCGATGACAGTGCCGTGGAGCTCGCCGCCGCCGAAGCGGCCCGCGCCGGCGCGACCGCATCGGCGCCCGCCTGGCTCGCGGACGGACGCGCATGCGACATTTCCTTCGAGGGCGATGGGACGGCCGTCGCCGCGCGCGTGCGCACCGCGCTTGCCGATCGGCCGATCGACGTCAACGCGCTTCCCGAAGCCGGGCGGCGCAAGCGGCTTCTCGTCGCCGACATGGAGTCGACGATCATCGAGAACGAGATGCTGGACGAGCTCGCCGATTTCGTCGGCGCCCGTGCCCATGTCGCCGACATCACCCGGCGCGCCATGAACGGCGAGCTGGACTTCGCCGCCGCGGTGCGCGAGCGCGTGGCCCTGCTCAAGGGCCTGCCCGAAGCGGCGCTCGTCAAGGCGATGACGCGCGTGCGCATCGCGCCGGGGGCGCAGGCCCTGGTCGCAACCATGCGCGCCCATGGCGCCCATGCGGCGCTCGTCTCCGGCGGTTTCACCTGGTTTACCGGACGCATCAAGGAGCAGCTCGGCTTCGACAGCCATCAGGCCAACGAGCTGATCGTCCTCGGCAAGCACATCATGGGCCGCGTGCGCGAGCCGATCCTCGGGCGCGAGGCCAAGGAAGCGGCGCTGCGGTCGCTCGCCGCCGAGCGCGGCCTCACGCCCGCCGACGCCATCGCCGTCGGCGACGGCGCCAACGATCTGCCGATGCTGAAGGCCGCCGGCCTCGGCGTCGCCTATCGCGCCAAGCCCGCGGTCGCCGCCGCAGCGACGGTGCGGGTCGACCATGGCGACCTGACGACGCTCCTCTATCTGCAGGGATACCGCGACAGCGAGATCGTCGTCCGCGCCTGAAACAGGACGGGCGCCCGAAGGCGCCCGTCTCGTGTCGCTCGTGCGCGGCGGAGCGGCTACCGTTTCGCCTCCAGCGGCAGCACGACGAAGTTCTGGCCGTTCTGGCCTTCGACCATCAGCAGCACCGACTTCCGCTTCTTGGATTTCGCCTCGTTCACCGCCGCGACCACTTCCTTGGGCGAGCTCACCTTCTTCGAGGCCGCCTCGAGGATCACGTCGCCGGCGCTGAGACCCTGACCGCGCGCCGGCGAGTCGGAGGCGATCTGCGTGATGATGACGCCCTTGACGCTGGGATCGAGCTTATAGCGGTCGCGCAGCGGATCGGTGAGCGCCGACATCGTCAGGCCCAGCACCGACGCGGTTTCGCGCGGCGTTGCCTGGGGCGCGGGCGTATCCCCGCCCTTGTCGGCCTGCGTCTCGTCTTCCTTGAGCTCGCCGACCTTGACCTTGAGCCGCGTGTCCTTGCCCTTGCGCCAGACGTCGACGGTCGCTTCCTTGTCGATCGGGGTTTCGGCGACGATGCGCGGCAGGCGCTTCATGTCGGCAACCTCCTTGCCGTCGAACGCCGTGATGACGTCGCCGGGCAGGATGCCGGCCTTCTCGGCCGGACCGCCCTCGGTGACGCCGGCGACCAGAGCGCCCTTGGCCTTGGGCAGGTTGAGGTTCTCCGCGATGTCGTCGGTCACGGTCTGGATGCGGACGCCGAGCCAGCCGCGCTTGGTGACGCCGTACTGCCTGAGCTGGTCGACGACCGTATGGGCGAGGGCCGACGGAACGGCGAAGCCGATGCCGATCGAGCCGCCCGAGGGCGAGAAGATGGCGGTGTTGATGCCGATCACCTCGCCGTCCAGGTCGAACATCGGACCGCCGGAGTTGCCGCGGTTGATCGAGGCGTCGGTCTGCAGATAGTCGTCGTAGGGCCCCGAGTTGATGTCGCGGGCGCGCGCCGAGATGATGCCGGCGGTGACGGTGCCGCCCAAGCCGAACGGATTGCCGATGGCGATGATCCAGTCGCCGACGCGGGCCTTGTCGGAATTGCCCCACTTCACGGACGGGAGCGGCTTATCGGTCTCGACCTTGAGCAGCGCCACGTCGGTCTTGGTGTCCTTGCCGACCAGCTTCGCCTTGAGATTGGTGTTGTCCTGGAGAATGACGGTGATCTCGTCGGCATCCTCGATGACGTGGTTGTTGGTCACGACGTAGCCGGACGGGTCGATGATGAAGCCCGAGCCGAGCGAGGTGACGCGCCGCGGCGGCGCATCGGGCCGGTTGCGGTCGAGGAAGTCGCGGAAGAATTCCTCGAACGGAGAACCCGGCGGGAACTGCGGAATTTCCGGGCCGCGCTGGGCGCGCTCGTGGCTCACCTGGGTCGAGGAGATGTTGACCACCGCGGGCAGGAGCTTTTGGGCGAGATCGGCGAAGCCGTCGGGGCCCCGCGCCGCCGCCGGGCCGATCGGTACGGTCAGCAGCAGGCTCGCCACGAGAACAACACCGGCACCGGCGCGCGCGCCGGACACCAACGAGCGAAGGACCGCGACCATCGAAACAACCTCCGAATGACGGAAGACCCGCCGGAGAGCACCGAGCAGCACACACAGGGGCCAGGATACGCTGCCGTATTTGCCCGGCTATTGTGGTCGAAATATGGCGTCTCCGCACGACCAAAGCGGTGCGGCAGAGGCCGTTCCGGCCCCCCTCAGCGACGTCCCGCCGGACCTCCGTCGGAAGAGCCGAAGTAGCGGAAAAACTCGGAATCCGGCGACAGCACCATGCTGGTGTTGTCGCCGTTGCCGAGCGCCTTCTTGTAGGCCTCCATCGTGCGGTAGAAGGCGAAGAACTGCGGATCGCGCCCGAACGCGTCGGCGTAGATCTTGACCGACTGCGCATCGCCTTCGCCGCGCACGATCTGGGAGGTCTTTTGCGCCTCGGCGGTGATGACGGTCCGCTCCCGATCGGCGCGGGCGCGGATGCGCTGGGCGATTTCGGCGCCCTCGGCACGGGCCTGCTTGGCCTCGCGATCGCGCTCGGAACGCATGCGCTGGAAGATCGCCTCCGAGTTCGCCTGGGGCAGATCGGCGCGGCGTATGCGCACATCGATCACATCGATCCCGAAGCTCGCCATCTCGCCGTTCACCTGCCCCTTGATCTCGGTCATGATCGCGGCGCGGCGATCCGACAGCACGTCGAGCAGCGTGTAGTTGCCGATGACGTTGCGCAGCGTGCCGTTGACGACGCGCTCCAGCCGCGCCTGCATGCCCTGCTCGTTGCCGACGGTCTGGAAGAACTTCAGGGGATCGGTGATGCGGTAGCGGGCGATGGCATCCACCACCAGCCGCTTTTGGTCGGATGCGATGACCTCCTCCGGGGGAGGATCGAGATCGAGCACGCGGTTGTCGAGGTAGACCACGTTCTGGATGAACGGCAGCTTGACCTTGAGGCCGGGCTCCTTGATGACGCGCTTGAGCTCGCCGAGTTGCAGCACGAGTACCTGCTGGGTCTGATTGACGGTGAAGAGCGCCGACGACGCGACGACCAGCAGGCCGAGCACGACGACGACGATTGCCGTAAGGACGTTTGTTTTCATCGTCATTTCCTCAGCGCCCGCTTGGGGGTTGCGCCGCCGATGACGCCGATGGCGTCGGCGGCGTGGACGGAGCGGCCGGCTTGCCGCCGCCCTTCAAGGCCGGCAGCGGCAGATACGGAAGAACGCCGGAACCACCCTTCTGATCGATGATGATCTTGTTGGTCTTGCTCAGGATATCTTCCATCGTTTCGAGGTAGATGCGCTTGGTGGTGACGTCCTTCGCCAGACGGTACTGCTCGTAGATCGACAGGAAGCGTTGCGCGTCGCCCTGGGAGCGCGCCACCACCTCCTGCTTGTAGGCTTCGCCCTCCTGGATGATGCGCTCGGCATCGCCGCGCGCGCGCGGCAGGATGTCGTTGGAGTAGGCTTCCGCCTCGTTGCGGGCGCGTTCGGCGTCGGCACGGGCGCGCTGCACGTCGCGGAACGACTCGACCACGGGCGCGGGCGGGTCGACCTTCTGCAACTGAAGCTGCGTCACCTCGATGCCGCTTCCGTACTGATCGAGCACCTCCTGCAAGAGCTTGCGCGAACTGGTCTCGATGTCGCGCCGCGCCTCCGCGAGCGCCGCCTGAATCTTGGTCTGGCCGATCACCTCGCGCATCGCCGATTCGGAGAGCGCTTTCACCGTGTCCTCGGGATCGCGGATGTTGAACAGGAACTTGCCGGCGTCCTTGATCACCCAGAAGACGGTGAAATTGACGTCGACAATGTTCTCGTCGCCGGTCAGCATCAGCGCTTCTTCGGCGACGGTGCGCGATCCGCCGCCGGCGGCGGTGGTGGTGCGAAAGCCCACGTCCACGCGATTGACGGTGGTGACCTTCGGCGTGAGCGCCGACTCGATCGGATAGGGCAGGCGATAGTTGAGGCCGGGCTGCGTCGTGCGCACCCATTTGCCGAAGCGCAGCACCACGCCCTGCTCGTCGGGCTGCACGCGGTAAAAGCCCGAGCCCAGCCACACCAGGATGGCGATGATGACGATCAGGATGACGCCGCGGCTGCCGCCGGCGCCGCCCGGAAAGATCTTCCGGAAGCGGTCCTGGCTGCGGCGCAACAGCTCTTCGAGATCGGGCGGCTGCGGGCCGCGGCTCCACGGACCCTGCCCACCCGGGCCACGGCTCCCGCCGCCGCCCCACGGGCCTCCGCCGCCGCTTCCGCCGCCGCCTTGATTCGTCCACGGCATCGTCAAGCCTCCGCTTTACCGCCACTCACGATGCGCCGTTGCCAGTCCGGCGCTCCGCCTTATATGACAAGGGCGTAGGATAGCGCAACGCAACCCGGACCGCCGCGTTAATCCGGCGCCGGCGGCCGAATATCGGACATTCGAGGATTCCCGTTCATGGCAGACATTACCCGCGAAGCCGTGCTGGCGGCACTTTCCACGGTGCGCGACGAGGAAAGAGGCGGTGACATTGTCTCGCTCGGAATGGTCTCGGGCCTAGCCGTGCGCGGCAGCAACGTCGGTTTCCTGATCGAGGTCACGCCGGAGCGCGGCCCCCACCTCGAGCCTCTCCGCAAGAAGGCCGAAGACGCGGTGAAGGCGATCACCGGCGTCACCTCGGCCACCGTCGTGCTGACCGCGGAGAAAGCCGCGCCCACACCGACCGCACCGCCCCCGCCTCCCGGCGCCGACGTGCGCGCGGCGCGGCGGCAAGCCCAGACCGGCGGCCCCGCCTCCGGACACAAGGTGCCGCTTCCCGGCATCCGGCACGTCGTCGCCGTCGCGTCGGGCAAGGGCGGCGTCGGCAAATCGACCGTCGCCGCCAACCTCGCCGTGGCGCTCGCCGCGCTCGGCCATTCGGTCGGACTGCTCGATGCCGATATCTACGGACCGTCGCAGCCGCGCATGATGGGCATCGCCGGACGGCCGACCGCGACCCCGGACAGCAAACGACTCATCCCGATGGAGAACTTCGGCGTCCGCTGCATGTCGATCGGTTTCCTCATCAAGGAGGACACGCCGATGGTCTGGCGCGGGCCGATGGTGATCGGGGCGCTCGAACAGCTCCTGCGCGACGTCGAATGGGGCGAGCTCGACGTCCTCGTCGTCGACATGCCGCCCGGCACCGGCGACACCCAGCTCACCATGTCGCAACGGGTGCCGCTGGCCGGGGCGGTGATCGTCTCGACGCCGCAGGACATCGCCCTCCTCGATGCGCGCAAGGGCATCGCCATGTTCCGCAAGGTCGAGGTGCCGATCCTGGGCATCGTCGAGAACATGTCGACGTTCATCTGCCCCGCCTGCGGCCACGAGAGCCAGATATTCGCCCACGGCGGCGCGCGACGGGAGGCCGAGCGTCTCGACGTGCCGTTCCTCGGCGAGATTCCCCTGGCGATGCCGATTCGCGAAACCTCCGATGAAGGACGCCCGATCGTCGCCTCCGCCCCGGAGAGCGAATACGCCCACGCGTTCGTCGCCATCGCCGGCAAGGTATGGCGGCAACTTGCCGCCGCCCCCGTTCGCAGCGGCCCTAAAATCGTCATAGAGTAGGACCACAGTCCGAAGCGGACCGACGCTACGGTCGTGCCGTTGCGTCCTGTTCGCGAGTCGTCTCTGTGAAATTCGAAGCCCTCCGCAGCCCCAAATGGATTCCGTCGCCCGGCGACTGGAGGCATCTCCAGCTCGCCGCGCGCGTCCGCTGGCGCGCGCTTCTCTGGACGCTCGAACGCCGCAAAATCCGCAACAACCAGATCGCCCTGATCGCCCTCGCCGCGGTGATCGGCGTCGTCATCGGCTTTGGCGTGGTGCTGCTCCACGTCCTGATGCAGCGCCTGCACGAGGTAGGCTTCGGCCTGACCGATCACCGCCTGCTGAGCGAAGGCATCGATCTCGACTGGCACCGGGTGCTGTTCGTGCCCATAGCCGGCGGCCTCATCGTCGGCGTGGTGACGGTGCTGATCCGGCGCTGGCGGCCGCGCGAGATGGTCGATGCCATCGAGGCCAATGCGCTCTACGGCGGCCGCATGTCGCTGGTCGACAGCATCAACATCGCCGTCCTCACGCTGCTGTCGGGAGGGTTCGGCGCCTCGATCGGCCTCGAGGCCGCCTACACGCAGTTGGGCTCGGGCCTCGCCTCCAAGGTCGGCCGGACGCTCCGGGTGCGCCGGGGCGATCTGCGCACGCTGGTCGGATGCGGCGCCGCCGCCGCCATCGCCGCCGCCTTCAACGCGCCGCTCGCCGGCGCGTTCTACGCCTTCGAGCTGGTGATCGGCACCTACTCCCCCATGGTGCTGGCCCCGGTGAGCCTGGCGGCGCTGACCGGCGCCTTCACGGTCCGCTGGACGCTCGGACCCGATCCGATCTTCCTCAGCGCCAATCCGGTCCAGATCGGCGGCTTGGATTACTGGTTCTTCGCCGTGCTCGGCGTCGCCGCCGCCCTGCTCGGCATCGCCATCATGGTCGCGGTGACGTGGATCGAGCGGACGTTCCGCGCCCGCGCGGTGCCGGTGTGGCTGCGGCCGGTGCTCGGCGGCGCGCTGCTCGGCGGCATCGCCTTCTTCTACCCGCAGGTGCTCGGCAGCGGCCATGGCGGCATCCAATCGGTGCTGGCGATGACGTTCTCGCCGGTGGCGCTTCTTATGCTGATTCCCGCCAAGGCGATCGCTTCGGCGATTTCGATCGGATCCGGGTTCCGGGGCGGCCTGTTCTCGACGTCGCTGTTCATCGGCGGCCTGTTCGGCGGCGCCATCGGCGGCCTGATGGCGCAATTCTTCCCCAGCCTCGGCATCGACCCGATCGCCTACGCGCTGGTCGGCATGGGGGCGGTTGCCGCCGCCGTGGTCGGCGCGCCGGTGACGATGATCCTGCTTGTCCTCGAAGTGACCGCCGACTTCTACATCGCCATCGGCGTCATGGTGGCCGTCATCTTCGCGTCGACCGTGGTCCGCCTCACCTTCGGCTACTCGTTCGCGACCTGGCGCTTCCACACCCGCGGCGTTCCGATCCGCGGCGGGTCCGACATCGGCTGGATGCACGATCTAACGGTGGCGAAGCTCATGCGCCGCGACGTCGCGACCGTGCCCGAAACCCTGCCGCTGACGGAGTTCCGCCGCCGCTTTCCGCTCGGCGGCCAGAAGCGCGTGTTTCTCCTCGACAGCGACGGCCACTACGCGGGCCTGGTGAACACCAGCGACGCGCACGTGCCCGACCTCGACGAGACGCTCGGCGAGCTGACCGTGCACGACGTCAAGCAAAGCGGCGAGCAGTATCTCCTGCCGAAGCAGATGGTCCGCGCGGCGCTCGACCGCTTCGTCGCCTCGGAGCAGGAGACGCTGCCGGTGCTGGCGAGCGTCACCGACCGGCGGGTGATCGGCTTCGTCACCGAATCCTACGCGCTGCGCACCTATCGCCAGGCGCTCGAGCGCGCCCGCGCCGAGGAGCTCGGCGACAGCGCCCTGTTCGGGCCGGCGTAAGGTTCGCTATTCGCGCCTAAGCCCGCCCCAGCGCGTCCATCAGTTCGCGCCATTCGCGGGCACTCATGCCGCTCGACGCCTGATCGACCGTTTCGCCGGCCAGCATGCGCTGCACCACGGCGAGCCCGGCCTTGGAGATCGTGACGGCCCCCATGCGGTACTGCTCGAAGGCGTGGTAGGCCAGCGGCGTCCAGCGCTTCACCGTCTCCAGCATGGCGTCGGCGTAGACACGGATCTCGTACTGCGCGTGCGGATCGGCGCGGAGCGACAGGAAGTGCAGAAGGTTGTGGAGATCGACCTTCCAGTACCACTGCGTGTAGAAGTTGAGCGTCAGATTCATGCGCGCGAGCTCGCGCGCCAGGCCCTGACGCTCGGGATCGATCGCGCCGCCCGCGTCGCTCTCGTTGAGCATCTCCTGGTAGTGCGCGTAGGTGCGCTCGGAATCGTCCTTCAGGAGCGCCAGCACCCGCTCGGCCTCCTTGCCGGCGAGCGCCGCGCCGCGGCCCTGGCGATTCGACTTCGACTGGATGCCGAGCTGCTCGGGCGCCGGGATGTAGAACTCCTTGTCGAGGATCGAATAGCGCGCCGAGTACTCGTTGACGTTGGCGGTGCGGTGCCGGATCCACTGCCGGGCGACGAAGATCGGCAGCTTGACGTGGTACTTGATCTCGCACATCTCGAACGGCGTCGTGTGGCGGTGGCGCATCAGGTAGTTGATGAGCCCGGCATCCTCGGAGACGCGCCGGGTGCCCTTGCCGTAGGAGACGCGCGCCGCCTGCACGATCGCGGCATCGTCGCCCATGTAGTCGACGACGCGGACGAAGCCGTGGTCGAGCACCGGAAGCGCCGCGAACAGGATGTCTTCGAGGGCGGCGACGGTCGGGCGCCTGGTGGCGGCGGTCTGCGCCTGGGCGGCGGCGATTTCGGCGGCTTGTTCGGGGGTGAGCGGCATGAACGGCTTCGCGGCTGGGATGAACGGCGCGGCACTCTAGCCGCTTCCAAACGGACGGGCCAGCCCAGCCCGCCGCGATCCGGCTACGGAAGGCGAGCGGACGTCCCCCGTTTGCGCAGCGTCAGGCCGCGAGGATCTTATCGACCTCTTCGACCAGGTCGCGGAGATGGAACGGCTTCGACAGGATGCGGGCGTCGACCCCGACCGCTTCGCGGAGCGCGCGCGGCGCGCCGTCGCGGCTGCTCAGCGTCACCGCCGCGAAGCCGGTGATGAACATCACCTTCAGGCCCGGCTGATGGCTCTTGGCCTTGGCCGCCAGTTGGAACCCGTCGAGCGACGGCATGACGATGTCGGCGATCAGGAGATCGAACCGCCCCGCCATGACCTCGTCGAGCGCCTTGAGGCCATCGTCGACCGCCGTCACCCTGTGGCCGGCGCGGGTCAGCGCCTTCGACAGGAAGACGCGCATGGTGCCGTCGTCTTCGGCGAGCAGGATGTGGCTCATAGGCCCTCGGAAGCCCTTGCGGGAGCGCCGCCGGGGACATCCCGACGGCCGGCCATCCTAGCGTCCGTCCGGGCCGATTCAAGGAACCGCGAAGGAACAATGACAGGCCGCCTCCATTCCGCTAAACAAAACCATGACCAGCGAAGCCGGCGTCAACCTCCGCGAACAGGGCGTCTACGAGATCATCGCGCCGCCGCAGCAGACCATGGCGGCGGTGTTCGCCTCGCCGCACAGCGGCTCCGATTACCGCGCCGAATTCCTGCGCGACTCCAAGCTTGACCTTTTGACGCTGCGCCGGTCCGAAGATTGCTTCATGGACCAGATATTCGGCGGGACACCGACGTTCGGAGCGCCGTTGCTGCGGGCGCTGTTCCCGCGCGCCTTTGTCGATCCCAACCGCGAGCCGTTCGAGCTCGACCCCGAGATGTTCGAGGATTCGCTGCCCGATTACGCGAACTGCCACTCGATGCGGGTGGCGGGCGGAATCGGCACGATCGCCCGCGTCGTGGCCAGCGGCGAGGAAATCTACAGCCGCAAGCTGCGCTTCGCCGACATCGCCGCGCGCATCAACGTCTATTACCGACCGTACCATCGCGCCCTTCAGCGCCTGATCGAATCGACGCGGGCGAGCTTCGGCCATTGCCTTCTGGTCGATTGCCATTCGATGCCGTCGATCGGCGGTCCGATGGACCGCGATCCGGGCCGCTCGCGCGTCGACGTCGTTCTCGGCGACGGCTTCGGCACATCGTGCGCGCCCGCCATCACCGACCGCATCGACGCGCTGCTTTCGGACCTCGGCTACAAGGTCGCCCGCAATGCGCCCTATTCCGGCGGCTACACCACGGTCCACTACGGCCGTCCCGAGGCCAACGTGCATGCGGTGCAGATCGAGATCAACCGGGCGCTCTACATGGACGAACGGCGCTTCGTGCCGGTCGCCGGCATGGCGCAGCTCATCGCCCATGTGAACACGATGATCGCGACGCTCAAGGCGGAGTGGGCGGCGCTCGTTCCGGCCCCCGGCGTCGCGCTCTGAAACGGCGAGGCCGGTCCCGCCCGCGCGCGACCCCCGTTTCATGGAAAAAATCAAAAAAAAGGCCGCGCGAGCGCGGCCTTTAAGTCATTGGGAGGAAACGCCCAAAAGGGTGTCTACAGCCCGCCGAGAAAGCACATCGCGACGCGCCGCCGCATGGTTATGCCAAAGCCGGAATTGCCAGTCAATAGTCTTATATAAGATATATTGAGAAATGGCGTAAATCAGCCATTTATACAGGAAAATCTCCCGATTCCCCTCGTGGCACACGCCTTGCCTCTAGGAAGGCATGAGTCATTCGACCACCTTCCCGCGTCCGACCGCTCTGCGCGCCTTTTTCGTCGCCCTGATCGCCGTCGCAGCGCTTGCCGGCACGCCCGCGCCCGCAGCGGCCGATGTGGTGCCGAAGGCCGATTCGGCGGCGGTTTCCTGCGCCGAGCCGATCGTCTGGGCCGAGCGCCTCACGCGGATGCCCGAGCAATTGCTGGCGTCGGTGGCGCTCGCCGAGTCGGGGCGCTGGGATGCCGTCAACCGGGCAAAAGTTGCCTGGCCATGGACGGTCAATTCCGGCGGCGAGGGACACTTCTTTCCAACCAAGGCCGCGGCGATCGCCTGGGTGAAGACATTGCGCGCGCGCGGCATCCGCAACATCGACGTCGGCTGCATGCAGATCAATCTCCTGCATCACCCGGAGGCGTTCGAAAACCTCGATGAGGCGTTCGATCCCGTGACCAACGTCGCCTACGCCGCGGCGTTCCTGATGCACCTGTTCCAGGACAAGCGCTCGTGGACGACGGCGATCGGCCTCTACCACTCGGCGACGCCCGCATTCCATTTCGCCTATCGCAGGAAGGTGCTGGCGATCTGGAACCAGGAGCGCCGGCGCGTGTATGAGGAGAAACGCCGCGCGACTCTCGCGGCCTACGAGGCGCGACGCGCGACGCTCCAGGCCGAAGCCCGCGCGCGCGACGAAGCGCGCCGCGCCGCCATCGCGACGGCGTCCTCCAACTGACGCGACGACCCGGCGGCCGGCGCTGCGCGCATCGCCGTGCCGGGCTATGATCGGCACCCCCACCGCGGCGATGCCAAAGGAGACATGGTGCCTTCCGTTCATCTTCTCGCCGATCTCGGCGCGACCAATTCCCGCTTCGCGATCGCCTCCCCGGGCGGACGCGTGCGCCACATGCGGATATTTCAGGCCGACGACTTCGTCACGCCGCTGGCGGCGATTCGCCATTATCTCGCCGAACTGCCGCCGGGCGACGCGCCGAGCGACGCGGCGCTCGCGGTGGCGGCGCCGATCGTCGGCGGGCGAATTGCCTTCGTCAACCGCGGCTGGTCGTTCTCGATCGACGGACTGCGCAAGAGGCTCGGCTTTTCCCGTCTTCTCGTGCTCAACGACCTCGAGGCGCAGGCCTATGCGCTGCTCGACCTCACGACGGACGATCACAGGAAGATCGGGCGCGGTCGGGCGGCGCATGGCTCGCCCATGCTGGCGGTGGGACCGGGAACGGGGCTCGGCATGGCGGCGCTCCTTCCCGACTCCCAACGCGTCATCGCCGGCGAAGCGGGACACGCCACGCTCGCGGCCACCAACGCCGCCGAGGGGCGCGTGCTCGCGGCCATTCGCCGGCAATACGGGCATGCTTCCGTCGAACGCGCGCTATCCGGCCCCGGGCTTTCGGCACTTTATCGCGCGCTGTCGTCCAGCGGCCGGACGGCGCCCGAGCCGGCGGAGATCGCCCATCGGGCTCAGGCGCGGCGCGATGCCGTCGCCGTCAAGACGGCGCAGGTCTTCTCGCGTCTCCTCGGGGGCTTCTGCGGCGACATGGCCCTCGCCTTCGGCGCGCTGGGAGGCGTTTATCTCGTCGGCGGAGTCGTGCCGGGACTCGGGCGAGCGTTCGACCGGCGCGCATTCCGTGCCGCCTTCGAGGCCAAGGGACGCTATCGCGATTATCTTGCGCGTGTTCCCGCATTCGTCGTCACGCGCAACGATCTCGGCCTCCGCGGACTCGCCTTCTACCTTCGGTTGCACGCTGCGCGGCACCGCCGCGACTGACACGGGTCGCCGCGCGTCCGACACCGTCCAGCACTCGCCTCGACAGGGCTTCGAATCCACGGCGCCAGTCCAGCGCTGACGTTTTTTTGTGCATGGGCGCTATTTCATCATCAGCAGGCCGTGCTCTCCCCGTAGCGGCGCAACGACAGCCGCGCTTGCAACGATCGGGAGCGCCGAAAACACAGGTGATTCTCGCACGTCTCCTCCCGGCCTCGAGTGTGGCAAGGCGATTGCACATAGGCAGAACAACGCTCGCGGCCGCGTGTCGGAGCGGACATCTGCGGGAGCTCCGTCGGGCCGTAGCTGCAACCAACTTAGAGGTCGTAACAATGAAGAAGAGCATACTCGCAACCCTCGTCGCCGGGTCGATCCTGGGCTGGACATCCTTCGCCTCGGCGGACCAGGCCCCGCTCGTCCCCGCGCCCGATGGCAAGTTCGTCGGCAATGTGACGTTTGCCACCCAATACTGGTTTCGCGGCTTGAAGCAGACCAAGGACGGCACCGGCGCCATCCAGGGCGGCATCGAATACGATCACCCATCGGGCCTCTACCTCGGCGCATGGGGCTCGAACTCGCAGATCACGCAGAGCCCGGCAGACACCAAGACGGCGACGGCAAGCGTCGAGATGGACTTCTCGACGGGGTACCGCAACGCGTTCGCATTCGACGACAAGGCGACCTACGACGTCGGCCTGAACTACGTCTACTATCCGGGCACCCAGAAGGCCGATCTCAACTTCGATTGGCTCGATTTCATCGGCAAGGTCGGCTACGACCTCGGGTTCGCCCAGCCGAGCGTGAAGCTCATCTACTCGCCGGACATGCAGTACGAATCGGGCAGCGCCTACTACGTCTCGGCGGACGTTCCCGTTCCGGTCGGCAAGTACCTCACCGTTTCGTTCCACGGCGGCCACCAGTGGGTCGACAACAACACCCGCTTCGGCCTGCCCGACTACAACGATTACGGCATCGGCATCGGCGCCAACGTCGCTGGCCTCGATCTGCTGCTCCAGTACGTCGGCAACGACATGAAGACTTCGCAATGCGCCAACATGGTCGGCGGCGGCAGTTGCGATGGCTTCGTCTTCAGCGTCAGCAAGACGTTCTGATCGGCGGTTTCCATGATCTCATCGGCCCGGCCCCCACGGGGGCCGGGCTTTTCTTCCTCTGGGGGGACGCCCAACGGAAGCGCGCCGCGGCATCACTCTTCCGCCTACTGCTGCCCGGGGCGCACGTGTTGCCTAACCCGCGCATCCAGTTCCTTGAACTGCTCAAGCCATGTTTTGAATTTTGGCTGATCTGCATCGGGTGCGAACGACCATCCACGGGTGCGGATAACCATCGCTTCGTTCTCTTGAACGACAGCCCTCTTTACGACACCGGGATGCGCTGGGTGGCTCGGCTTCGTGAAGTACCATAGTGCGTGGTCTGCATCGCAGGTGAACATCGTGTAATCCCGCTGCTCCGACGGTACGCATCCGTGATCGTGCGTAATCTCGTTCCAAAGGCTCTCGTATGTGGGGCGATCTGCAGCGAGAACCGTGCGCCACGTAAAACACGCTACTGCAATCAGAAGCACCGTCCTAAGAGCCATGATGCCCTCCTCGACACGGTTGTCCGACGGCTCGCAAGTGACATACGGAGGCTACTGCGACGTCATAGCGCCGCACGGGTCAAAATCGCAAACGCATGGGCCAAGGCTGTGTCGGCCAGTCACTACCGGCGGCGAATCAGCCGCACGAACGCGGCCAGCGTTTCCGGGCTGCAATGGTGTTCCATGCCCTCGGCGTCGCGCTGGGCGGTGTCCTCGCGGACGCCGATCGCGCGCAAAAACGCGAGCACCACTTCGTGGCGCGAGCGCGACGCGTTCGCCATCGCCCGACCGCGCGCGGTCAGGAAGATGCCGCGATAGGGCCGGCTGGTGACGAGGCCGAGGGCCTTGATTCGCGCCACGGTCTTCACGACGGTGGCGTGCGAAACGCCGAGTCGATCGGCGACGTCGACCGTGCGCGCCTCGCCCTCGGAATCGATCAGGTCGGCGATCATCTCGACGTAATCCTCGACCACCTCCGTGCGGCGGGCATCGCGCGTGGCGCGGAAGTTCCGCGCGCGCTCCTTGGCGCCGACGTCGAGCAACGCCTTGACCGCGCCGCCGCGCCCGCGCGCCGGCGGAGACGTGCGTGACGATGCCACCCTGGTTTTCACCTTGCGGTCCATGCTCACGATCCTCCCCCGGACAGAAAATCGAACAGCAGCCGAAGGTTGATCGCAATGATGACGGCAGCGCACAGCCAGCCGATCGCGGCGATCCAGCGCGGCGCGACAAGGCCCTTCATCAGACCCTTGCTGGTCGCGAACATCAGCAGCGGCACGACGGCGAATGGCAACTGGAGCGACAGGACGACCTGGCTCAGGATCAGAAGCTGAGCCGTGCCGCTGTCGCCGTAGAACCAGGTGATCAGCACCGCCGGAACCATGGCGATCAGACGGGTAGCCAACCGGCGCAGCCAAGGCGGCAGCGACAGGCCGAGGAAGCCCTCCATGACGATCTGGCCCGACAGCGTCGCCGTGACCGTGGAATTCAGGCCCGACGCAAGAAGAGCCACGGCGAACAGGGTGGAGGCGATGCCGACGCCGAGCATCGGCGACAGCAGCCGGTAGGCCTCCTGGATTTCCGCCACTTCGGTGCGACCGCCGGCGTGGAAGACCGCGGCGGACAGGATCAGGATCGCCGAGTTGACGAGCAGCGCCATCGTCAGGGCAACGGTCGAATCGATCGTGGCGAAGCGAATTCCGTCGCGTTTCTCGGCCTCGCCGTCGCCGACGCGGCGACTCTGCACCAGCGCGGTATGAAGATAAAGGTTATGCGGCATGACGGTCGCGCCGAGGATGCCGATCGCGAGATAGAGCATGTCGGGATGGGTCAGAATCGCCGCCGAGGGAACGTAGCCCGCGAGCACGTCGCCGAGGACCGGACGGGACAGCAGTATCTCGACCGCGAAGGACGTGGTGATGATGGCGATCAAAGCGATGATCATGATCTCGAGCCGCCGCACGCCCTTGTGCTGAAGCCAGAGAATGAGAAGCGCGTCGAGCGCGGTCAGCACGACGCCGACGATGAGCGGCAGGCCGAACAGAAGTTGCAGCGCGATGGCGGTGCCGATCAGCTCGGCGAGATCGGTGGCGCAAATCGCGATTTCGGCAAGCACCCAAAGCGCCATCGAAACCGGCGCCGGGAAGCGCTCGCGGCAGAGCTGGGCGAGATCGCGGCCGGTGCCGAGCCCGAGGCGGACGGCGAGCGCCTGCAGCACCATCGCCATGACGCTCGAGATGAGCACCGCCGAGAGGAGCGCGTAGCCGAACGCCGAGCCCCCGGCCACCGCGGTCGCCCAGTTGCCCGGATCCATGTAGCCGACCGCCACCAGATAGCCGGGCCCCATGAACGCCAGCAGCTTCCGCCCGAATCCGTGCTGGGGAACGACCACGCTCGCGTGAACGTCCCACAGGCTGGCCCGAAGGCGCAGCTTTGCCCCGACGCGTTCCGACGGCATGGTGACGGCTCTCCAACGGATAGCAGACGCCACCGGCCTGGCGCCGACGTGGCTGCGACTGCAAAGTGTAGCCTCGGCTACACTTTCAGGATAGCCGCACCGCGCGGGCCCTGTCCACCGCGGGAGGAACGAAAATCAGCCGTTGCCGCGTTCCGGGTAAAGCGAGAGAAGCCCGGCTTCGCTGGCCGGACAGACACCGCGCTCGGTGATCAGCGCGGTGACGAGCCGCGCCGGGGTCACGTCGAAGCCGTAGTTCGCGGCCAGAGTGCCGGCGGGATACACCGCGACGGAAGCGATCGCTCCGTCGGGCGTCCGGCCGGCAATGCTCGTCACCTCTTCCGGCGCGCGCTCCTCGATCGGAATGTCGCAGCCGCGCGCAATCGACCAGTCGATGGTGGGGCCGGGAAGCCCGACATAGAACGGCACACCATTGTCGTGCGCGGCGAGCGCCTTGAGATAGGTGCCGATCTTGTTGGCGACGTCGCCGTTGCGGGTCGTGCGGTCGGTGCCGACGATGCAAAGATCGACGAGACCATGCTGCATCAGGTGACCGCCGGCGTTGTCGACGATGACGGTATGGGGAATGCCGTGAGCGGCGAGCTCCCATGCCGTGAGCGCGCCCTGAACGCGCGGCCGGGTCTCGTCGACCCAGACGTGGACCGGGATGCCTTCGTCGTGGGCGCGGTAGACCGGCGCCAGCGCCGTGCCCCAATCGACGCCGGCGAGCCAGCCGGCATTGCAGTGGGTGAGAATATTGAGCCGATCGCCACGATTTTTCTGCTTCTCGCGGGCGGCGCGAAGGAGCCCGAGGCCATGCGCCCCGATGGCGGCGTTGATGGCGACGTCCTCGTCGGCCAGCCGCCCGGCTTCGGCGAAAGCGGCATCGGCGCGCGCGGCCACGGCCAGCGGCCGCACGGCAGCGCCCATGCGGTCGAGGGCCCAGCGCAGGTTGACGGCCGTCGGGCGAGTTGCGCCGAGCATCGCCAGCGCGCGAGCGAGGGCGGAATCGGATGGGTCCTCGGCCATCGCCAGCGCCACGCCATACGCCGCCGCGGCGCCGATCAGCGGCGCGCCGCGCACCCGCATCGAACGGATCGCGTCGGCAACCGCCGCTGCGCTCTCCAGCCGGAGCGTCGCGAACGCATGGGGGAGCTGCGTCTGATCGATGATCTCGACGGCGCGACCGCCGGCGGCCGGCCAGATGGTGCGATAGGAACGACCCTGAACTTTCACGTTGAACTGCTCCGCGGAAACCAGGGGCAACTCATACCCCAGGCTCCGGCTGGACGAAAGGGAGCCGAAGGATTTCGCTCGGCGCATTCCGTCACCGAATCCTTTACGCGCTGGGCGGCCTCGGGCACACTCCGGCCACGATTGCGAGGACCGATGGGCATAAACGACTACCTCAACGACAGCGCGGCGCTTCTCAAGCGCTGCAGCGAAGGCGATCTCAGCGCGCGCGTCGACGAAGCGATCCGGCAAATTTCGGCGGCGCTCAAGGGCGATCGCTGCCTTCTGGTGTGCGGCAACGGCGGCTCCGCCTCGGACGCCATGCACATCGCGGGCGAGCTGATCGGCCGATACCTGAAGGAGCGCCGCGCGTTCAAGGTGGTGGCGCTGAGCGCCAATCCCGCGATTCTCACCGCGATCGGCAACGACTACGGCTATGAGGACGTGTTCGCGCGCCAAGTCGAAGGCCTCGCCGAAACCGGCGGCATCTTTCTCGCCCTGTCGACGTCGGGAAATTCGCCCAACGTCGTCAAGGCCTGCGCCAAGGCCAAGGCGATGGCAATGTACACCATTGCCCTTACCGGCGCCGGCGGCGGCAAGCTCAAGGGCATCGCCGACATCCTCATCGACGTGCCGTCGTCGTCGACGCCGCGTATTCAGGAAGCCCACCTTTGCCTCTATCACTACATCTGTCAGGAGGTCGAATCGGCTCTGGCGCACACCGTGGCGGCAGCCGACCGGGATTGATCGTTTGACAAGGCACGCCGTCTTGGGCCAATTGATCGCCGAGCGCGGCGAAGCTGGCCGCTATCTTCCTACCAGCAACTGACGACGGACCGGCGATGCTGCGATCTCATTCCTTTCAGCGCATTGCCTCCTTTGCCAGCATCGCCGCTCTTCTCGCCGTTCTCGTCGGCGTCAACCTCTTCATCCGCGACGGTGGATTCGCGGTTCGCGATCTCAACACGCAGAACGATCCTCTCTATTACGCCCACGAGACCACCGAAGCCGAATCCCCTCCGGAAGCACCGCCCGGCCTGGTGACCCTGACCGCGAGCGCCGACCGCGGCGACACGCTGGCCAAGGTGCTCGCGAAGGCCCATGTGCCGCGCACCGAGGCGTTCGCCGCCGTGGAGGCTCTGCGCGACGTCTTCAATCCCAAGGATCTCAAGACCGGCCAGCAGATCGAGCTGGCGTTCCAGCCGGGGACGGACGCCGAGGAGCCGCCCACGTTCGTCGGCTTCTCATTCGAGCCCAGCATGGAGCTCCAGGTCGGCGTCACACTCGGCACCGACGGCACGTTCAGCGCCACCGAAGTCCGCCGCCCACTGACCAAGGAGCTGGTGCGCGCCGCCGGGATGATCGATTCGAGCCTCTACACCGACGGCATCAATGCCGGCATCCCGCCGCAGGTCATCGTCGAAGCGATCCGCGCGTTCTCATTCGACGTCGATTTCCAGCGCGAACTTCAGCCCCAGGATTCGTTCGCGGTCGCGTTCGAGCGCTTCGCCACCGATGACGGCCAGACCGCGCGGGTCGGCGACATGCTCTATGCTCGCCTTACGCTCGGCAACAAAACGCTCAAGATCTATCGCTACGTGCCGCGCGACGGCATCGTCGATTACTTCAACGCCAAGGGCGAGAGTGTGCGCAAAGCGCTCCTGCGAACACCGGTCGACGGCGCGCGGATCACCTCGAAGTTCAGCAACGGGCGCATGCACCCGATCCTGGGCTTCACCCGCGCCCACAGGGGCGTCGACTTCGGCGTGCCGCAGGGAACTCCGATCATGGCAGCGGGCTCGGGCGTGGTCGTCGAGGCCGGCCCGAAAGGGGCGTACGGCAACTACGTCCGCATCCGCCACAACCCGACATACTCCACCGCCTACGCCCACATGAGCCGCATCGGCCGCGGCATCAAGCGGGGTGCGCGCGTCAGCCAGGGCCAGGTGATCGGTTATGTCGGCATGACCGGTCTCGCCACCGGGCCGCATCTGCATTACGAGGTGCTGATCAACAACGTCCAGGTCAATCCGCTCGGGGTGAAGCTCGTTTCCGGCCAGAAGCTCCGCGGCGCCGAGCTCGCCAACTTCGAGCGCGAGAGAATGGCCCTCGACGCAAAGCTCGACGATCTCCCGTCGCCGCGCACGGTGGTGAGCACGGACTAAGCGCGGCCGCTGCCTCAGGCCGCTTCGGCCTGCGAACCGTTGATTGTCAGGCCGGCTTTTCCCGCGCCCACCCGGATCGTCTCGCCGTCCTTGATGCGCCCCTCGAGAATGAGCGTCGCCAGCGGATTCTGCAGATGGCGCTGGATCGCCCGCTTCAAGGGCCGCGCGCCGTAGACCGGGTCGTAGCCGACTTCAGCCAGCCATGCCTTGGCGGCCTCGTCCAAGACCAGATGCATGTGACGCGATTCGAGTAGCGCCTCGAGATGCCGGAGCTGAATCTCGACGATGTGGCCCATGTCCGCGCGAGACAGCCGCCGGAACAGCAGGATCTCGTCGAGCCGGTTGAGGAATTCGGGGCGGAAGGCGTCGCGCACGACCTCCATCACCTTCTCGCGCACCTTCTCGACGTCGGCCTTCTCCGAAAGGCCGGCGAGAATGTCGCTGCCGAGATTCGAGGTCAACACGATCAGCGTGTTGCGGAAGTCGACGGTGCGGCCCTGGCCGTCGGTGAGCCGCCCGTCGTCGAGAACCTGCAGAAGCACGTTGAAGACGTCGGGGTGCGCCTTCTCGACCTCGTCGAACAGGATCACCTGATAAGGACGCCGGCGCACCGCCTCGGTGAGCGAGCCGCCCTCCTCGTAGCCGACATAGCCCGGCGGCGCGCCGATCAGCCGCGCGACCGCGTGCTTCTCCATGTATTCCGACATGTCGATGCGCTGAAGCGCGGTTTCGTCGTCGAACAGGAACTCGGCCAGAGCCTTGCAGAGCTCGGTCTTGCCGACGCCGGTCGGCCCGAGGAACAGGAACGAGCCCATCGGCCGGTTGGGATCCTGAAGACCCGCGCGCGCGCGACGGACGGCGTTGGCGATGGCGGTGACCGCCTCCTCCTGGCCGATCACACGCTGAGCGAGCTTCTGCTCCATACCGAGGAGCTTCTCGCGCTCGCCCTCGAGCATCTTGTCGACCGGAATGCCGGTCCAGCGCGAGACGATCTGGGCGATGTTCTCGGGCGTCACCTCTTCCTTGACCATACGGCCGGCGGCACCGCCTTCCGAGGTCTTGAGCTTCTGCTCGAGACTGGGAATGACGCCGTACTTGAGCTCGCCGGCGCGGGCGAGATCGCCCTTGCGCTGGGCTATGTCGAGATCGCTCCGGGCGCGGTCCAACTCCTCCTTGAGCCGGGTCGAGCCCTGGAGCCGCGCCTTCTCGGCCTGCCAGGAGCGGGTCAGGTCGGCGCTCCTCGCCTCGAGATCCTTGAGCTCGGTTTCGAGCTTGCCGAGGCGCTCGCGCGACGCCGGATCGCCCTCCTTCTTGAGCGCCTCGCGCTCGATCTTGAGCTGGATGATGCGGCGGTCGAGCTCGTCGACCTCCTCGGGCTTGGAATCGACCTCCATGCGCAGCCGGCTCGCCGCCTCGTCAACGAGATCGATCGCCTTGTCGGGCAGGAAGCGGTCGGAGATGTAGCGATGCGACAGCGTCGCCGCCGAAACGATGGCGGCATCGGTGATGCGGACGCCGTGATGCAGCTCATATTTTTCCTTGAGGCCGCGCAGGATCGAGATCGTCTCCTCGACCGACGGCTCGCCGACGAAGACCGGCTGGAAGCGTCGCGCCAGCGCCGCGTCCTTCTCGATGTGCTTGCGGTACTCGTCGAGCGTGGTGGCGCCGACGCAATGCAGCTCGCCGCGCGCCAATGCGGGTTTCAGCATGTTGGAAGCGTCCATCGCGCCGTCCGCCTTGCCGGCGCCGACGAGGGTGTGCATCTCGTCGATGAACAGGATGATCTCGCCGGCCGACGAGGTGATCTCCTGGAGCACCGCCTTGAGCCGCTCCTCGAATTCGCCGCGGAACTTGGCGCCGGCGACGAGCGCCCCGAGATCGAGCGCCAGCAGGCGCTTCGACTTGAGCCCCTCCGGCACGTCGCCGTTGACGATGCGGAGCGCCAGGCCCTCGACGATGGCCGTCTTGCCGACGCCGGGCTCGCCGATCAGCAC
>Ga0070714_100000661_pt1 | contig 24393 bp, 43 predicted proteins | sample LARL83metaG_FD_65450 | JGI IMG/M metagenome (GOLD analysis project Ga0070714, IMG submission 65450) | Corn, switchgrass and miscanthus rhizosphere microbial communities from Kellogg Biological Station, Michigan, USA - LAR L8-3 metaG | ecosystem: Host-associated > Plants > Roots > Rhizosphere ... | reverse complement strand
CCGCGTGCTTGACCGCCGCGAGCAGCTCCTCGAGGCGCCCGAGCAGGTCGGGCGGCGCGCCGGTCGGCGCGCGTCGGCCGGCGTCCCATCTGCGTTCGCGCATCGCCTCGATCACCTGGACGGGGTTGAGATGCTCGACGTAGCGCGCGGTCACGCGAATGCTCGAGTGACCCAGCTGCATCCGGATCACGTCGAGCGGAACGCTCTCGCCGGCCATCTCGAACGCCATCGTGTGGCGGAACCCGTGCGGATGTACGCGCCGGTCGACGCCGGCCTTGCGCGCGACGCGCTTGAGCATGTCGCGCACGTAGCTCGAGTAGATCGGCTTCCCGAATCTGCCGCCGTGGCCGCGGCTGTAGACCGCGAAGATCGGGTGCCCGCTGCGCAGGCCGAGCTCGCGCCGGCGCTCCATCCACCGGGCGAGGACCGCGCATGCCTGCGGGTCGAGGCCGACGAGGCGGGCCTTATCGCCCTTCCCGTGACGGATCCGGAGCGTGCCGGTGTCGAGGTCGACGTCGCGCGGCATGAGCGCGATCGCCTCCGCGATCCGCAACCCGGCGCGCCAGATCACGACGATCAACGCACGGTTGCGCACGCCGGCCGCCGAGGTCGGCGAGCAGGCGGCGAGGAGTCGGTCCACCTCGGCGCGTGTCAAGGGCTCGGCGGGGAAGGTGAGCCCAGCGTTGCCTGGCTTCTGGCCCTTCCGGTAGCCGGGCAGGGTGATGTAGCTGCGTACCCGGCCGTCGTCGGCTTCGGGCGTCTCTGCGTCGAGCAAGTCGTCCTCCGTTGCTCGGTTGTGGATTTCTGCGACCAAGCCCTCTCGAGAGGCCTGTCGACTGATCGGCACCGTACACGAAGAACTTCACCGCCTGTGTTGGGAAAACCACCTGAAGCGGTGCAAGACCCACCTTCAGCGGTGGGAAAACGGGGTGGCCCCGGCGCGAGCTCGAGACTCGCCCGGGGCCTGGCCGCCGGTGGGACGCCACCGACGACGGCCTCACGCTACCGCTGGACGCGGCGGGAACAGGAGCGGTGACGTGATGCGTCATCTCAGTCCGTTGGAGCTGCGCGTGTTGCGCGCGGTGCAGGAGCATCCGAGGTACGGCGTTGAGGCGCTGGGGCGGGTGGTCGGCGAGTCGCCGGCGGTCGTGCGGAGCATGCTCGGCGCGTTGCGCAGGTTCGGGCTCGTGGAGCGTGATCGGATCGGTCTGATCGGGTTCGCGACGTTCGAGATCACCTACGCGGGCGAGCAGGAGCTGCGCGAATGGTCGCGGCGGTCGGCGTGCGAGCAGCTTCCCGCCGGGGTGATATCGATCCGCCCGGCGCAGCTCGCCCGCGCGCGGAGGGTCGCGCGTCATGGGTGACCCGGACCTGCTGATCGGCCTGCTCGGGCTGCTGCTCGCGTTCGTCTCGACGGTCGCGCTGGTGCTGCTGTTCGCGGTTCCGGCCGGGCGAGCGGACCGGCGCGAGGAGGCGTTCTTGCTGACGATGGACGAGGCCTCGTCGGAGCCGAGCGAGCAACGCTGCGAGCCGGTCGGGGAGCCCGAGTTCGGCGTGCGCTGGCACGCGTCGGGTGCGAAGAAACCGGTACGTGCACTGTTGCAGGTGCAGCGATCTGACACTGACGAGATCGCGGTCTACCTGCAGCCGGTCGATGGGAGAGACCAGGCCGAGATCGTGATGCCCCGCGCGACCGCGGATGCTCTCGGCGTCCAGCTCGCTCGCGCTCGACGCCAGGAGGTCTATCGTGCCTGAGCTTTCTGCCCAAGACGCAACGGAGCTTCGAACCGGGGACCGCGTGCAGGTCCGACCGATTAGCCGGACGCTCGATCATCTCGACGGCGAGTGGGGCACGGTCACGTACGTGATGCCGGGCGTCGCTCGGCTCGGCGGCGCCGCGCATGTGCGCATGGACCTCGACAGCAGCGTGGTGTGCTTCGGCTTCGAGGCGATCGCGGCGCTGGTGCGCGATGTCTGAGCTTCCACGCCGAAGCGCATCTGGTGGTCTTCCGCGCGGGCGCTGCCCGGTATGCCGCGCCGAAGTCGCGCGGAACAGCGACGGCACGCTCCGCAAGCACGGCGACCACCAGCACGAGATGTACGGGACCGGGCAGCGCCACCTGGTGCCGACGTGCGACGGCACGGGGCGCTTTCCGGCGCGCGAGGAGGCCGCCGATGCCTGAGCTTTCGCGGCAAGCCGCAACGGAACCGTCCGGGGACCTCGCCTACCTGGCCGCACGCCTCTTGCCGCACGTGCAGCGGGGGGAACTTCGACGGATTGCGGCCAACCTCCGCCGCACGGCCGCCTTCCCGGCGACGCTCTCCGCGGTCGACGCGGAGCTGCGGCGAAGGGCCCGTATCGCTGCCGAGCGGCGGTCGCGGGCATGAGCGGCGTCGACTACCTGCAGGACCCCGCGAAGATCGCGGCGCGGCGCTGGCGGGCGGCCCAGGAGCGCGTGCGCGCGCTCCAGGGCCCCGACCCCGCCGACCCCGACACGTACTGGCGCGCGCTCGCGTCGATCGAGACCGACTGGAGCCCGTGGATCAACCCCGAGCAGGTCGACCTCACGTCCGACTGGAGGCAGGTGGCGTGAGCGCGCGGGCGGTCGTGCAGACGCTGCGCAAGCAGCGGCGCATGCTCGAACTCAGCCAGCGCGAGCTCGCCTCGCGCGCCGGGATCGGCGAGAAGCACCTGGGCGAGATCGAGCGAGGCCTCCGCGACCCGCGGCTGTCGACGCTGCTCCGCCTGGTCGACGCCCTGAACCTCGAGGACGACGAGCTCGCCGTCTTCTGGGACGAGGCGCTCTTGTGAGGCGCTGGCTGGCGCGCACGACGTTGACCGCGGCGGGGGTTTGGCTCGCCGCGGCCGTCGTGGCCGTCGTGCTGGACCGGCTCGCGCGGGTCGCGCAGATCCGCGAGCTCGCGCGGCTCGGCCAGCGCGAGGCGGAGTACTTGCGGGCCTACGGCGAGGCGTGCGCGGCGTCGCCGATCTTGTCGCGCGCGGCGCGTGGATAGTGGCGCTTTTGGCGAGAAGCGTCACCGTATAGCGCCCCGGGGCGTCCGGGGGACGGAAGCGACATTATTCCGGGGAATTATTCCGGGTCCGGCCGGGGCGGCTGCGGGAGCGCCTGCAGCACCCGGGACGGCAGGCGCAGGTTCGCGTTGGGGATCTCGATCCCGACGGTCGCGCCGGTCCGCGCGTCGCGGTCGATGCCGAAGCCGTAGACGACCTCGGTGACGACGTCGTCGGACTCGCCCACGGGGAAGTAGGCGACGTCGGCCTCGCGGTCGTAGTAGGGGGCGTCCATCAGAGGCCGCGGATCATCTCGGGGCGCTCGCCGGCGGCGAGCGCTTCGCGGGTGGTGCGGAAGCCGCGCCGGGTCTGCGTCTCGTCGTTCGAGCGCGCGCAGACGTGCAGGGAGCGCTCGTCGTCGAAGAGGTCGATCATCCAGCCGGGGCGGCCGCCCTCGAGCGGGGAGACCTCGAGGCGGATGCGGCCGTTGGGGCTGGTCCAGCGTTCGATCGGGGCGCCGCGGCGGGCGGGCGCGTGCGCGGTGCGGGGGAACTGGTAGCCGCCGTGGAAGCGCGAGCCGGCGGTCATGCGGGGACGAGGCCGTGGTGGTGTTCGGTGATGCGCACGGCGGCGGCGAGCGCCTCGGGTTGGCGCGGGCCGAGGAAGACGGGGTGCTTGCCGGCGGCGCAGAATTTGCAGCCGCATCCTCTCTCGGGTCTGCCCGGGACGGCGTACCAGCCGATGTGCGGGCGCCCGGGGGCGGGGACGTGTTGGTAGGGGAGCGCCCGGGCGGCGTCGCCGAGCACGGACTGCAGAAGCTCCCGGACGTTGCGTCGCATGCGGCGGGGATCCTACCCGGGGCGTTCCCGGGGGCGAAGGGGTGGCGCCCGGGTTGCACCCCTTCCCACGCCCCGGGCGGCCCCGGAAAGCTCCCGGGCATGGCGATGACGCGCAAGCAGGCCGAGAACCTGGCCCGGGGGAATCCGAAGATCGCGGAGCGGCTCGCCCGGGGCGAGTTCGACGCCGCGCCCGGGGGATCGCCCGGGGCGCCCCGGAGAACCGCCGCTCCCGCCGCGCCCCGGGGATCCCGGGGCGGCTCCGGGGGATCCCCGGGTCGGCGCGTGAGAGCCCCGGCGCCGCCGGCGCCGCGTAGAGCCCCGCGCGCGCCACGCCCGAGACCGACGACCGAGGAGCACCACCATGATCGACCCGACCGCGGCCGCGGCCATGGACCCGTCGGCGGGTTCCTCCGCGGCCTCTTCGACATCTGACTTCACCGGCGACCCGGGCCCCGGGTTCGACCCGCAGACCGCGGCCGCGGCCATCCCGGATCCCGAGGCGCCGGCCGGCGACTGGGCGGCGCTGCAGGTCGAGGAGGAGAAGATCCGGGAGGTGCTCGGGATGGTCGGCGGCGGCCTGCACATGCTCGCCGGCGTCGGGGAGAGCGACTGGGCGATGACGCAGAGCGATCTCGACCGGATCGCGCCGCCGGCGACGCGGATCATCAACCGCTACCCCGCGCTCGCCGCGGCGGTCGAGCGCTCCGACGAGCTCGCGGTGATCTTCGGCATGGGCCTGTGGGGATGGCGCAGCCTGCTCGAGCGCCAGGCCGTGCTCGAGCACCAGGCCCTGCGCGACCATGCCGCGGCGCAGCCGCCGGGCGCCCCCGCCCCGGCCGCGCCGGCGCCGGCCGCGCCGGCGGGGGACTTCTTCGCGACGGGCGTCGACGTTGCCCGGGGGTACGTGACCGCGGCCGAGCGGCTCGCCGCCCAGCCGGCCGCGGGGGCGCCCGGGGAGCCGCAGGCGTGACCTCCCGGGAGAAGCTCGCCCGGCTGCTCGCCGAGTTCGCGTCCGGGCGCGGGCCCGGGGGGGATGGGCCGCTCGCGCTCGGGCTGCGCACGATGCTGATGCTGCCGCCGGTGAAGGCCGCGATCCGCGAGGTGCTCGAGAAGGACCCGGCCGAGCTGGACGCGATGTTCGAGTACGGGGGGCGCCAGCTGCTGCAGCTGCGCTCCGACGATGCTCCGGAGCTCGTCACCGTGAGCGTGTGCGTCGAGGACCCGCCCGCGGTCGAGATGCCGGGTGTCTAGCGGCGTCAACTACAACGACCGCGCGCTCGTGGTCGGCAAGACGCGGTCGGGCAAGAGCGTGCTCACGCGCATGCTCGCCGCGCAGTCGACCGGGGCGCGTCTCCTGATCATCGACGTCAAGGGCGACGTCGAGAGCGGCGTGACGCCGATCGGCAACGTCGGCTCGATCGACTGGTCGGCGCCGGTCGTGCATTTCCGGCCCGGCAGCATGGGCCGCGAGGTGTTCGCCGAGCTCTACGACCAGGTGCTCGCCGCGGGCGGCCCCACCGTCGTCTGGCTTGATGAGGCCCGCGGCGTGACGACGTCGAATTATGCGCCGGACGGCTTGTTGGTCGTGCAGATGCAGGGCGCGCGGCTTGGGATCGGTCATCTCGTCTGCTGCCAGCGCCCCTACAACGTTGCCGTCGAGCTGCGCTCGGAGGCCGAGCATTTCTTCATCTTCGGGCCGCTCGCCCGCCGGGACGCCGACTCGCTCGCGGAAGAGATCGGCCGCGTCGACGGCTACGAGCTGACCGGTAGGCGCCTCGCCGAGATGCTCGATGAAATCCAGGCCGAGCACGGCCGTCATGCGTTCCTGTGGTACGACCGCCGCGAGCGCACGCTGACCCTCTGCGAGCCGATCCCGGCCGCCTGGGAGCAGCACCCGCTCGCGCGCCCACAGGACGACGTCCCCGAGTGGGAGCAGTAGCACCCGGGTGACACCCCCGCCCGCGCGGGGCGTCTCCGGCTGCCCGCGGCTGGTGGCCGGGCGCCGCGCGGGCGCCGCCTCTCTTCGCCCGGATCGTGGGTGGTGTGCTGGCCGCCATACATCGCGCCGGGCCCCTCTTGTCGCGGCGTCCTTCGATCTTCGATCCCCAGCGAGAGGGAGCACAGCATGCGTGGAACTCGAGTCGCCGGATTCAGCATCAGCTGGGTCGTGCGCGTGACGATCGCCGCGGTCGTCGGCATCCTCATCCTCAAGTGGCTCAGCACCAAGGTGCCGGTGCCGGGCTTCCAGCGCGCGATTCAGGCGGTCTGATCATGTCCGCCGTCCTCGATCGCCCCGCCGCCCTGCGCGGGGACCACACGCAGAACCTCCGTGCCGACATCCGCTCGCGCGCCGCGAGCGAGCGTCTGCAGGACCCCGCGACGCTGCGCAAGCTGCTCACGCGGGCCGGCTACGACCTCGCCGAACTCGATCCCGAGCTGCGCCGCCGCGCGCTGCCGGCGATCCAGGGCGGCGCGACCGGCGCCGGCGGCGTGAGCTTCCTGAGCAACCTGCCGCCGGACAACTTCCAGATGAACCCGGAGCTCTTCAACCAGAGCACCGAGCGCCAGGACATCCCCCAGCCGCAGGTGCCGTTCAACGGCTTCGGCTCCAGCTCGGCGTTCGTGCTGCAGCAGGTCGGCGTCGTCGCGCTGGTGCGCCTCTACTTCACCGGCACGCTTGTCGTCTCCGGCACCGGAGCCGTCACCTCCTACCCCGGCTTCCCGCACTCGCTCGCGAGCTCGGTGACGCTCAACGCGAACGGGCAGACGAAGATCATCTCGGTCACCGGCACGACGCTGCGCGCGCGCCGTCAGCGGATCTTCCGCAACGCGACCGAGACGCTCACGAGCGCCGCCGGTGTCCCGGCCGGCACGATCGCGAACGGCTCCTACCCGATCTCGTTCGTGCTCGACGTCCCGATCTCGCACGACATGTTCAGCGGCACCGGCTGGCTGCTGGCGCAGAACCCGAGCACGACGCTGTCGGTGAACGTCAGCTGGGCCAACCAGGCCGACGTCTTCAACATCGCCGCCGGCGGCGCGGTCGCGCTCACCGGCAACACGCAGTGGGAGGTCACGAGCTTCGCGGTCGGGCAGGCGATGGCCGGCAACCAGGCGGTCACCGTAATCCCCGACCTGACCGTCTTCCACGGCCTGCTCGACAACACCAAGAGCTTCGCGGCGGCGGGGACGCTGCAGGCGCCGCTGATCCGCACCGCCGGCCAGCTCACCAGCTACGCCGTCAACCTGCGCAACGGCCCGGGCGCCGAGATCGACCCGGGCGCGCTCTCGGCGATCCAGTTCCGCTACGGCGGCAACCGCGTGCCGCGCGACTTCACGCCGCCGCAGATGCTGCTGCAGAAGAACATGGACGACTACAACGGCCTCGTGAAGGTCAACGGGCTCACGTACACGTTCATGGACTTCGAGGTCGACAACCCGACCCGCGACCTGTTCCTGCCGGAGAGCCTGGTCGAGCTCGAGTCGCAGTTCTCGATCCCGAACAGCATCACGGTCAACAGCGGCGCCTACCTGCTCTACGTGCAGGAGAGCCTCTACCCCGCGGTCGGCTGATGTACGGCGTCGAGGAGATCACCGGGCGCGGCGGCCTCGCCGGCCGCCCCTCCGGCGGTCCGGGCTTCCTGGGCGCCAACCTGCGCGGCATGAACAGCAGCGCCGCGCTGATCGGCGGCCCCTCGCAGTCGGGGATCGCGATGCCCGTGCGCACGATCGGCAGCCAGGTCGCGCTGCCGCAGGTCTCCGGCGGCGGCGGCCAGGTCGAGCACCCCGCCGCGAACCTCCTCGCCGACTGGCGGCAGATCCTCGACTTCCACAACAGCCCCGCCCCGTGGATCCTGATCATGCTGCTGGCGATCTACGGCTGGACGCACGTCGCCGCGCGGGGGCGCCGCTGATGGAGAGCTGGGCGCGGATCCTGCTGCTCGCGTTCGCCATCGCGCTGATCCTCAACATCTCGCGCGGCAACTTCGGCACCTGGTTCAGAACGAAGTTCCTCGGGAGCGCGGGCTGATGCCGGCGACCGGGCTCGTGCTGATCCTGCTCGGCCTCTTCGTGCTGCTGCGCACGATCGCGGGGCGGCCGAAGAAGCTCGCCGACCAGCTGATCGCGCTCGGAGGCGGATGATGGCCGCCGTCCGTGACCCGCTCACGCGCGTTTCCGGCGTGCGCACCAGACGCGAGGCCAACCACCTCGCCGGCGAGCTGCGCTACAGCCTCGAGAACGAGCAGCTCACCGGCGGCGAGCGCCACGAGCACGAGGAGGCGCTCAGCCTGCTCGAGGACCAGTTCCTCAGCCCCCCTAAAAGAACGTCGCGACCGAGAGCCGCGCACGCGCAGGGACGCCGGCGGCGTGGCACGCCGAGCGCGTCCCCGACCCGGGCCGCCCCGGCGTCGGCGCCGAGAACGAGCCGGGCGCGTCGCGCCGCGGGCCGGCTCGCCGCCGCGGCGCCGACGCGCGAGGCCGCAACCGTCGGCGGCGCCGCGCAGACGCTCGCCGCGCCGCTGACCGACAGCGCGACCGACGTCATGCTCGGCGCCGCCCGCGCCGGCCTGCTGCTCGCGCTGCTCTACCTCATCCTCTCCAATCGCGGCTCGCGCGGTCTCTCCGGCGTCCTGAACGCCTTCACCGGCATCACGACCGCGTTCTTCAGCGCGACCGGCGACCCCCTCGCCGCGCTCAACGGCGGCGGCGCGATGCCGGTCTACCCGGTCGGGCTCACCACGCCCGTCACCCGAGCCAACGACCCGACCGCCGACCCCAGCGGGCGCCCGCAGGACATCGCGCCGCTGGTCCCTCGCAAGCCCGTGACCCGAAGGAGCCACTGATGCGTCAGACGACGAAGGAGCTGCTGGGCGCGTTCGTGATCCTCACGGCGCTCTACCTCGTGCTGATCCACTACACCGGGTTCGCTCGCGACGTCGGCGCCGCCGGCGCCGCCGTGATGGGCACCTGGAAGATCGCGCAGGGCCGCTGAGATGGACGGCAGGATCCTCGGCCGGCCGCCGGTCGCGATCGCCGCCAGCGCCGGCCGCCAGCTGCTGATCAGCCTGATCCGCGGCGTCACCTCCTACCAGGCCGCCGCCGGCCTCGGCGGTGCGCCGCTGGCGATGCCGGCGCTGCAGCGCTTCCGCGCGCCGGGGGAGCTGCAGGCGCCCCCGAGCCAGGCCCACCTGTACACGCTCAAGCCCGGGCTCTCCAAGCAGCGCCTGACGCCGATCGGCAGCGGGGGGGTCGCAAGCCGTGGCTGATCCCGCCGCGATCCCGGCCGCGAGAGGCAGAAGCGCCCGCCAGAGAAGACTGATGATCTATGGCGCGGTCGCCGCCGCAATGGTGCTCGTGCTCGTCATGCGCCGCGGCTCAAGCAGCGCCGCGAGCAGCTCCACCGACCCAAACGCCGGTGCGCTCACGCCGGTCTCAAGCCCCGCGGTCGACACCGGCAGCTACGGCGGCGCAGGCGGCGGCGTCGACTACGGCCAGCAGCTCAGCGACTTCGAGAGCCAGCTGAGCACGGTCGTCGGCCAGGCCGTTTCCGAGGGAATCGCCGCCGGCCAGGTGCCAGCGGGCAGCGCCGGCACGGATCCCACCAGCCAGGGGGGACCTGCGGCGGTCACGATCAACGTCGGCAACGGCACCGGCCAGCAGGTTGGCGCCGGCTCGGCGAGCCCGAGCACCGGCGGCCCCTCCGCCGCCTCGCGACCGCACCCGGCGCTGACGAGACTGCTCAACCAGGCGCAGGCCGCTCACCAGCAGATGTTCAGATCGCCGCAATCGCGCACGGTGCTCGCCAAGCGCGCGGAGGCGCACCCCGGCTGGGGACCGCACACGATCGCCGCCGGCCACCAGATCAGAGGCCATTCGACCCGCTTCTAAGGAGCCCATCATGTATTCGAACCCGAACACCACCATGCCCGCCCTCGACCCGGCCACCATCGCCCCCGCGGTCGCGCCGGCCCCCGTCGCCCCGACGCAGCCGGTCATCCCGATGGCCGGCGTCCCCGCTGCGCCCGCGCCCGTCGACCCGGTGGCGAGCGCCGCGCCGGCTTCGGTCTCCGCGGGCGTGCCCGCGCAGCCGGTCAGCGCTCCGTCGCTGACGCCCGCGCCCGCGCCGGCGCCGCCAGCGCCCGCGCAGCCCGTCAGCGCGCCGGCCGCGATCGCGACCGCGCCCGTGGCGGCCGCGCCGGTCGTCGCGCAGCCCGCGCCGGTCACGCCGGCGCCCGCGACGGCGCCCTCGGTCGATCAGCCGTGGCTGGCGGTCCCGCTCGAGCACAGCGAGCCGCTGCTCACCTACGGATCGGCCGGCGAGAAGGTGCGGCTGCTCGCGACGCTGCTCGCGCGCGTGAGCCCCAACTACGCGACGAACAACGTCATCCGCGGCCTCTCCCCGGCCGACGTGCTCGACAACAGCGTGATGGCCGACGTCGCGCGCTTCCGCGCCGAGTACGCGATCAGCGAGGACCTCCAGGCCTGGCAGGGCCACCCCGTCCCCGCGACCGACCTCGTCGGCGCCTACGTCGGCCCGCACACCTGGCACGCCCTCTACGTGCTCGCCGGGGTGACGCCGTCGTGAAGCGCTCGGCGCTGATCCCGATCGCGTTCGGCTTCGCCTGCGGCCTCTTCGCGCAGGCCGCCCTCGCCGACGCCGAGCGCGAGCGCAAGCGCGCGGAGGAGACCCATCGCCTGGAACGCGAGCTGCTCGCAGCGGCTGCGGCCGAGTACCGCAGCCGCGCGGCGGCCGCGTCCCCGCCGGTCGAGGGGGAGTAGGGCGGTGTTCGTGGACGGGCTCAAGCGTCGGTGGCCGGCCGAGGACCTCACCTATGTGCGGCTCCTCGGCTCGACCGTGCTGGTGCTCGTCCTCGTCCCGCTCGTCGTCCTGCACCTGATCGTCGAGCCGGCCGAGGTCGGCGAGCGGATGCTCGAGCACGCGATCAGATGAGCGCGCAGCTCTCAGAGAACCAACGGCGGTTCGCGGCCGCCTACGCCAAGACGACCGGGCTCTCCCCGGCCTTGGTCGTCGCGCAGCTGATCGCCGAGGAGCCCGCCGGCGCCGCGTTCCCCGTCGGGCACAGAGACCAGAACTGGCTCAACATCGGCAACACCGACAGCAGATGGTACGCCGGCGCGTGGGCGCGCCTGAGCCCCGAGCAAGCCGGCCGCCTCTCCGGCCTGTGGGCGATGGGCAGATACAGCGTGCCCGGGTTCGGGACTGCCGCCCCCGGCATCATCGCGATGACGAGAACCGCCGGCCAGCCGCTCACCGACCAGATCAGCGCGCTGCAACGCTCCGGCTGGGCCTCCAGCGGCTACCCCAACCTCCCCTCGATCGCCGCCGGCGTCGCCGGCGCGATCCCGCTCCCGACCAGCCCCGCCATGAGTGCCAGCACGAGCACCACGAACAGCAGCTCCAGCTCCGGCTCGGGGCTCGGCGGCTGGCTCGCCAGAGCCGGGCTGACCGCCGCGCTGCTGCTCGCCGGCGGCGGCCTGCTCGCGCTCGGCATCACGATCTTCTTCAAGCCGCTGCCCAAGCCCAACATGCGCAAGGCCGCCGAGGGCGCGGCGCTCGCCGGAGCCGCCGCATGAGCGTCGCCACGACCGGCTTCTTCCCCGCCCCCGGCACCGACTACACCGTCGGCGACGAGCCCACGATCGCGCAACGCCTCAACGCACTCGCCCAAGCCCAAGGACTCCGCCTCGTCGGCCTCTCCGGCTATCGCACCCCCGCCCACTCACTCGAGGTCGGCGGGTTCGCGAACGACCCGCACACCAGAGGCGCCGCGTCCGACACCCCGGGCATCCAGAACGTCTCCGAGGCGACGCTCGAGCAGTACGGCCTCACCCGACCGTTCGGCGGCGCGGCCGAGGCCGACCACGTCCAGCTGCTCCCCGGCTGGACAGGCGGCAGCGGCGGAAGTTCGAGCGGCAGCGGGGGAGGTGGCGTCCTCGGCGCCATCGAGGGCATCCCCGTCATCGGCGCGGCGGTCAGCGCCGGCCAGGGCGCGGTCGACACCGCGAGCAGCATCGGCAACGGGATCTCGTGGGTGCAGAGCAATTGGCAGCGCGCGCTGGTCTCCGCGGTGCTCGTGATCGGCGCGGTCGCGTTGTTGCTCTACGGCACCTGGCTCTTCTTCCGCCCAACCATGGAGGCCCCCGATGGAGTCGACTGAGCACGACACCGACCGTGCGATCGGCCAGCTGCTCGCGCAGGCCCACGTGCTCGAGCTCGAGCAGCACGTGCTCGCCGCGCAGCTTCGCCAGCCCGACACGCGCACGCTCACGTTCGGGGTCGGCAACGACGCCGAGCAGACGCTGCCCGGCGATCCGCGCACGCCGTGGCGCGGCATCGCGATCCTGAACCCCACGGCGTTGACGATCTACGCCGGCGCGGGCCCGAGCGCGCAGCAGCCCGGCCTGATCGTCCCCCCCTACAGCTGGATCTGCGCGCCGGTCAACTACCCCGACTACACCCTCGGCGTCGGCGCCGCCGACGCCGCTGGCGCCGCCGCGACGATCACCGTCATCCGCCTGCACCAGCCGCCCGCCGGGGTGCGCGCCGGCCAGCTCGGCGCGCCCGGCGTACCGCTCGCCGACTCGGTCGGCACGTTCGGCGAGGTCGTCGGGACCAGAGGCTCGGGCGTCACGCTCGCGACGCTCGCGCTCGCGCCCGGCATCTACGAGATCGAGGCCGTCACGTCGACGTCGGCCGGCAACGCCGGCGGTGATGCGGTGCTCGCGCTCGTGCACGGCCTCACGACCGTCGCGCCGCTGCAGAGCATCCCGATCGCGACCACGGCCAGGTTCCCGCGCGTGACGATCGCCCCGGGCGAGACCCTCAACGTCGTGACGACCGGCACCGTCTCCGCCGGGATCATCTGCTCCGTCGCCCTGACCGCGACCCGAATCGGCTGATGCTCGGCTCGCTCAGCCAGCTCGCGACGACGCTGGGCGTCATCAGCGCGATCACGCTCGCGCTCTTCGCGCTGCTCACCACCCCGCGGCGCGCGACCGTCGCGCGCCTGCGCGAAGAGGTCGAGGTCCTGCGCTCCTACGTCGAAACGCTGATCGCCGAGAACCGACAGCTGCGCCGCACCAGCCGTGCGCGCCGTCGCGTAGAGACCGAGCGATGAGCGTCGGCGTCCCCAACACCTACCCGGCCCTGCAGGCCGTCAGCACCACCGACGCCTACCCCGCGCTCGGAGCCGCCGGCGCGATCCTGCTCTGCCCCGGCTGCGCGCGCGTGAACATCAACGTCAGCAACGCCGCCGTCACCTACCAGCTCGGCCGCGGCGCGCCGGACGCGATCATTTGGGGCCCCGAGCGACGCCTCCTCCCGTCGTTCAACTCGCTCGAGCGCGCCTTCGACGCGATCCGCCTGCGCTCCGCGACCGCCGGCGTCCCCGCCGTCGTCGACGTCGACCCCCTCACCCAAGGAGACATCGGCTCATGAGCGACACCGCCTACCCCAACATCCTCGTCGTCAACCCCGACGGCACGATTAGCGCCGCGCTCTCCGGCAACCTCACGATCGCCGCTGACGTTTCATCATCGGCGAGCGGCGTCAATCCGCAGCATGCCGTCACGTGGCTTGAGGGCAGCGGGCGCGTCGCGCAGGTCGGCGCCCTGCAGAACCCGACGGCCAGCCGCAACAATCTGCTCGCGAGCGCGACGAGCCCGGACGGCCGCGCGGTCGGATTGCTCGGCATCGCGGCGAGCAACGACAGCTCCCTGCTGCAGGCCTGGTGCTTCCAAGACGGCTCGCCCAAGCAGCTCGCCACCATCCTCGGCGACGACGGCAGCTCGAGCTTCCTCCAGCAGGCCAGCGCCAGCCCGGCGAAGATCCAGTGGGGCAGCGCGAGAGTCAACGTGCCGAACACCGCCGCGCTCGTGAACGTGCCGCTCGCGCAGGCATGGGCCACGGTTCACCTCTTCTTCATCGCGACGGTCACGGCCGCACCGGTCGGGTTCGACTTCCAGCTGATCCGCGGCTGCTGGCCCAACGACAGCAGAAGCGGCGAGATCTTCTTCGACTCCTCGAGCGCGCAGACGCTCTCGATCAACTACCTCAGCATCGGCTACTGACCGCGGGAGGTGAACCAACGATGGCCAAGCCCAAGGGACACAAGCGCAGCTGCAGCTGCGTCATCTGCCGCCGCCGCAAGTCCAAGCGCCGCGGCAAGCGGTAGAACACCAGCACTATCAGTCAGCTAGGAGACCAGATGACAACGACCGAGCGAGACCTCCGCAACCGGCTGCACGACTGGCGTGTGCGCGAGCACCACGACCACGCGCTCTTCACGCGCGACCAAGGGCACGTGCGCGGCATCCTGCGCGAGCTGCAGCAGCGCGCGCGGCCTCGCCCGGTCCGCGGCATCGACATCAGCGAGTACCAGAGCGCCGATCTGCGCGCGGTGCGCGCCGGCGGCGTCGGGTTCGTCATCTGCAAGGCCACCGAGGGCCTCGGCTGGACGGACCCGACGTTCGCCGAGCGGATGGGCGCGGCGCGCGGCGCGGGCCTGATCCGCGGCGCCTACCACTTCGCGCGCCCCCAAGCCGGCCGCAGCGGCGCGCAGGAGGCAGCGTTCTTCCTCGAGCACGCCCGCCTGCACCTGCAGACCGGCGACCTGTTTCCGTGCCTCGACATCGAGACCACGACGCTCGATCGCGCCGGCACGATCGGCTACGTGCGCTCGTTCACCGACCACGTCCACGCCGCGACCGGCTGGCAGACGATTCTCTACACCTACCCGGCCTTCCTCACCTGGCCGCCGATGCCCAACCCGCTCTGGATCGCCGGCCCCGGCGACAGCCGCCCCCCGCAGCTCGCCGGCTTCCGGCCGCCCGTGATCTGGCAGACCAGCTTCACCGGCCACGTCCGCGGCATCAACGGCGCCGTCGACCTCGACATCACCGACACGCGCACCCTGCGCACCATCACGATCGGAGCCACCGCATGAACACCCCCGACCTGACCAAGGCGCAGCTGCTCGTACTCGCCAGAACGATCATCGGCGTCCTCGTCGCCTTCGGCGTCAGCCTCACCACCGGCCAGCAGACCGCGCTCCTCGCGCTCGTCGGCGTCCTCGGCAGCACCACCCTCCTCGCCGACGCGATCATCCGCCACGGCCGTGCACGCACCCTCAGCCCCGGCCTGCAACTCGTCAACTCGCCCGCGCGCAGAACCGCTGACCCGATCACCACGCCCACCGCGGCCGCCACGCCGACCTCGCCCGTCGTCGCCGCGGCGCCGGCGATGCCCGCGCCGGCGCCCGCCGCCGCCGTGCCCGTCGTGCAGCCCGGCGTCCCCGCCGCGGCCGCCGCGCCGGCCGCCGTCCCAACCGCCTGAACGCGACGAGCTGTCGGTCCGTCCGACGGCTCCGTGTAGAGTGGGGGCCGTGCAAGGTGTGGTTGCACGGCCCCCGCGCCGAAATGTAGAGCCCGAGCCGGACGCCGGGCCTTGGCGGCCTGCGAGTGATCACGATGGCGCGCAGGTGCTCTGCGAGGCGATCGGGATCGACTTCGAGGATCTCAGAGACGGGCGCCGGCGCTGGCGCGTGAACAACCGGCTCAACTACTACCGGCTCCTCGCGCGCAAGTTCTACGCCACCGGCGAGCGCACGCACCTCTACAAGCGCACCGCGATCGCCGCTGCGCTCTACGACGACGTCGCGTGCCTGGCCGACATGCGTCGCAAGGAGGCCTCGCTGCAGCGCTGCGAGAGGGATCTCGTGGCTGCGGGCCTGATCCGGATCGAGACGCGGATGGGGAGAACGGGCGGCCTGCTGATCACGCTGCTGAACCCCGCGTACGACGGCTATACTGCCGGCTCGCGCGGATGTAGCTCAGTTGGCTAGAGCGTCTGCTTGCCATGCAGAAGGTCGAGGGTTCGAGTCCCTTCATCCGCTTCCAAGGAAAGGCCCGCTCCGGCGGGCCTTTCTTGTGCATGAGGCCCGCGCTCCGCGGCCGCCCGGATGCGCCGCGGTCGTGTCTACTGCCCTTTTCTTGCCCAAATAGCGCGGTCAGGATCGGGGCCCGGTTGCGCGCCCTCCTCGCCGTGTGGCACGCTTCTGCTCGACGTTACCGTCCTCGAACGGGACTCGGGACCTTTGGCCGTTCGAGGTGCTGCGGAGCTACAAGCCGCGGCTCGCGACCGGCCGCGCGGACTTCCGGCCAGGCTCACCGGAGGTAACGTCGATGTCCTCAGATTCCTCACATCCCTCTCCTGCGAGTCGCGCCGGTGGTTCCGGTCGCGAGCGATTCGAGATGACCGGCGCTCCGCACGTTCTGTCTGACGGCGAGCGCCTGCGCCTGCGAGTGTGCGAGGAGGAGATCGAGCGCCGCGAGGCGGCCTCGATGTGGAAGGGTCGCCCGCTGCGCGAGATCCGCGAGAGCCGGCTCTACCGCGAGACGCACCCGACGTGGAGCGCGTACGTGAAGGACCGCTGGAGCACGTCGCGGGTGAGCGCGGATCGGTACGTCTCCGCCGTTGAGATCGCGGACGAGCTGGAGGCGGCCGGGCTCCCGGCGCCGCGCAACGAGAAGCAGGCCCGCCCTCTCACACGACTGGCTCTCGATGACCGCATCAAGGTCGCGCTGCGCGTCCGCGAGGAAGGCGGCTTCAAGGGGATGACGGCGCGCCGCGTCGAGGAGATCGCCGTGGAGATCGCGCCGAGGCCGTGCAAGGCCGTCGAGGCGCGCCGGGCCGACCTCGTCGTCGTCACGCGAGGCGGGCGAGTGGGGCCGTCGATGCGCGCGAGGGGCGTCCTCATGCGGGCGCTCGGGACGATGAGTGCCGCGGCGGATGCCGTCCAGGCGCTCGGGCCGCACGCGGTCGAGGACATCGTGCGCGGGATGAGCCGAGATGAGGTGCAGACCGCTCGCGCTGCGCTGAAGGCGGTCGCTCGCCTCGGCGTGCGCGTCGAGCGCGCGCTCGCCTACCACCACGGCGCGGAGGACGACGGTCAGCAGGAGCTTCCGCTTGCGGTGTGACGCGGCGCGCCCGGCATCCGAGATGCACGCTAGGTTGATCGCGAAGCCTTCGTTCGTCGTGAGCTTCCGGCGGTCCCGGCAGTAGCCGGGGCCGCCGTTCCCGTCTTCTGGGCCGTTCCATCCGACGCGCAGCGTTCGATCAGAGCGCGGCCGCTCCGCGGGGCCGCACGGGAATCGCAACACGACGAAGGAGGTCCGGCATGGGTGCCCTCGCGTACCTGACGCTGCCGATGGAGGAGTACCAGTACCGCGAGGTGCAGCGCGTGAGGCGGCAAACCGGGATGAGGCGTGCCGCAAGCGCGCGCCGTCCCGTGAACCATGCGCGCCGCGGCCGTGCTCGGCGTGGGGTCGCCCGTCGGCGGTCCACGCGCGCCGGGCCGGGCGACGACGCAGGCGCAGGAGACGACGAACCGGGCTCTCGACCGGCGAGGGCGGCGCGATGAGCGCCCTCGCGACGGTCAGACACAACGCGCCCGGGCGCGCCTGCTCGCGGTGCGGCACGAACCGCCGCGAGGTGCGCGCCAGCTCCTATGGCTTCCTCTGCCGCTCGTGCTACCTCGCCGAAGCGCCGACCCCCATAGAGCCGAACGACGGCTGCGTAGGCTCTCGCCTCCCCTCGCAGCCAGAACGGCTCTCTGGGGGTGCGGACGGCTCTCTGGGGTTCCCGCAGGACAAGACGGCCGCCCGCGCTCGCGCGCTCGGCATCCACGCTCGGCTTGGCTGCTCGTTCGCGTGCGTGATCGCCGGCCACGATCACGCGGCACGCCTGCATCCGACCCGGGAGGGCTACTGGCAGTACCGCTGTGATGGCGCCGCCGCGGGCTACGGGCTCGCGGAGGTTCGCGCGTTCCTTGCATACGGCGGCGTCCGGAAGATCAGCGACATCCTGGCGGCTCGCTGGGGTGAGCGGCTCGATCATGAGGCAGGCCTGCTCGACCGGAAGCCGGTTGCGCTGCTCGTGCCGCGCAACGCCTCGTCCGCGGCGAAGCAGATCGCGGCCGGCGTCGGGCTGTTCCTTGGACTGCGCGATCCACGCTGGCCGCAGGACGAGCCATTCCCGTTCGCTCGCGAGTTCGCGCGGGCCTACTGCGGCGCCAGAGACGACAGGGCGCGTCGTGGCATCCGAGAGCTTGAAGCTCTCGGGCTGATCGAGCGCGTCGGCAAGTGCGGCCGCGCGATCCTGTGGCGCCTGTCGCCGGGGGATCGAGGCGCGACGCCGCCTGATGGAGGCTGTGCGCCTCCGCCGCGGGCGGGATCCGGGGACGGAGACGGCGCAGAGGGTGACGGCCTCGTCGCCGAGCTGATCGAGACCTTCGACGCGGAGGAGGTGCCGGCGACGGAGCCTGCGTCGCCTTCGGCGCCGTCAGTCGCGCCGGATGGTCGGCAGCCTTGCCCGTCTGCGGGACATCGCACCCGCGACTGGACGCCGGCCGGAGGCGGCCCGCCGGTCTGCGGCGTCTGCCACCCGCCCGCGCACCCGTCGCTCGTCGCGAGGGTCGGTGCGGCGTGAGCGCGCCCACGCGGCTCCACCGCGACGATCTGGTGGCGCTCGCGGATCTGGTCGCCGAGCGCGTTGCCGCGCGGATCGCGGACCAGCCGACGCCGCCGATCTCGACGCTGATCGACGCTGCCGAAGTGGCGCGCCGCTTCGACGTCTCCGCCGCCTGGGTGCGTGAGCACGCCGCGGATCTTGGAGCGGTCCGGCTCGGTGACGGTCCCCGTGCGCGCCTTCGCTTTGACCCTGAGACGGCGGCGATGGCGCTGACCTCCCGCAGCATCCGCAGAGGGTCGGACAACGAGAATCGTCCGCGGAAGCGGGGATCCGAGCGTCACGCGAGCGGAGAAGTGGCAGGAGCCGCTGGACTTCTGCCCTTCGACACGTTCAACTCTCCAGCGTCCGACAAATCGGGCGGGCACCGCGCCAACGGCCCCGCCCCGGCGACGAGGGAAGTGGCCTCGCCGCGCACCGAGCGTACCCGGAAGGGCGTGTCTTCGGTTGCGCGCGCTCGCGCTCCTCGCACCGGAACCGACGCGAGGAGGCGAGATGGCTAGGAAGCCCACCGGCCAGTTGTACGAGAACCGCTCGAAGCGGACGGGGAAGGTCACGAGCTACGGCGTCCGCTTCCGCTACGCGGGGAAGCGCCGCTACGTGACGCTCAGAGCGACTACGCCGAAGGAGGCGGAGAGCGCTGCGGCACATCTGATGGCCGACGTTCAGCGCGGTCTCTGGACGCCTCCTGAAGATCGGGAGCCCGAGCCGGAGCCGCGGGCGATCCCAACCTTCTACGAGTTCGCAAGCGACTGGCTCACGGCGCAGCGAACCGAGGGCGGGCGTGACGGCCGCGGGCTGAGCGAGCGGGGCGACGTGGACCTCTGCTGGCGCCTGAACAAGCATCTGCTCCCGTTCTTCGCGCGCCTCCGGCTGGATGAGATCACGGTCGAACGCGTGGACCGGTACCGCCGCGAGAAGGTCGCCGAGGGCGTGCTGTCTCCCGGATCCGTCAACAAGATGCTGACGACGCTCGGCTCCATCCTCGAGGTCGCCGTCGAGTACGACCTCATCGCTCGCAACCCGGCGAAGGGCAAGCGGCGCCGGCTCCGCGTGTCGCGACCGCACCGGACGTACCTGGACCGCGCCGACCGCATCGAGGCGCTCCTGGGGGCCGCTGGAGCCCTCGACGCACGCGGACGCTCGCTGGAGTGGCGGCGCGCGTTCCTGGCGGTACTGATCTACGCCGGTCCGCGCATCAGTGAGGCGCTCGACCTCCGTTGGCGAGACGTGGACCTCGCGAACGGCCGGCTGCGGATCGGCGGCACGAAGACCGACGCCGCGAACCGCACCGTCGAGTTGCTTCCCGCGCTCCGCGACGAGCTGGCCGCGTATGCCGCGAGCCGTCCGAGGCGTGACCGAGACGAGCGCGTGTTCACCAGCGGGCGCGGCGGGCGCATCAGCGAGAGCAACGTCCGGAACCGTGCGCTCGCGTCCGCCATTCGGGACGCGAATGCGACGCTCGTGAAGCAGGGGCGCGAGCCCTTGCCGGAGAAGCTGACGCCGCACTCCCTCCGCCGAACCTTCGCGAGCGTCCTCGTCGCGCTTGGCTACGACGTGGCGGTGGTGATGCGGATGATGGGCCACACGACCCCGAGCTTCACGCTCTCGGTCTACACGCAGGCGATGGCCTGGTCGCCGGAGGAGCGTGCCGCCCTGCGCGCGCTCGTGCTCGGAGAGGAGTCACCGCGGCCGCAGATGGAACCCCGGGGTTCTGCCAGCGTGGCGGAGATCGGGCTCCTCTGAGGCCCAGGCGACCTCGGGGTCATCACCCGCAGTCCACGCCGGCGGCAAGGCATGTGCTGCGCTGATCAAGCTGGCTGCTCAGAGGGCGTCCACCGTGCTCGATCACTGTGACGTTCCCGGTCGCTTGGTCAACGGTGGCGCGCCAGCTCGTCGTTCCCGTCCAGGGATTCGTTTCGTCGCGGATCTTCTGCGTGCAGTCCAGTTGGAAGTTCGAGAGAGGCTTGCAGGACGCATCGCCCTCCGGGAAGACCTGGGCGTCGTCGGGATAGCTCGCCCGCGAGGCGTCGAGGCGGCTCGTGACACGGTCGTGCACTGCCCGCTCCGCCGCTGCGACGATGGCCGGCTCCTGAGCGGAGTGGCGCGTCGTGCTTGCAGTTCCGCCCGAGCCTCCGCACCCGCTCATCAGCCCGGGCAACGCGAGCATCACCACGCATGCTGTCGTCCTCAACCTCGCTCCTTCACGTCGGGGGACGCGGGAGGCTATGACAGATTGGCAGGGTGTGAGTCGGTTCTCGCCGCGATGCTCGCCGCGTGTCGATCCCCACGAGCGAGAATCCGCGTGCGATCTTCGCTCGCAACGTGGCACGCGCCCGTGAAGCGCGCGGGATGACCCAGGAGGCGTTGGGATGGGCGGCGGGCCTTCACCAGACCGAGATCGCTCGGGTGGAGCGTGGGACGCGCAACCCCGGTCTGGAGACGATTGCGAAGATCGCCCGTGGACTCGGCGTGCCGGCTGCCTCGCTGCTTGATGGGATCAACGAGGGCGCGGGCGCGCCGAAGCGGTAGCAAGCTCCGCCGGCCGGGCTCCCGCAGGTCGTGGCTGCGGCCAGGGGATGCGTCGAGTGCAGCGATGAGGGGGGGCGAAGTGGCGAGATCCTGCGGGGGCGGCGGTGCGACTCCGCCAACCGACCACGGGCGAGCATTCCCGAATTACGATAGTTGCACATGCAACGAATCGAGCGGGCGCTTTACCGCCGTGACGAGCGGTAGCCCAGGAGGCGAGGCGATGGCGGACGACGTGCGGGAGCAAGAGGACCGCGCGGATGGCGAGGTCATGCGGTCGTTGATGGACGCCTACCCGGCGTTGATGACCGTGGAGGAGATCCGCCGCGACCTACGCGAACCGGAGGAGCACCTGCTGGCCGACGCGATCAACCGCCTCGACAGCGCCGGCCTCATCCATCGCTTCGGCGACTTTGTCTTCCCGACGCGCGCCGCCTACCTCGCCGGCCGGCTCGAATACTTCTCGCCCGGCGCGTAGCCGGTAGGCGTCCCGATGTCCGAGCCCGCGCCGAGAGCGGTGACGGTCGTGCGGACGCTGCGCAAGCGGCGACGCATCCTCGAACTCAGCCAACGCGAGCTGGCCGCGCGCGCCGGCATCGGGGAGAAGCACCTCGGCGAGATCGAGCGCGGCCTTCGTGACCCGCGCCTCTCGACGCTCCTCCGCCTCCTTGACGCGCTCGACCTCGGCCCCGACGAGGCCGCCGCCTTCTGGATGGAGGCGGTCGGCCACCGGCCCTCGCACCCGGTGCGGTGAGTGGACGTGCTGTCCGCTGGCACGCCAGCGCATCGGAGCGGCGAACCAGCGCGCCGCCTCGCCGGCCGGCTCGAATACTTCTCCTCGTAAGGGCGCTTCCGGGTCGCCCGAGGTGTCTAGCGTTGCCTCTAGGATCTCGTCGGCGTGCCGTTCTTCCGAAGGAAATCAGCGAGAACCGTCATAGGGCCTGACGGGACGGAGTACGTCCCTGTTCCCACGGATGAGTTCGACGAGATGCTCGGCCCGCTCGTCGAGAGGGCAGTTGGTATGTACGAGCCGGGCGTACTCCCTAAGTACGCGGACCTCGCCGCGAAACTCGCGCTGACCGAGATCATCCTGCCGCAGGAGTCCGGTTCGATCGAGCCGACAGCGGGCGATCTGAACATGTCACTTTCCGCTACCACGCTCGGCTACGTATCTCGCCTGGCCGAGTTCGAGTTCATCGAGCAGTCACAGTCCAACGAGCACCTCCGTGCCTTCCTTGCGTACGCATACGGCGAGCGGGCATTCGGAGAGGACTGGTTCGCCAACATCGTCGGAACAGCCGGATCGCTGATGAACGGCGCGGCCCAAGACCCTTTCGGCGCAGACACAGCACCCCTACTCGGGGCGGTTGGGATCGGATACGACGCACGGCAACGCTTCGGCTTCGCAGTGATCGCGAGCCTGCTGACGGAGCCCGACTCGGGGCACACGCGAACACTCGACGCGATCATGCCTCGACACCTTTACGAGTGTTGGCGGTTCGGATACTGGCTGGCCGCTTGTGACGCTTCGCTCCCGGACGACGCCCGAGCCTCCTTGTCGTCGTAACCCGCCTCCGGCCGGCGGGACGAGATCACTCGGGTCGTAGCTCGGCGAGCTTCGAGGGCTCCGTGTCGGCACGCGCTCGTCCTCGCCCACACCGTGTGTGAACCCCGGGAGTTGCCAACTTCGGGCAGCCCCAGCGAGCTATTGCCCGAAGGCTGGCGGTACGCCTACGGAATTACCCGGTAGAGCGGGGATCTCGCGCCTCTGGACCTTCCGCGTACGCAGCGGGCGGTCATGTAGACGGCCTCCGAACGTTGGTCTCAGGCTGGCCCGTCGGTGATCTCTTCACCGGGGCGCGCAACTAGCGCCTTTGCGATTGCTGACCGGAGATCGCGTACGTAGGCGTCAAGCTTTGCGCGGGCGGCCGTGATGTCCTTGCCCGACCTGTCCGGCACCCAAGAGGACCATGAGTCGGGAACCGGCAAGCCGGAAAAGTGGATTCGCTCAAGATCGGGCGGTATATCGGAGGGTACGCCGAGCGTCACGTACAAGAACTCTCCTTCCATGTCTGCAACAGCTACGCAGAGCTGGGATGTGTCAAGCAGTCGCCTACGCAGCGTGCTGCTCTTGGCAAGCATGCTGGCGATATGCGTTGCGATCTCGCGCATGTCGGCCGCTAGGGCGATCAGCTTCCGATTGACGGACGCCACGTGCGACCAACGGTCGTCCCAGCGTGATTGATCTGCCAACCCAGAAGAACCGAGCGCAACCAGAAGCTCATCGCACAGATGCTGGAACTGCTCTACGAGGCGCGTTACCGCTCGGTACAGGTCCACCAGACTGTTTCCGGAAAGTCGCTTTTCGTCACTGAGGGCGGCTACGGGGAAATCGTCGAGGATTGAACCGATAATGAGGCCCAGAGCCGAGCCCTCAGATGTTGGGGGATCCGGCGGGAGCATGCGGGAGACTGCCTTAGCCGAGTGGGCGCGGCGGATCGTCCCGGCAAGCTCGTCGAGATCCACTCGGTGGGGTGCTCGCAGGTCGAGGTATCGCTTTGCTGCGAGGAATGGAGGGATCGGGGCGTCGTCCAACCTGAGCGGGACGATCCAAGTTCGGCCGTCTTCGATCTCGCGAACCAGCAGCGGTTCGTATTCTGCGCGACACCACGACGATTTCACAAAGCTTTCGGAAATCAGCACGAGGATGATGTCCGCCTCCTGAAGGCCAGCGGAAATGCGAGCCGGAATGGAGTCCCCCAAGCCGATCTGCTCCGTATCGATCCAGACTTCGACGCCTTCGTTCCGCAAGCGTTCGGTGAGGTGCAGGGCGGTCGCCCGGTCCGCCGAGCTGTGGCTGAGGAAGGCCGTCGGCGGTTTCATGCGGGCAACGTATCGGTCGCTGCGCTGAGACGAGCAGGTAGCGTCGGGCAGCCTTGCCCGGATCGGCCTGGACTGGCCTCGACCGGACGGGATCCGATGGCGACGGGGAGAGCGGTTGAATACGGGCGAAATCCCGCTCCGGCGGCGGATCTGAACTCATCGCATGCCGTCAGCCGACCCGCTTGCCATGCAGAAGGTCGAGGGTTCGAGTCCCTTCATCCGCTCCTGACGAAAGGCCCGCTCCGGCGGGCCTTTCTGCTGCCTGGGAGGTCGCGATGTCCGATCCGGCGCCACGCGTGCGTACTAACCGTGGGGTACCACTTGCGTGACCGAACCGGCCTCGCACAGACGGCCCGACTTGGCGCGGGTGTCCGTGGCGGGCGGCGTGGAGCGGGTGGCGGCGTCTGCGCGCTTCCGCGGCTGTAGCCTGCGCGTGATGCTGGGCAAGCGGGTTGTCGCGGCACCGGATGGCGAGCGTTGGCAGGTCGGTCGACGCTGGCTGGGCAAGCCGCCGCCGAAGCCGTGGAGCAGGCGCAGGCGGCGCGAGCGGATCGACGCCGGTGACCCGTCGAACTGGCTCG
>Ga0070714_100000659_pt1 | contig 24484 bp, 19 predicted proteins | sample LARL83metaG_FD_65450 | JGI IMG/M metagenome (GOLD analysis project Ga0070714, IMG submission 65450) | Corn, switchgrass and miscanthus rhizosphere microbial communities from Kellogg Biological Station, Michigan, USA - LAR L8-3 metaG | ecosystem: Host-associated > Plants > Roots > Rhizosphere ... | reverse complement strand
GCTGGCGCACGCTGCTTCGACTCGCCGCTCGGCCCGGCCGGCCGACCGCCGCGCTGGCCGGCCTTCCGCTCGCCACCTACACCGGCGCCCTGATCGCGCAGACCGCCGTGCCCGTGTGGCACGAGGCGCGGCGCGAGCTGCCCGCGCTGTTCGCGGCCGGCGCCGCGGCGAGCGCGGGGGCGGCGGCGACCGCGCTGACGCCGATCGCGCACGCGGGTCCGGCGCGGCGGCTGGCGGTGGCCGGGTGCGTCGCCGAGCTGGCGCTCGTGCCGCTGATGGAGCACCACCTCGACGAGCTGGCCGAGCCCTACCAGCGGGAGGCCGCCGCCGCGTACGCGCAGCTCGCCCGCGGCCTGACGATCGCCGGCTCGCTGCTGCTCGCCACCTCGGCGCGCCGCAGTCGGACGGCCGCGGCGCTGAGCGGCACGCTGGTGCTGGCCGGCGCCGTCTGCGAGCGCTGGAGCGTCTTCAAGGCCGGCTTCCAGTCGGCGCGCGACCCGAAGTACACCGTCGGCCCGCAGCGCAGACGGATCGTCGGCGGTCGCACGCGCGGCGCCAGCCGGCGCGTCGTGCCGCGGCGCGAACCGTCGCGGGCGGCGAGCTGACGGCGATGCTGACGGTCGAGGACATCCGCGCGTGGACCGGCCATACGGCGCAGGATCCCTACGGCGAGACGCTCGGCACGATCGCCGGCACGATGCACGACGTCGCGACCGGGACGCCCGAGTGGCTGGTCCTCGCCCCCGACGGCGACGCGTCCGAGGGCGTCCTCGTGCCGGCCGGCGGCGCGCTGCCGACGGGTCGGCGGATCCGCGTGACGCCGCCGGGCGACGTCGTGCGCTCGGCGCCGCGCGTGCGCGTCGGCGACGAGATCGACATCGAGCAGAAGCGGGCGGCCGCCGCGCACTACGGGCTCGTCGTCGATCCCTCGACGTCCCCGACCGGCCAGCTGCGCGCCCCGGGCGCAGCTGGCCGGTCGACGATCGCCGAGCCGACGAGCGGCGACCCGCCGGCGGGGCCGCCGGAGCGACGGGCGACAGTCGTGGAGGCGCTGCGCGCGGCGCACGCGATGGAGCAGGCGTCGCTGAAGCTGCTCGCGGCGATGCGCCGGCGGATGGAGGACGAGGAGCTGATCCATGACGTCGCGCTGCACCACAAGGCGACCAACCGGCACGCCGAGCGGATCCGCGAGCGGCTCGACGAGCTGGGGGCGCCGCGGGCGCGGCCGCTCGACTGGCTGGCCAAGGGGACCGCGCATGCGCGAGCGCAGCTCGGCCGCGGCCGCACGCACCCGGATCCGGGCGACCTGAGCGCGGCGCACGCGTTCGAGCAGGGCGAGATCGCGGCCTACGAGCGGCTGGAGCGGGCCGCGCGCGAGGCGGGCGACGAGCGCACCGCCGCGCTCGCGTCAGCGCTCCGCCGACGAGGTCGCGATGGCCATGACGATCGAGCGCAGCCGCCTGTGGCGCGGGCCGGCGCCCGAGCCGGTCGAAGGAGCGCCGAGCACGTGAGCGCGGCCCGCCCGACCGACGTCGAGATCAGCCGCGCGCTCAACGCGCTCTCCACCACGCTGCGCGACCAGCGCCCCGCGCGGCTCGACCCGCCGCGCGTGCAGCAGATCGTCGACGGCGCGCTCGGCCACGAGCCCAAGCTGTCCTTCCGCCCGAACGGGCCCGACGCCGGCGAGCTGCGCACGCTCGCGGGCGGCAGGCTCGTCGCGACGGTCGCGCGGCGGGCCGGCAGATGGACGGTCGAGCGCAAGCTGCGCGCCGGCGACTCGAGCTGGGCGCTGCCGCAGCCGGCGCACGACGAGGCGGCGGCGGACGAGCGTTAGCAGCGGGGCTACGCCGGACGCGCGGCGCGGATCGCCCGCGCCGCGAGGTCCAGCTCGTCCTCGGCCAAGGTGCGCGGGTCGACGAGCACGCGGCCGTCGGCGATGCGCGCGATCAGCGGCGGGTCGCCGCCGCGCAGCGCGCGGGCGAAGCGGCCGGCGACGGCGCCCTCGCCGCGCGGGCCGAGCGCGACGGCGGGGCCGCTCAGCTCCAGCAGCGGCAGCGCGCCGCCGCCGACGCGCGCGACCGCCTCGACCAGCTCGCCGCCGGTCGCGTCGGCGAGCTGCCGGGCGCGGCGCTCGAGCGTCTCGCGCGGGACGTCGAGCATCCGCAGGACCGGGATCTCGCGGCGCGCCCGCTCGGGGTCGCGGTGCAGCGCGAGCGTCGCGGCGAGCGCGGCGAGCGGCAGGCGGCCGATCCGCAGCGCGCGCGCGAGCGGATGGCGGCGGCACGCCGCGACCGCGTCCGCCCTCCCCACGAGGATCCCCGCCTGCGGGCCGCCCAGCAGCTTGTCGCCGCTGAAGCAGACGAGCGCCGCCCCGGCGGCGACCGAGCGGCGCACCGGCGGCTCGCCCGCGAGCGCCGGCAGCTCGGTCAACGCGCCGGAGCCGACGTCGTCGACGACCGGCGCGCCGAGCCCGCAGAGCGCCTCGATCGCGACGTCCTCGACGAATCCGACCGTGCGGAAGTTGGAGGGGTGGACGCGGAGGATCAGCGCGCCGTCGTCCTCCGCGGCCAGCGCGCGCTCGTAGTCGGCCAGCCGCGTGCGGTTCGTCGTGCCGACCTCGACGAGCCGCGCGCCCGCCTGCGCGATCACCTCCGGGACGCGGAAGCCGCCGCCGATCTCCACGAGCTGACCGCGCGAGACGACGACGGCGCGGTCGAGCCCGATCGACGCGACCGCCAGCAGCGCCGCGCCGGCCGCGTTGTTGACCGCGAGGCCGTCCTGCGCGCCGGTCAGCTCGCGCAGCAGCCCGCTGATGTGCGCGTCGCGATGGCCGCGGCGACCGTCCTGCGGCTCCAGCTCCAGGTTCGCGTAGCCGCGTGCCGCCTCCGCGACTACCTGCGCCGTCGAGTCGGCGAGCGGCGCGCGGCCGAGATTCGTGTGGATCACGACGCCGGTCGCGTTCAGGACGCGCCGCAGCGGTGGGCGCAGGCGCTCGCGCGCGCGGGCGACGAGGTCCGGGTCGTCAGTCGCGCCGGCGCGCAGCTCCGCGCGACGCTCCTCGACCACCGCGCGCGCGACGGAGACGGCCTCGGCCGGCGTCGGCAGGGCGCCGTTCGCGATCTGCGCCGCGAGCCGGTCGACGGCCGGCAGCGCGCGCAGGCGATCGCGCAGGGGAACCTCGGCCGTCATGCGCCCACCTTCGCCGTGCGCCGCAGCGCGCGCCGGTCGTCCGCCAGCCGCCGCGTGACGCGCTCCGCGTCGAGCTGCTCGAGGAACGCCTGCGCGGACTTGCGCGAGAGGCCGAGCGCGTCGCGGACCTCCGCGAGCGACGCCGGCCCGCGCGCGTCGAGCAGCGCGACGATCCGCCTCCCGACGTCGGCCGCGACGTCGGCGTGCGCGTACAGCCGGCCGCTCACGCGCACCGCCCGTCCCGCCGCGCGCAGCGCCCGCAGCGCGTCCTGCTCCCCCGCCATCTGCGCCTCCGACAGCAGCGCCGGCCCGGCCGCCCGCAGCCGCTCCTCCAGCGCGACGAGCGCCGCGGGATCCGCGGCAGGCGCCGAACGCGGCCCTCCACGACCCGGCGCCTGCGCCTCGTGGGCGAGCGGCGGCGCCGCTTCCCCGCGCGCGAGCGCGCGCAGGCGCGCGAGGATCTCCGGCCGCGCGCCGTGGCGGCCGGCGCGCGCGTCGAGCACGACGCCGCCGCCGAGCGTGTCGGGCGGCGCGAGGCGGCGCACGACGAGTCGGTCGCCGTCGCATGCGAGCAGCGGCGCCTCGAGCCGCAGCTGCCAGAGGCCGGCGCCGGCGTCGAGCAGCGCGAGCCGGCCGGGCGCGTCGCGCGTGCCGTGGTGGACCTGGACGCGCTCGCCGTGGCGCGCGTCGCGCAGCTCCAGCGCGCAGTCGAGGATCCGCGTCGCGCGGACCGTCCCGGGCGAGGCGAGCGCGTCGCCGCGCGCGACCGCACGGCGTGCGACGCCGGCGAGGTTGACCGCGACGCGCTGGCCTGCCGCCGCACGCGGCACCTGCGCGTCGTGCACCTGCAGCCCGCGCGTGCGCACTCGCAGCCCGGCCGGCAGCAGCTCCAGCTCCTCGCCCTCCGCGAGCTGACCCGACCACAGCGTGCCGGTCGCGACCGTCCCGCGGCCGGCGATGGTGAAGACGCGGTCGACGTGCAGCCGCGCCGGACCCGCGGAGGCAGCCCGGCTGCGGAGCCCGGCCGCGAGCCGACCGAGCGCCTCGCGCAGCTCCTCGATGCCGCTCCCGGTGCGCGCCGAGCAGGCGACGACGGGCATGCGCGCGTCGAGCAGCTCGCGCGCCTGCGCGACGGCTCGCGCGGGGTCGGCGGCGTCGGCCTTCGTGACCGCCACGACGCCGTCCTCGACTCCGAGCGCGCGCAGCACCGCGGCATGCTCGCGCGTCTGCGGCATGACGCCGTCGTCGGCGGCGATCACCATCAGGAACGCGTCGATCCCGCTCGCCCCCGCGACCATCGTGCGCACGAAGCGCTCGTGGCCGGGCACGTCGACGACCGAGACGCGACGGCCCGAGGGCAGCTCCAGCGGCGCGTAGCCGAGCACGATCGTCAGCCCGCGCGCCCGCTCATCCGGCAGTCGGTCCGTGTCGACGCCGGTGAGCGCGCGCACGAGCGCCGTCTTGCCGTGATCGACGTGACCGGCGGTGCCGAGCGTGAGCGGGCCGGCGTCGGTCATGGCGTCGTGACGGAGCGGCGAAGGAGTCGAACCTTCCCGGCGCGGGCAGCGCGCCGCCAACGGCTTTGAAGGCCGTCCGGGGCACCGGCCCCGGGCCGCTCCAGGAGCGCGCTCATCGCACGCGGATCGTCCCCGCCGGCCCGTCGACCAGCCGGCCGACGACCGCGCCCGGCACGTCCGCCGCCGCTTCCGGCGCGAGCGCGACCAGCAGCCCGCCCGAGGTCGTCGCGTCGAGGAGCAGCCGCCGCCGCCAGGCGGGGATGCCGTAGTCGAAGGCGGCGAAGCGCTCTGCCCACGCGGCGTTGCGGCTGCCGCCGCCCGAGCGGCCGGGCGGCTCGGCGCCGCTCAGCAGCTCCTCCACGCCGGCGAGCGCCGGCACCGCCCCCGCCTCCAGCTCGGCCGCCAGCCCGCTCTCGCGGCACAGGTTGTGCAGGTGGCCGAGCAGCCCGAAGCCGGTCACGTCGGTCGCCGCGCGCGCGCCGGCCGCGAGCGCGGCGCGCGCGGCGCCGGCGTTCAGCTCGGTCATCGTCGCGACCGCAGCCGCCAGCAGCGCGTCGTCCGCCGCGCCGCGCTTGCGCGCGCTCACGACCGCGCCGGTGCCGAGCGGCTTGCTGAGCACGAGCGCGTCGCCCGCGCGCCCGCCCGCGTTCGTCAACATCCGCGCCGGGTTGACGACGCCGGTCACCGCGAGCCCGTACTTCGGCTCGTCGTCCTCGATCGAGTGCCCGCCGGCCAGCAATGCGCCGGCCGCCGCGACCACGTCGAGCCCGCCCCGCAGGATCGCGGCCAGCACCTCCTCGCCGAGCCGCCGCAGCGGGAACGCGACCACGTTGAGCGCGCACAGCGGCGTCCCGCCCATCGCGTAGACGTCGGAGAGCGCGTTCGCGGCCGCGATCCGCCCGAAGTCGTAGGGGTCGTCGACCAGCGGCGTGAAGAAGTCGACGGTCTGCACGAGCGCGAGGTCCTCGCGCACGCGCACGACCGCCGCGTCGTCGCCCGTCGCGGCGCCGACGAGCAGCCGCTCGTCGCGCTGCGGCGGCAGCGCGCGCACGAGCGGCAGCAGCTCGGCCGCCGGCAGCTTGCAGCCGCAACCGGCGCCGGCCGCGAGCGCGGTGAGCGGAGGACCGTCGATCGCCGTCATCCGTGGAGCGATCTACCCGCGAGCGGGGCCCTGCACGCGCCGCGCGCGACTGACGCGGGCCGATCCGGGTACGGACCGGTGCGACGTGCGACGAAAGGCGGATCGATGACGGCAGTGAGCGAAAGCGCGCCGGCGGTCGACGGCGCGCTGCGCGAGGAGCTGGCGGCGCGCGCCGCCGCGGTGGACCGCGAGCGGGCGTTCCCGCGCGCGTCGCTGGAGGCGCTCGGCGCGGCGGGGCTGCTCGGCCTCTCCACGCCGGTCGAGCACGGCGGCGCGGGCGGCGGGCTGGCCGATCTCGCGGAGGCGTGCGCGGCGGTCGGCGCCGCATGCGCATCGACAGGGATGACGTACCTGATGCACGCGGTGACGGCGGCGACGATCGCCGGCGGCGGTGGCGTGCGCGCCCACGAGCTGCTGCGCGCGCTGAGCGGCGGCGAGGCGCTCGGCACGCTCGCCTTCAGCGAGCGCGGCACGGGCGCGCACTTCTACGCGCCGGAGCTGCGCGCCGAGCGGCGGGACGAGCGCGTGCGGATCTCCGGCCGCAAGTCGTTCGTGACCTCGGGCGGCGAGGCCGACGTCTACCTCGTGCTCGTGCAGAGCGCCGACGGCGAGGGCGCCGACTGCTACGCGGTCGAGCGCGACGCTCCCGGCGTCGCCTTCGAGGGCGCCTGGGACGGCCTCGGGATGGCGGGCAACAGCTCGATCGCGATGACCCTCGACGGCGTCGAGGTCGGCGAGGCCGACCGCATCGGCCCGCCCGGCGCCGGCGGCGAGCTGGTGTTCGGCGTCGTGGCGCCGTGGTTCCTCGTCGGCCTGGCGGCGGTGAACGTCGGGATCGCGGCGGCGGCGCTGGAGGCGGCGCTCGCGCACGCGAGCGGCCGCCGCTACGCGGACGGCTCCGCGCTCGCCGAGGTGCCGGCGATCCAGCACCAGCTCGCCGAGATGGACCTCGCCGTGCGGCAGGCGCGGCTGCTCGTGCGCGAGGCGGCGGCGCTCGGCGACGCCGGCAACGCGGGCGCGCTCGTGGCGATCATGGAGGCGAAGGTGGCCGCGACGGAGGCGGCGCGCGACGTGACGCAGACGGCGCTGGAGGTGTGCGGCGGACAGGGCTACACGCCGGCGCTGCCGGTCGAGCGCCACCTGCGCGACGCGCGCGCCGGGGCGGTGATGGCGCCGACGAACGGCGTGCTGCGCGGCTGGATCGGCAAGGCGCTCGCGGGGCTCCCGGTCCCATGACCGGCGACGAGCTGCTGACCGTCGGCGCGGTCGCCTACCACCCGCGCGTCGTGACGATCTGGGAGCGCTTCCGCGCCTACTTCGCGGACGCCGGCGTTCCGACCGACTACGTCCTCTACTCCAACTACGAGCGGCTCGTCGACGCCGTCCACAGCGGCGAGGTCGAGATCGCCTGGAGCACGAACACCGCGTTCGTCGCGCTCGAGCGGCGGCTCGGGCGGGAGGCGCGCATGCTCGGCATGCGCGACGTCGACGCCGACTTCGCGAGCGTGATCGCCGTGCGCCGCGGCGAGGGATTCGCGGACGTGCGCGAGCTGGCCGGGCGGCGGCTCGCGCTCGGCAGCCGCGACTCCGGCCACGCGGCGATCCTGCCGTTGCACTACCTGCGCCGGCAGGGGCTCGACGCGGCGCGCGAGTGCTCGGAGCTGCTGCGCTTCGACGCCGACCTCGGCAAGCACGGCGACACCGGCGACTCGGAGCTGCGCGTCGTGCAGGCGGTCGCGGAGGGAGCGGCCGACGCGGGCGCGCTCGGCGACGCGACATGGGCCGCCTTCCGCGCGGCCGGCGTGCCCGCGACCGCCGAGCTGGAGCTGGCGTGGCGCTCGCCGACGTACTGCCACTGCACCTTCACCGCGCTGCCGTCGCTCGACGGCGCGCTCGCGGAGCGGTGGCGACAGGCGCTGCTGGCGATGGAGCGCGAGAATCCGACGCTGCGCGAGGCGATGGACCTGGAGGGCGTCCGGCGCTGGGTCCCCGGCGAGCGCGGCGGCTACGCCGACCTGTTCGCGGCGGTCGCCGAGCTGGAGGGCGTCGCCGCGTGACGGCGCGCGCGCGCCGTCTCGACGCCGAGCGGCTCGAGCTGGGCGGCGGCCTCGAGGTGCTCTTGCAGGCGGCGCTCGCCGGCATGCGTCCCGGCGAGGAGGTCGAGGTCGTGACGCCCTCGCGTGCGGTCGCCCTGGAGCTGCAGGGCTGGTCCCGCGTCGAGGGGCACGCGGCCGCCGAGCCGGTCGCGCTCGGGCGCGAGGGCGGCGGCGTCGGCCCGCGCTGGACCGTGCGCGTGCGCCGCGGCCCCGGCCGACGGATCCTCGTCGGCGAGCCGCCCGCGTTCGACGGCGTGCCGCCCCTGCGCGGCGACGGCGAGCTGCACACCGCCGACTGGCGCGCGACCGGCCCGGCGCCGCCGCCACCCGCGCGCGCCGACCCCCGCGCCGGCCTCGTCCCGCTGGGCGCGTTGCCGGAGGCCGGCGGGCCGCCGTTCGCGTGGCGCCTGCACGAGCGCGACCAGGTGTGGGCCGACGACGTCGGCGAGCTGGCCGAGCAGGCCTCCGCGCAGCAGTGGGACGCCTCGCGCGACGTGCCGTGGGCGGCGGCGCAGACGCTCGCGGAGCCGCTGCGGCGCGCCGTCGCCGACGTGATGACGTTCATCGCGCAGAACGAGTACGCCGCCCTCTACGTGCCGGCCGCGTTCCTGCCGCAGGTCCATCCCGCCTACCCGGAGGCGCTCATGTGGCTGGCCGGCCACGTCCACGACGAGGCCCGCCATGTCGAGGTCTTCACGAAGCGCGCGCTGCTCGCCGGCGCGCGCGGCCATGCGCTCGCCGCGACCCAGCTCTCGCTCAGGACGCTGCTCGACGAGCGCGACTTCACGAACGCCGCGCTGCTGCTGAACGTGCTCGGCGAGGGGACGTTCCTCGACCTGCTGCGCTTCGTCGAGCGTCACGCGCCCGACCCGGCGACCGCCGCCGCGGCGCGGCTGGCGCACCGCGACGAGCGCCGCCACGTGCATTTCGGCGTCTCGCACGTGCGCCGCACGCTCGCCGAGGACCCCGACCGCCGCGCACAGCTCGTCGGCGCCGCCGAGGAGCGCGCCGCGAAGCTGACCGAGCTGAGCGGGCTCTCGCCGCTGCTGACGGAGGGCCTGACGATCATGGCGGCCGGCTCGCTGCGCCCCGCCGCTCTGTCCGAGGGCGCCCGCGCCGTACGCGCGCTCCTGGCGACGATGGAGCGCAACCGCATCCGCCGCCTGCGCGCCGCCGGCTTCGACCGCGCCGCCGCCCGGCGGCTGTCGGAGCTGCACACGCCGAACCTCATGTAGACGGCGCCGCCGCCGCGTCGCAGGCGACGCCGAGCCCGAGGTCGCCGTGACGCATCGGCCTCCGGCTCACGCGCTCCGGCGCAGCTCGCGCGCGCGCAGCGTGTTCGCGAGCAGGCATGCGATCGTCATCGGGCCGACGCCGCCCGGCACCGGCGTGATCGCCGCGGCAAGCGGGCGCACCGCGGCGAAGTCGACGTCGCCGACGAGGCCCTCGTCGAGGCGGTTGATGCCGACGTCGATCACGACCGCGCCCGGCTTCACGTGGTCGGGACCCAGCAGCCGCGGCACGCCGACCGCGGCGACGAGCACGTCCGCGCGGCGGCAAACGGCGGCGAGGTCGCGCGTGCGGCTGTGCGCGATGGTCACCGTCGCGTTGCGCGCGAGCAGCAGCGCCGCGAGCGGCTTGCCGACGAGCTCCGAGCGGCCGACGATCACCGCCTCGCGGCCGGACAGCTCGACGCCGCTGCGGTCCAGCAGCTCGATCACGCCGCTCGGCGTGCACGGCGCGAGCGCCGGCCGGCCCTGCCACAGCAGGCCGGCGTTGGCGGTCGTGAGTCCGTCGACGTCCTTGCGCGGGTCGATCAGCTGGAGATGACGCGCGGCGTCGAGGCCCACCGGCAGCGGGAGCTGCAGGAGGATCCCGTCCACCTCGTCGTCGGCGTTGAGCCGCTCGATCGTCGCGGCCAGCTTCTCGCCCGCGACGTTCGCGGGCAGCCGGTGGTCGAGCGACCGCGTGCCCGCATCCTCGCAGGCTCTGTGCTTGGCGGCCACGTAGACGCGCGAGGCGGGGTCCTCGCCGACGAGCACGGTCGCGAGCGCGGGCGGGCGCTCGCCGGCGGCGACCAGCTCGGCCACGCGCGCGACGGTCTCCGCGCGCAGCGCCCGCGCGATCGCCCTGCCGTCGATCAGCTCGCCGCGCGGCTCTCCGGCGCCGGTGCGCCCGGGAACTCCGTAGACGTTCGTGAAGCCCATCGCCGGCTCAGAAGACGACGGTCGTGTTGCCGTGCACGAGCACGCGGTCCTCGCAGTGCCACTGCACCGCGCGCGCGAACACGATCCGCTCGATGTCGGCGCCGAGGCGCGTGAGGTCGGCGGCGCTGTCGCGGTGGCTGACGCGGATCACGTCCTGCTCGATGATCGGCCCCGCGTCGAGCTCCTCGGTGACGTAGTGGGCGGTCGCGCCGATCAGCTTCACGCCGCGCTCCTTCGCGCGCTCATACGGTCCGGCGCCGGCGAAGGCGGGCAGGAAGCTGTGATGGATGTTGATGACCGGTGCGTCGACCGCCCGCAGGAAGTCGCCGGAGAGGATCTGCATGTAGCGCGCGAGCACGACCACGTCGACCTGCGCCTGCGCGAGCAGCTCCGCCAGCGTCGACTCCGCGGCCGGCTTGCCGCCTCTCGGGACCGGCACGTGCTCGTAGGGGAGCCCGAACGCCTCGACGTCGGCGCGCAGGTCGGGATGGTTGGAGGCGACGAGCGCGACGTCCGCCTCCAGCTGGTCGCGGCGCCAGCGCCACAGCAGGTCGAGCAGGCAGTGGTCGTATCTGGAGACGAGGATCGCCATCCGCTTGCGGCGGCGCGTGTCCCACATGTGCCACTCCATCTCGAACGGCTCGCCGACCTCGGCGGCGAAGCGCCGCTCCAGCTCCTCCCGGCTCACGCCGTCGGGCGTGAACTCCATCCGCATGAAGAACGTCCCGTCGCCGGGGTCGGTCGAGTGCTGGTGGGAGCTGACGATGTTCAGGCCGAGATCGCTGAGCAAGGAGGAGACGGCGGCGACGATCCCCGGTCTGTCCGGGCAGGAGATCAGCAGGCGCGTGAGCGTGGCGGTCGCGGTGGCGCTCATCAGTGGCTCACCGCCGCGGCGGCCAGCTCGGAGACGAGCCGGTCGGTGTGGAAGCGCTCGAGCGCGAACGGGGCGATCAACTCCGGCGTGCGGCCGGTCGCGACCAGCTCGGCGAGCTGGTGGCCGACGATCGGAGCGGCCTTGAAGCCGTACGTGCCCCAGCCCGCGGAGACGTGGAAGTTCTCGACCTCGGTCCTGCCGAGGATCGGGCTGTAGTCGGGGGACAGGTCGCAGAGGCCCGCCCAGGCGCGCAGCAGGCGCGCGTGCTCGAGCTGCGGAAACAGCTCCAGCGTGTGACGCGTGAGGTCCTGCAGGAAGTTGAGCGTGTTCTGCATCCGATAGGTCGTCCACGGCTCGATCTCCGAGCCCATCACGAACTCGCCGCGGTCGGACTGCGAGATGTAGACGTGCATCTGCGAGGAGACGATCACCACGTCGAGGAACGGCTTGACCGGCTCGGTCACGCACGCCTGCAGGATGTGAGTCGTGATCGGCAACGGCACGCCGGCCATGTCGGAGATCAGCGTGCTCCAGCCGGCGGTGCAGTTGAGCACCGTGCCGACCTTCACGGCGCCGCGGTTCGTCTCGACCGCGGCGATGCGGCCGCCCTCCTTGCGGAAGCCGGTGACCTCGGTGCAGGGGTGGATCTCCGCGCCGCCCGCGTCGGCGCCGCGCGCGAAGCCCCAGACGACCGCGTCGTGGCGGATGATCCCGCCAGGCGGGTGGTACAGCGCGCCCATGATCGGATACGTCGTGTCCGGCCCGACGTACATCGCCGGCGCGAGCTCCTGCACCTCCTCCGGCGTGATCAGGCGCGAGTCGATCCCGTTGAGGCGGTTGACCTCGGCGCGGTTGGCCATCACGAACATCGCGCGGTCGGAGTGCGCGAGCGTCACGTGGCCGCACTGGCTGAACAGCAGGTTGAACCCGAGCTCCGCGCCGAGTCGCTCGTACAGCTTCACGGAGGCGTCGTAGAAGCGCGCGCCCTCGGGCGTCTTGTAGTTCGAGCGCAGGATCGTCGTGTTGCGACCGGCCGCGCCGGAGCCGATGTAGCTCCGCTCGAGGATCGCGACGTCCGTGATGCCGTGCTGCTTGAGGTAGTAGGCGGTCGCGAGCCCGTGAGCGCCGCCGCCGACGATCACGACGTCGTAGCTGTCCTTCAGCTCGGGGCGCCGGCGCCACATGCGCCGCGTGCGGAACAGGTCACGCACGGGTCGGCTCCTCCTGCGCCGCCGCGGCGAGCGCGTCCATCGCGTCGATGCCGACGGGACGGCCGCCGAGGTACGTGCCGGCGTCGGCGACCACCTCCCACAGGTACTCGCCGTAGGCGGCGCCGAACAGCACGAGATAGCGGTCGGGCGCCTCGCAGACGACGTAGCCGGGGGTGCGCGCGACCGAGCCGGGGCGGAACGCCCGCGGCGGCGCGACGTGCGGGCGCAGGTCGAGCGCGCAGAAGCGGGCGAACAGCTCGCGCGCGAGCGGACCAGCGATCCGCAGGGCGCCGAGCTGGGCGGTCACGTCGAGCACGTGGACGCCTCGCTGCGCGCCGGCGACTGGCGGCGCGCCGGCGCCGCCGAGCACGAGCGCGCGCCCCGGCGTCGCGCGGCACCACCATGCGCCGTCGCCGTCGCGCGCGGCGAGCCCGTCGCCGAGCGCCGGCAGCGGGTCGAGCGCGTCGAGCGCGGCCGCCGTGCCCTGGAGCTCCCACGTGCGCAGGTGCGAGGCGTCGGCCCAGCCGACCGTCTGCTCGCACGCGAGCCGCTCGACGCCTGGATCGGCGAAGCGCACCGCGACCTCCCAGCCGTCGCGCGCCTCGAAGGTCGCGCCCGCGGCCGCGGCCGCCGCGGCGAGCGGGCTCGTGGCGACCGTCGCGCCGGTGGACAGGAACGCGAGCGCGTCGCTCATGAGCGCAGCACCAGCCCTTCGGGGTCGTAGAACGGCTTCGTGGTGACGATCGCCTCGAACGCGCGGCCGGCGTCGGAGATGTGGATGCGCGCGTCGTCGCGCGCCTGCGCGGCGGGCACGGTGGCCATGCCGATCGAGGCGCCGAGCTTCGGCGAGCGGCGCGCGCTCGTGACCTGGCCGGCCGGCTTGCCGCCGGGCCCGTCCAGCACGACGGCGCCCTCGGCCGGCACCTCCCCGCTCGGCACGCGGAAGCCGACGAGCGCGACGCTGCCGTCCTCCCCCGTGCGCTCGCGCAGGTGCTCGAGCGCCCAGCGGCCGATGAACGGCTGCGGCTTGTCCAGCTTGACGATCCAGGGGAGCGCCGCGTTCCACGGCGTCGACTCGGAGTCGGTGTCCTGGCCGACGAGGATGTGCTGCTTCTGCAGGCGCAGGACGCGCTGCGGCTCCAGCCCGAACGGCGCGAGTCCGGACGGCGCGCCGACGTCCATCAGCGCGTCCCACAGCGCGGCGGCGTGCGGGGCGGCGCAGTGGATCTCGTAGCCGACCTCGCCGACGAAGCCGATCCGCAGCAGCAGGCAGTCGATGCCGGCGACCCGGGCGTGCTTGGCGTCGAGGTATCCGAACGCGTCGTTGGAGACGTCGAGGTCGGCGACGCGGCCGAGGATCTCGCGCGCGTTCGGCCCGGCGAGGTTCACGGCGGCGACGCCCTGGGTCACGTCGGTCAGGTGCGCGTCGAGGCCCCAGTCGACCAGCCACCACGAGAACCACTGCTCGACGGCGGCGGCCCCGGACGACGTCGTCGTGACGTAGAAGGTCTCGTCGTCGAGCCGGCAGACGGTGCCGTCGTCGGTGATGCGGCCGGCGTCGGACAGCAGCACGCCGTAGCGGATGCGGCCCGGCTTGACGCTCGACATCGCATTCGGGTAGAGGCGGTCGAGCAGCTCGCCCGCGTCCGGCCCGCGGACGATCAGCTTGCCGAGCGTCGAGACGTCGATCAGGCCGGCCGTCCGCTGAACCGCGAGCGCCTCGCGCTCGGGGTCCCCGTAGTCGTAGGCGCGACGCCAGTCGCCCGCCCACCTGATCGTCGCGCCGGCCCGGCGGTGGCGCGCGTGGATCGCCGAGCGCTTGGCGGCCTCGAACGGACGGCCGGCGAGCGCCCCCATCGGGACGGTCGACCACGGCGGGCGGGCGGTCGTGAGGCCGATCGCGTCGAGCGGGAGGCCGGTCCTCGCGGCGACGACGCGGACCGCCGGGAGCTGCGAGAAGCGGCCCTGCGAGGGCCCCATCGTGACGGTCGTGTAGCGCTTGGACAGCTCGATCGAGTCGTAGCCCTCCGCGACCGCGTGCGCGACGTCCTTGACGGTGACGTCCTCGTCGAGGTCGACGAACGCCTTCCCGCCGCCGCGCTCGTCGCGGGCGTGCGCCGGCGGCTCGGCGACGGGCGCGAGCGGCCAGGCCTCCAGGCGCGCACGCTGCTCGGCCAGCTCGCGGCGGACCGCGTCCGCTCCGCCGAAGCCGAGCGCGAGCGCCGCCTCGGCGCCGGCGAGCGTGCCGGAGAGCGCGGCCTGCTCGGCGTCGTCGCAGCCGGCGACCGCGCCGGCGGCGTGCACGCCCTCCGGCAGCTCGCCGGGCAGGAAGCGCCCGGACGCCGCGTCGTAGGTGGCGCGCGCGCCGGCCTGCAGCAGCAGCGAGCTGGCGGGGACGGCGCCGCCGGAGACGGCGAGCAGGTCGCACGCGACCTCGCGCGTGCTGCCGGCGATCGCGAGCCCGTCGCCGTCGACGCGCGCGAGCGTCGCGCGCTGGATGCCGCGGCGCCCCGCGGCGCGCACGACGGTCGTGCCGGGCAGCAGCTCGATGCCGTGCTCGGCGAGGCGCGCGGCGGCCGGGCGGTCGGCCGCGTCGGCGCGCAGGTCGGCGACCGCGGCGATCCGGACGCCGGCCGCGTGCAGCGCGAGCGCGCTCTCCAGACCGGCGTCGCCGACCGTCGCCACGACGGCGCGCTCGCCCGGCGCGAGCGCGTAGAGGGCGGCGAGCCGCCGCGCGCCGCCGGCGAGCATGACGCCCGGCAGGTCGTTGTCGGGGAAGACGAGCGGCTGCTCGAGCGAGCCGGTCGCCGCCACGTGGCGTCGCGCGCGGACCTGGTGGAGCGTGTCGCCCTGCCACACCGGCACGAGCCCGTCGAAGTACCCGAGCGCGGCGCCGCGCGCGAGGATCTCGACGCCCGCCTCGCGGCACCGGGCCGCCAGCGCGCGCACGCGCTCGTGGTTGCCGGTGGAGAGCTCGTACCCGCCCGGCTCGACGTCCTCGTCGGCGAGCACCACGTCGGCGCCCAGCTCGGCCGCGCGGAGCGCCGCCGAGAGGCCGGCGATCCCGCCGCCGATCACGAGCACGTCGCAGTGGCGGCGGCGGTACTCGGTCCGCCAGCGACGCTCCTGCTGGCGCTCGGGCAGGCGCCCGAGGCCGGCGGCGCGGCGCAGCGCCTTCTCGTAGACCGGCCACAGCCGGCGCGGGCGGATGAACGTCTTGTAGTAGAAGCCGACCTGCATCAGCCGGCCGCCGACGCGGTCGCCCGCGCGCAGCACGTCGAAGTCGAGCGAGGGCCACGCATTCTGGTGCTGGACGGTCATCCCGGCCTCGACCTGCGTCCCGCAGGCGCGCACGCCCGGCCGGCTGCCGACCTGCACGAGCGAGCTCGCGCACTGGCCGCAGCCGCACAGCTCGCCGCGCGGGCGGTGGTACTTGAACGAGCGCGACAGCACGTGCCGCCCGGACGCGAGCAGCGCGGAGGCGATCGTGTCGCCCGCGAACGCCTCGACCACCTCGCCGTCGAAGGTGAAGGCCAGCGGGAGGCCGCGGTCGATCCGCTCGCCGGGCTGGGGCGCGAGGCGCCTCATGCGGGCACCTCCCCCGGCCGCGCCGTCCACATGACGGCGTTCGTGCGCGTGTCGCGCTCGGCGAGGAACCAGGCGCGACAGCCGGAGCGGTGCACCCACCACTCGCGCTGCACGCCGGCGACGTTGCGGCGGAAGTAGGTGTACTCGCCCAGCTCGCGCAGCGACGGGGGCGCCTCGGTCGGGCGCTTGGAGACCTCGCCGCCGTAGCCGAAGTCGGTCACCTCCCGCACGCCGCAGTTCGGACAGGTCAGCAGGAACGACATCGTCAGCGGGCCTCCCGGCCGGGGATCCAGCTCGTGCCGGCGAGCGGGACGCGCGCCATCGCCGCGGCCTCGATCGTCAGCGCCACGAGATCCTCCGGCTCGAGGTTGTGGACATGCGACTTGCCGCACGCGCGCGCGAGCGTCTGCGTCTCGAGCACCATCGCGCGGAGGTAGTTGGCGAGCCGACGGCCGCCAAGCTCGGCGTCCAGGCGCGCGGCGAGCGCGTCGTCCTGGGTGAGGATGCCGGCAGGGTCGCGCCCCTCGTGCCAGTCGTCGTAGCAGCCGGCGGCCGAGCCGAGCTGGCGGTAGGCGGCGTCGCGCTCGGGCGCGTTGTCGCCGAGCGCGACGAGCGCCGCGGTGCCGATCGCGACGCAGTCGGCGCCGAGCGCGAGCGCCTTCGCGACGTCGGCGCCGGAGCGGATCCCCCCGCTGACGATCAGCTGCACCTCGCGGTGCACGCCGAGCTCGACGAGCGCCTCGACCGCCTGCGGGATCGCCGCCAGGAGGGGGATGCCGACGTGCTCGATGAAGACGTCCTGCGTCGCCGCCGTGCCGCCCTGCATGCCGTCGAGCACGACGACGTCGGCGCCGGCCTTCACCGCGAGCGCGACGTCGTAGTACGTGCGCGTCGCGCCGACCTTCACGAAGATCGGCTTCTCCCAGTCGGTGATCTCGCGCAGCTCCTCGATCTTGATCTCGAGGTCGTCCGGCCCCGTCCAGTCGGGGTGCCGGCAGGCGGAGCGCTGGTCGATCCCCTTCGGCAGGTCGCGCATCGCCGCGACGCGCTCGGAGATCTTCTGGCCGAGCAGCATGCCGCCGCCGCCGGGCTTCGCGCCCTGCCCGACGACGACCTCGATCGCGTCGGCGCGCCGCAGGTCGTCCGGGTTCATGCCGTAGCGCGAGGGCAGCAGCTGGTAGACGAGCGTTCTCGACGACAGCCGCTCCTCGGGCGTCATGCCGCCGTCGCCGGTCGTCGTGCTCGTGCCCATCGCGGAGGCGCCGCGCCCGAGCGCCTCCTTCGCGTTCGCGCTCAGCGCGCCGAAGCTCATGCCGGCGATCGCGATCGGGATCGCCAGCTCCAGCGGTCGCTTCGCGAAGCGCGTCCCGAGCGTCACGTTCGTCTCGCAGCGCTCGCGATAGCCCTCCAGCGGGTAGCGCGAGATGGAGGCGCCGAGCAGCAGCAGGTCGTCGAAGCAGGGCACCCGCCGCTTCGCCCCGCCGCCGCGGATGTCGTAGATGCCGGTGCGCGCCGCGCGCTGGATGTCGTGGATCGCGACGCGGTCGAACGTCGCCGACTCGCGCAGGCCGAACGCGGCGGCCGGGTCGAGCGGCAGGCTCACGCATAGCTCCCGGCGTCGTCGACCTTGAAGCTGTAGAGCGTGCGCGCCGAGCCGTAGCGGCGGAAGCCGGCCGCGTCGACGCCCTCGATCCCCGCGTCGAGGAGCAGCGCCCGCAGCTCCGCGAGGTGCTCCTCGCGCAGCTCCTTCTCGACGCAGTCGGCGCCGAGGCCGGCGACCTCCCCGCGCACGTAGACGCGCGCCTCGTAGAGCGAGTCGCCGAGCGAGTCGCCCGCGTCGCCGCAGACGACGAGCCGGCCGCGCTGGGCCATGAACGCGCCCATGTGGCCGATCGAACCGCGCACGACGACGTCGGCGCCCTTCAGCGAGATCGCGCAGCGCGCGGAGGCGTTGCCGTGCACGACCAGCAGCCCGCCGCGCGCGGTCGCGCCGGCCGACTGGCTCGCGTCGCCGTGCACGACGACCGTCCCGGACATCATGTTCTCGGCGACGCCGACGCCCGCGTTGCCGCGCACGCGGACCGTCGCGCGCTGGTTCATCCCGGCGCAGTAGTAGCCGACGTGGCCCTCGACCTCGACGTCGACCGCGGCGTCGAGCCCGACGGCGACGTTGTGGCGCCCCCCGGGGTTGACGATCCGCCATGCGCGCGGCGCGCCGCCCTCGCCGGCGGCCGCGTGCAGACGCGCGTTGAGCTCGCGCAGGCCGCCGGCGGCCAGATCGACCAGCTCGACGCCCTCGGCGACGGTCATGCGGGGGTCGCCTCCGCGGGGCGTGCGGCCCCGCACCCCGACAGCGACTCGCGGTCTCCGGCGTCGTGCGAGCCACGGCCCCAGCTGTAGACGCGCGCCGGCTCGGGCTCCCACACTCGCGCGCGCTCGGCGCCCGGCAGCACGGCCAGCGCGCGGTACTCGGACGCCATCGCGACCCACTCGTCGGTCTCGGCCATCACGGCCGGCTTGCACGCGATCGGGTCGCGCAGCACGGCGAAGCCGTCGGCCGTCCCGACCGCGAAGGTGAAGAAGCCGTCGAGGTCCACGAGGCAGCCTTCGAGCGCCTGCTCGAGGCTCGCGCCCTCGCGCAGGCGCCAGGTGAGGTAGCCGGCGGCGACCTCGGAGTCGTTCTCGGTGCGGATCGAGATCCCCTCGCGGCGCAGCATGCGGCGCAGGCGGTTGTGGTTGGAGAGCGAGCCGTTGTGGACGAGGCAGAGGTCGAGCCCGGTCGAGAACGGGTGCGAGCCCTCGGTCGTGACGCGGCTCTCGGTCGCCATGCGCGTGTGGCCGAGCGCGTGGCTGCCGCGCAGGCGGTCGAGCGCGAAGCGCTCCGCGAACGCCTCGGGCGCGAGCGCCTCCTTGTAGATCTCGATCGCGCGCCCGGCGCTCATGACGTGCAGCTCGGGCAGCTCGCGCTCGACCCAGCGCTCGGCCTCCTCGGCCTCCGCCGAGACGGTGAAGCGCGCATGGCGCTCGGCGAGCACCTCGGCCGCCGCGACGCCGAGGCCGGCGGCGAGCCGCGCCTCGACCGCCGTCCAGTCGACCGGGCCGTTCGCGTGCAGCGAGAGCTTGCTCTCGCCGGCAGGCAGCGGATCGCGGTAGATCGCGACGCCCGCGCTGTCGGGGCCGCGACCGCTCATCTGCACGAGCATCCGCGCGAGGTGGGCGCCGAGCTGCTCGCCGACGGCGGGAGACTTGCTGTAGAGGCCGACGATGCCGCACATGGCTCGCAACGGTAGGGCCCGCCGGCGGTCCCTCCCATGGCCGCGGCGGTCACAGTTGGGGCGCCTGATGTGGAGGGATCTCACATTGCCCGAGGCGATCGAGTCCCGTTTGATGTGCACACAAGCTGCCCGTGAACCGTCACACGCGCCCGCGAGCGAATCCACGACGAAGGAGCACCCGCCACCGTGTCCATCACCACCGCAGCCGGCGCGCTGCCGAAGACGCCCGGGACGGTTCGCGACTACGTGCGCGCGAACGGGGTCGAGTTCCTGTTCGCGCAGTTCGTCGACATGCACGGCAAGCCGAACGCCAAGCTCGTGCCGGCGACCAAGCTCGACGACCTGTTCGAGGACGGCGCCGGCTTCGCCGGCTTCGCGGCGGGCGAGATCGGCCAGACGCCGAACGATCCGGACCTCGAGGCGATGCCCGACGCGGCCGGCTTCACGCCGCTGCCGTGGCTCCCGAACGTCGCGCGGATCGCCTGCGACGTGCACGTGCAAGGGGCGCCGTGGCCGTACTGCCCGCGCACGATCCTCAAGCGGCAGATCGCGCGGGCCGCCGAGCTCGGCTACGAGTTCCGCATCGGCGTCGAGCTGGAGTACTTCCTGCTGCGCCGCCGCGAGGACGGCGGCCTGGAGGTCGCCGACCAGCTCGACACGCTCCAGCAGCCCTGCTACGACATGCGCGCGCTGACGCGCAACCTCGACTTCGTGACGGAGGTCGCGCGCCACCTCGACACGCTCGGCTGGGACGGCTACGCGACCGACCACGAGGACGCCAACGGCCAGTTCGAGCAGAACTTCGGCTATGCCGACGCGCTCGTGACGTGCGACCGCGCGATCTTCTTCCGCTACATGGTCGAGTCGCTCGCGCAGGAGCGCGGGCTGATCGCGACGTTCATGCCGAAGCCGTTCGCGCGCATGACGGGCAACGGCTGTCACTTCCACATGAGCCTGTGGCGGGACGGCGTCAACGTGTGGGACGCGGACCCGGCCGAGGACCCGCACGGCATGGGCCTCTCGCAGGCCGCCTACCATTTCCTCGGCGGGCTGAAGGCGCACGCGAAGGCGTACATCGCGGTGACCGCGCCGACCGTCACCTCCTACAAGCGGCTCGTCGTCGGCTCGCAGAGCGGCTCGGCGTGGGCGCCCGTCTACATCAGCTACGGCTCGAACAACCGCACGCAGATGCTGCGGATCCCCTGCCCCGGTCGCATCGAGGACCGCACGCCGGACGGCTCGTGCAACCCCTACCTGGCGGCGACCGTGCTGCTCGCCGCCGGCCTCGACGGGATCGAGCGCGAGCTCGACCCGGGCGAGCCGACCGGCTCGCTCAACCTGCACGCGCTCGACGAGGCGGAGCTCGCGGAGCGCGGGATCGAGCTGCTGCCGGCGAACCTGCTCGACGCCACGCGCGAGCTGGAGCGCGATGATGTGCTGCGTGCGGCGCTCGGCTCGGGCCCGAAGGGCGACTACGTCGACTACTTCGTGCGCGTCAAGCGCGAGGAGTGGCAGCAGGCGCACGAGCAGATCACGCAGTGGGAGCTCGACCGCTACCTCCAGCTGTTCTGATGGCCCGCGGCGGGGCGCGCGGTAGCGCCGTGCCGTCCGCTCCCGAGGACGTCGTCGCGCGCGACACGCTCTACGGCCTGATCGCGGCGATCGCGTCCTCGCCGGACCTCGACCCGGTGCTGGCGGGCGTCGTCGACGTGCTGACGGAGGCGACGCACTGCCATGCCTGCTTCGTCTACCTGCGGCGCGACGGGCGGCTGCGCCTGCGCGCCGCCTCGCGCGTGTACGGGCACCTCGTCGGGCGGATCGAGTTCGGCGACGACGAGGGGCTCGCCGGCTGGGCGGTCCAGCGCAACCAGCCGGTCTTCATCCGCGAGGGCGCGCTCGAGGACCCGCGCACGAACTATGTGCCGGAGCTGGAGGAGGAGCGCTTCCAGTCGATGGCGGCTGTTCCGGTCCCTTCACGCGGCGGCGCCGTGATGGGCGTGATCGTGCTGCACACGATCGCGCCGCGCACGTTCGAGGAGGGCACGCTGCAGCTGCTCGCGCACGCGGCTCCGCTCGTCGCCGGCGCGATCGAGAACGCACAGCTCTACGAGGACGCGCGCCGGCGCGTCGAAGCGCTCACGGCGCTCTCCACGCTGAGCCAGCGGATCGCCGCCGCGGAGGACCGGGCCGGCCTGTACGGCGCCGCGAGCGAGGGCGTGCGCGCGCTGCTCGGCTGCGACCAGGTGCGCCTCTACGAGGACGACGGCGGCAGCCCGCAGCTCGTCGCGACGGACCCGTCCGCTCCGCCGCCCGCGGCGGCGCTCGTGGCGGAGCTGCGCGCGAGCGTCGCGGCCGGCGACGAGCGGCTCGGCGAGCTGGTCGCGACGAGCACGCGCGCGTTCGCGGAGGAGGCCGGCGAGCTGCTGCGCGCGGCCGCCAACCAGGTGGCGGTCGCGCTCAAGCGCGCGGAGCTGATCGAGCGGCTGACGGAGGAGAGCGTCGTGCGCGACCTCTTCACCGCGCTCGAGCAGGGCCGGCTGGAGGACGCCGAGAGCCGCGCGCGGCGGGCGCGCTGCGACCTCGACCGCTCGCACGTCTACCTCTGCCTCGTGCGCGCGCCGCAGGCACCGGGAGCGGCGCACGCGCAGCAGCCGTTCCGCAGCGAGCACGCCGAGGCGGCGCTGCGCCGGCTCGTCCCGGGCGCGCTCTGCGACGCCGGCGGCGAGCGCGTGCGCGCGCTGCTGCCGCTCGCCGGCGGGACGAGCGCCGACGAGCTGGCGGCAGTCGACGCGGCGCTCGCGCAGCTCGGCGCGGCCGACGGCCTCGCGCTCGGTCGCAGCGACGTTCACCGCGGCGCAGCGGAGGGGCGCAGCGGCCTGCGCGAGGCGGGCGACGCCGCGCTCGTGGCCGGCGCGCTGCAGCCGGCCGGCGGCGCGCTCGCCTACCGCGACCTCGGCGCCTACCGCTACCTCGTCACGGTCGCGGACGAGGAGGCGCCGCGCGACCCGTACCTCGAAGCCGTCCGCACGCTCGCCGACTACGACGGCCGCCGCGGCAGCCAGCTCGTCGGCACGCTCGAGCAGTACCTCGCCGACCGCCGCCGCGTGACGGAGACGGCCCGCACGCTGACGGTGCACCCCAACACGCTGCGCCAGCGGCTCGAGCGGATCGAGACGCTCACCGGACTCGACCTCGCCGACGCTGACCTGCTCGCGCTCGAGCTCGCGGTCAAGCTGGCGCGACTGCGCCCGCGCGGCTGAGGCCGCTCCGCCCGGCTCTAGCCTGCCCGGCGATAGCGGACGTGCGTGGCCAGCGGCGAATGCAGCACCTCCACCGGCTCCATGCCGAGGGACTCGACGCCGTCGAAGAGCCGCTCGCCGGACCCGAGCAAGACCGGGACGATGTCGAGCGTGAGCTCGTCGACGACCCCGGCGACAAGCGCCTGGCGCACGGTCGAGGCGCCCCCCGCGATGTCCACGCCGTCATCGCCAGCGGTCTCTCGCGCCTGCGCGTAGGCGGCGTCGAACCCGCCGGTGACGAAATGGAAGGTCGTCCCGCCATCCATCTCGATCGGCTCGCGCGCGTGATGGGTGAGCACGAACACCGGAGCGTGGTACGGCGGCTCGGGTCCCCACCAGCCGCGCCAGTCCTCCGTCCACTCACCGCGAATCGGCCCGAACATGTTGCGGCCCATCACGTAGGCGCCACGCGGACGCATAAGCCAGCCGGCGGCCGTCTCGTCGGCCTCGTTGGCGCGCTCGTCGCCCAGGTGCCAGCCGTGCAGCTCCCGCCCGCGCTTGCCCAGCGGGTGCTCGCGACTCTGCTCTGGCCCAGCGACGAAGCCGTCAAGCGAAATCGACATATGGCATGTGGTGTCCCGCACCGGGCCCACCCTAAGTCAAGTGACGCCAACCGCCAAGGCACCGAGCGCTTGACGGAAGAGGCGAGCCCCAATTGGGTTGCCCAGCCCGCCACGGCGCCGGGGCGCTTCTCGTCATGGACCCAGTGGTCAGAGCCTCATGAAGACGAGCTTGAGCCGAGCAGACCTGCTTCATGAGACGGCGTGCTCGCGTCCGCCGGTCGGCGCTGCGGCGTCTGCGTGCCGGACGCGTTCGGTGCGCTCGGGATAGAGCTCGGCGCAGAGCTGGGAAGCGACGTCCGCGAAGACCTCGACAAGGTCGGGATCGAACTGCCTGCCGCTCTGGGCGCGGATCTCGGCGAGCGTCTCGCTCAACGACCATGGTCGCTTGTAAGGCCGTTCGGACATGAGCGCGTCGAAGACGTCGCACAGCGCGCAGATCCGGCCGGGGAGCGGGATGTCGGTGCCGCGCAGCCCGCGCGGATAGCCGCTGCCGTCCCATCGCTCGTGGTGCGTGAGGGCGATCGTCTCGGCGAGCTGCATCACCGCGGAGCGCGAACCGCTGAGCATCGCGGCCCCGATCGACGCGTGCTGCTCCATCTCCTCGCGCTCCTCGGGCGTGAGCTTCCCGGGCTTGCGCAGGATGCGATCGGGGATCGCGATCTTGCCGATGTCGTGCGCGACGGCCGCGTGTCCGAGCGTCTCGGTCTCCGCGGGCGAGAGGCCGATCGCGGCGGCCAGCGCCTGGCTGAGACGGGCCATCCGGACGATGTGCCTGCCCGTGTCCCCGTCGCGCCACTCGGCGGCGCGGCTGAGCCGCTGCAGGATCTCGAGCTGCGTCTCGCGGAGCTCCTGCGTGCGCTCGCGAACCCGCGCCTCGAGGATCTCGTTGTCACGGGAGACGCGGCGTCGCTCGAAGCTCTCGGAGAGGTGGCTCGCGACGACCATCGTCAGCGTGCCGGCGAGGACCGCGAGCAGCGGCGCGGAGACCCATGTGACGACCCCGCGGTCGAACGCCAGCTGCGATCCGACGAGCAGCCCGGCGGCGAGCAGCACGCCGACCGCCGCGGCGGCGAGGACGCGCAGCCGCAGGCGCAGCAGCGGGACCGCCATGCCCAGGAGCACGACCACCGCCAGCTCGATCGGCAGCGGCGCGTCGCGCAACGGCACGCCGTGCAGCGCCGTCCAGATGGCGTTGGCCTGGATCTCCGCTCCTGACATGGGGGCGGCCGCCGTCGGCGTGGAGTGCTCGTCCTGCAGCGACGGGGCGGAGGCGCCGACGACCACGATGCGCCCGCGGATGAGCGCCGGATCGACGCGCCCGCCGATCAACGCGGAGAACGAGACGGACTCGATCGTGCCGGGCGGTCCGCGGAAGTCGATCCACGCGCCACTGTCGTCGAACGCGGAGCGGGAGACGGGTCGGCCGACACGGCGGGCCGTCGCCGTGGCCAGCGACGGGAGCGCCCCGACGGCGTAGGGGAAGTGGCTGAGGACGGCGCCGAAGTCGTCGGGCAGGTTGGCCGC
>Ga0070714_100000657_pt1 | contig 24532 bp, 17 predicted proteins | sample LARL83metaG_FD_65450 | JGI IMG/M metagenome (GOLD analysis project Ga0070714, IMG submission 65450) | Corn, switchgrass and miscanthus rhizosphere microbial communities from Kellogg Biological Station, Michigan, USA - LAR L8-3 metaG | ecosystem: Host-associated > Plants > Roots > Rhizosphere ... | reverse complement strand
GCTGGCGCGGTGGACGCGGGCAGGGTGGGCGCGGGCTGGGGTGGACGCTGGGGGCAGGGTGGACGCGGGGAGGGTCGACGCGGGCGGGGTGGGGCGGGGGTGACAGTGGCCGAGTACGCCCGATACTCTGCGAATCGGTATATACCGGGGCGTAGCCCGAGAAGGGTTATGGAGCTGATGACACGTATGCCCCATATCGTGCTAATTCAGCGTTAGGCTCCATTTCGATGGGGCCGCAGACCAAACGGGACGGGTGGGGTTCGCTCGCACTGCCGAGGATGAACGCACACCTGATGGTGGTCATCGCCGCCGCGCTGACCACGGCGGTGACCGCCATGCTCGCGGGTGCGCTCGCGGTGCTCGCCGGGCAGGCGATGCCCGTCGCGGTGCGTCACGACCTGGCGGTGGCCAGCGGCACCACGATGCTGTTCAGCGGCAGCGTCAACCGGTCCGACGACGCCACGTTCCGGACGCAGCTACCCGGCGAGATCAACGCCGCGCTGGACGGTACGCCGAACACCCTCTACCACGCCACCTGGTCCGATCCGCTCGGGTTCACCGCTGGCTCCGGGCCGGCTGCCGACGGCAACACCGAGATCACCGAGGCGGCCGCGTTCGACGACATCAGGCCGCACGCCGTCCTGGTGTCGGGCAGGTGGCCAGGCGCGCCGGCTGGCAGCGGCGGCGCGAACCCGACGGCGAACCCGACGGCGAATCCGGCGGCGAACCCGGCGGCCATCCCGGCGGCGCTGCCGGCCACCGCCGCCACGGTGATGCGGCTTCACGTCGGGGACACGATCAAGCTCAAGGACCGGGACAACAGCGACATCGTCCGGTTCGTGATCACCGGGCTGTACCGGCCCGCGCAGGCGGCCGGCCCGGGCACCGCGTACTGGCAGCTCAATCTCATCAGCCTGACCGGCGTGAGCACGGCGAGCGGGTTCAGCACCTTCGGCCCGCTTACTGTGCAGCCCGCCGCGTTCACCGCCGGCGGCCTGACCCAGGACGAGGCGTCCTGGCTGGCCGTACCCGTGACCGCGGACCTGCCGCAGAACAACTTCAGCGACGTCGCCGCGAACCTGAACGCGCTGCGCGACAACGTGAGCAACCCGAACGGGACGCTGCCCAGCCTGGCGCTCACCACCAGCCTGCCGACGGTGCTGAGCAGCCTCGCCGCCAACCTGGACGTCGCCAGGTCGCTGCTGGCGATCTGCGCCATCCTGCTCGGCCTGCTCGGCGGCGCCGTGCTCCTAGCGGTCGCGCGGCTGCTGTACGGCCAGCGCGAAGGGGAAAGCGCGATGATGGCTGCCCGCGGCGCGACCCGCGGCCAGTTGCTGCTGCTCACCGCGGCCGAGGCCATCCCGTTGTCCCTGATCGCCTCCGCGGCGGGCGGCGTGGCCGGGATCTGGCTGGCCAGAGTGCTCGCCACGACCTCGGCGCTGCCCGGCGGGCCGCTGGCCAAGGCGCCGATGTCCGGGCAGATCAGATCCGCGGCGGAGGCCGCCGCGGCAGTGGCGATCGGCGCCCTGGTGGTCATGCTCATTCCGGCGCTGAGCCGGGTCACACCGGGCACCGCCCGGGTCCGCCGGGGCAGGCAGGCGGCCATCTCCGCGGCCAGCCGGGCCGGCGCGGACCTCGGGCTGATCGCGCTGGCCGTGCTTACCAGCTGGCAGCTCCGGCACTACTCGGCGGTGTCCGCGGGCACCAGCGGGACGTTCGGCGTGGACCCGGTGGTCGCGATCGCGCCCGCGCTGGCGCTGGCCGGCGGCACCGTCGCCGCGCTGCGGCTGCTCCCCATCGGCGGCAAGGCCGGGGACAGGCTGGCCGCGCGCGGCCGCCGGCTGACCACCGCGATGGCCAGCTGGCAGATCAGCCGTCAGCCGATCCGGCAGGGCGGAGCCGCACTGCTGATCGTCCTCGCCGTCGCGACCGCCACGCTGGCGCTGACCCAGCGGCAGAGCTGGCTTCAGTCCGGCCATGACCAGGCCGCGTTCACCGCCGGAGCCGACGTGAACGTGCAGACCGTCCAGCCGCTGACCGAGGCGGGGGCCACGACCCTGACCCATGCCCGCGGCGTGCGGCACGCCATGCCGGCCGCGGTCTACCCGTATTCGGCGGGCACCGGTACGGTCCTGGCGATCGGCGCGGCGCAGGCACCGAACGTGGTGCTGCTGCGCGCCGATCAGGCCCACGTGCCGGTCAGCAAGCTGTTCGGCATGATCAAGAACCCCGACCAGACGCCTGGCGTGCGGCTGCCGGGCCAGAGCCCGCGGGTCCAGCTCACCGCGCGACTGGGTCCCGCGTTGCTGCGGCTGGCACCGGCGGTCGTCGCCCCGTCCGTCGAGGATGGCGACGGGGTCGTCTACCAGCTCCAGTCCGTCACGCTGCCGGCCGACGGCCAGCCGCACACATTCACGATCCCGGTAACCCCGGGCGCCACCGCCGTCACGTACCCGCTGCGGCTGGTCGGTGTCAACGTCACATACCCGATGCCCGCCGGCAAGAACGCCACCCTGGCCACGTTCCAGCTGGACAGCGTGTCCGGCGTCTCGGGCAGCGAGCTGGCCCGTTTCACCCCGTCGGCGACGTCCAGCGAGCTGGCAGGCTCGCAGAACGGCTTCGGCACGGTGGGCGAAGCCGCGGCGCCGTCGCTGGTGTCGTCCGGGGCGGCAGGATCGGCGCAGCAAATGGTGTTCCAGACCGGCTACGGGCTGTCCAACAGCGGCATCGGTCCGCCCGGCAGGCTAGACGGCCAGCTCACGCTCACCGCGCTCGCCCCTGGTGCGGTCGCGGTGATGCCCGGCATCGCGACGCAGGCGTATCTGGCGGCCAACGGCGCCAGCGTCGGCTCGACGGTGCAGGCCACGATCGGCGGTGCCCCGGCGGCGGTGCACATCGTCGACTCGGTGCCCTCGTTCCCCACGCTGAACGCGGGCGCGAGCGCGCTGATCGTGGACCTGGCCAGTGCGCAGAACCTCCTCACCGCCAGGGCACTGGACGGGGCGCCGGTAACGCAGTGGTGGCTGGCGACCGCGAACCACGCCGTGCCCGCGGGCCTGGTCGCCGGCTTGCCCAGCGGCAGCGCGGTCACCAACGTGGCGGCGGTGACCGGCGGGCTGCTCAACGACCCGCTGTCTGCTCTGCCGCAGCAGGCCCTGCTCGGCCTGGCCATCGCCGCCCTGCTGCTGGCCAGCACCGGATTCTGCGTGTCGATCGCGGCCGGCGTGCGGCAGCGCGAGGCGGAAAACGCACTGCTCGCGGCGCTCGGCGTGGCACCGCGCGCCGCGGCGGGCCAGCTGTGCCTCGAGAAGTTCATGCTCAGCCTGCCGTCCGCGCTGGCCGGCCTGGCGCTCGGCGCATTCCTGTCCGAGCTGCTCGTGCCGGCGATCACGCTCAGCCCGTCCGCTACCACCCCGCAACCACCAGTGCTGATCGAGTTCGGCTGGGGCCCGACGCTGGCCGCGGCGCTGGCGCTGGCCATCTTGCCGGTGCTGGCGGCCGCGCTCGTGACGGTACGGCGGCCCGACCCGGCGGCCAGCCTGCGCGCGGCGGAGGCGGCATGAGGGCGGAAGCGGCGGCATGCGGAGAGTAGGCGGCGGCACGATCGCGCTCAGCGCGCTGGTCTGCGCAGGGGTGTTCGCCGCCATCTCAGGCCCGGCGCTCAGCCTGCACCTGCGCACTCAGGCGCTTCAGCAGACGTTCAATCAGCTCGGCGGCACCGTCAAGACCGTGCAGGCGTCCGCGTCGCTGAGCGACTTCCTCAACGACGTGTACGGGACCCCCGCCTCGATCAGCCCCGGACCAGGGAACGAGCTGACCCCGGCCCTGCTCGAGCAAGCGCAAACCGAGATCCGGCACGGCCTGGCACGGGTCCCGCTGCCGCTCGGCGCCGGCGACTGGGCCGGGTTGGCCACGAAGGCTCAGCCGCTCGCCTCCGGCTACTCGGCGAGCGCGTACGTCCAGCAGCCGCCCAAGGTGGCGCTCATTTATCGCGACACGCTGACCAGCAACGCCGGCCTCGTCGCGGGGAGCCTGAGCCCGCCCGCGTCCGCCCAGGGCATGATCCCGGTGAGCGTCACCGCGGCGACGGCGGCGAGGTTCGGTATCCGGCCCGGGTCCCGGCTGACCATGGGCACGTTCACGCTGCTCGTCACCGGAATCTTGCGGGTGCGGGACGCGAACAGCGACTTCTGGCAGACCGACCCCGCGATGCTCACTCCCGAGGAGGAGACGCCGCACAACCAGCCGGCGTTCTGGCTGGGCGAATTCGTCATCGACCCGAGCGGGATGGCGGCGTTGCAGCAGCTGCCGTCGGTGACCCTGCTCATGGAGTGGGAGTTCCCGCTGGCGACCGGCGGTGTCAACGCGGACCAGGTGACGGCGCTGGGGAACAGCCTCAGCCGGGTCACCGCCGCGCTGCCGCAGCTGTCCGGGGAGTTCGCGGCCGCGGCGAACGACATCTCGGTCAGCACATCGCTGCTGCAGCCGGTGCAGCAGTTCGTCGCGGTACAGACCGCGGTGCTCGCGGTGCTGCTGCTGCTTTTCGTGAGCCTGGCGGTGACCGCCGCGGCGGTGATCGTGCTGGCTGGCCGGATGATCGTGGACCGGCGGAGCGAGGAACTGGTGCTGCTCCGCTCCCGCGGCGCGTCGAGCCGCCAGGTCGCCACGCTGCTGGGCAAGAGCATGGCGCTGATCGCCATTCCCGCCGCGGTGGCCGGGGCGACGCTGGCGCTCCTGTTCGTGCCCGGGGCTGGCAGGGCTCCTGGTGGTCAGGGGGGTCTGGGGGGATGGCTCCCCCCAGAGAATGCAGCCGGGCTGGGGTGGACGCTGGCCGGCCTCACCCTGCTGCTCGCGCTGGCGTGCGCACCCGCCATCGGCACCTGGCGGCACCGGCGACCAGCACCAGCCGTCAACCCGGCCCTGGTCACCACCGCGGACACGGCGCCGCACCCGGGCGGCGGCCACGCCGCGGGCCGCCGGTTCACCGCCCGCGGGCTGCGCCGGCTGAGCGCCGAGCTCACCGCCTGCGGCCTGGCGATCGCGGGCCTGATCGTGCTGCACAGCCAGGGAGTGCCGTCGGCGGGCAGCACGAACTGGTTCCTGACCGCGGCACCGGCCCTGGCCGCGATCCCCGCGGTGATCGTGATCCTGCGGCTTTACCCGCTGATCATCCGGCTCGTGCTCCGCCTCACCGGACGGCGCGCGGGCCCGACTGCCTACATCGCGCTCGCCTCCTCCGCCGGGACCTCACTGGCCACCACCGCGCCCGCGTTCGCGCTCGTGCTCGCGCTGACCGTTTCCGCGTTCGGCGGCATGGTCACCGACGCGATCAACAGCGGCCAGGTCAGCTCGTCTTGGCAGGTCACCGGCGCCGACGTGCTCATCACCACCGGCCTGGACGGCACGCCGGTCACGCAGGACGCTCAGCGGGTGCTGGCCCGGATCCGCGGCGTCCGGCACGAGGCCGGCGTCTCAGACACCAGCTGGTTCTCGCCGAGCGGGCGGCAAATCGAGGCCACCGCCGTCGCGCCCGCGCAGTACGCCGCGCTCACCGCGGCGACCCCGTTCCCCGCCCTGCCCGCACACACCCTGGTCGCCGCCACCGCACCGCTCACCGGCCAGAGCGTGACCGGCGTGCTCGCCTCCCCCGCCGCGGCGGCCATCCTCGGGACCGGTGTCGCCACCCTCAACTCCCTCCAGGGGGGCCCGCTCCGGGTACGGATTGTCGGCACGGTGGCCAGCACACCCGCGGACCCGGCCGGTGGCGCGTTCATCCTGCTGCCGCTGCCGGTGCTGCCGCCGGGCCTCGGCCAGCCCCTGCTGAACGCGGCGCTGCTCACCGGGACCAGCATCGACCGCGCCCAGGTCGACGCCACCGTCAGCAGGCTGCTGCCCGGGTCCACCGTCGATTACCGGGCCGACGTCCTGGCTGGCCTGCGCAGCGCACCGCTACAGCACGGCGCCGAGCTGATGATCGTGCTCACGATCGTCGCGGCGGCCGGCTTCGGCCTGCTCAACCTCATCCTCGGCCTGGCGCTCGGCGCGGCCGACCGGGACCTGACATCGGCCCGGCTAGCTGTCATGGGATACGAGCAGGCGGGCAGGCTCGCCGTAACCGAGACGCTGCCCGCGGTGCTCGCCGCCACAGCAGGCGGCCTGGTCTGCGCTCTGGTGCTGCCACCGCTGGTCAGCAACGCGCTCGACCTGAGCGTATTCACCGATTCCAGCACGGCCATTCCGATGCGGCCCGGCCTGATTACCGTCGGCCTGCCCGCCGCGGCCATGCTGCTGCTCGCCGTCGTCGCGCTGGCCATCCAGACCCGGCTGGCCCGGCACCACGGCGCCACCGGCTTGCTGCGGATCGGCTGATGAGCACGCGAGCGAACCAGGGATCCGCGATCGTGCTCGGCCTGCTGGTCTGTGCGGCGGTATTCGCCGCGATCGCCGGGCCGGCCACGAGCGTGCACCTGCGGACCCAGGCGCTCCGGCAGACGCTGAACGGCCTCGGCGGCACCGTCAAGACCGTGCAGGGGGCGGCCACGCTGAGCGACTTCGTCACCAGCCTGGCGTCGGGCGGCAACGACTTCAGCAGCGGCCCGGTCGGGCGGCTGACCCCCGCGCAGCTAGCAGAGTCCAGGCAGCAGCTCCGGCACAGTCTCGCGGAAGTCCGGCTGCCGCTCACTTCGGGCGACTGGGCGGGCCTGGCCAGCAAGGCCAGCCAACTCGATTCCGGGTACGCGCAGAGCGCGGTCGCCCAGGCACCGCCGCAGGCCACGCTCATCTACCGGGACACCCTCACCGGCAACGCGGAGCTGAACGCCGGCAGCTTCACGCCCAGCCAGCGCCCGCCGGCCGGGACCATCCCGGTGACCGTCAGCCCGGCGACCGCGGCGAGGTTCGGCGTCCATCCCGGCTCCCGGCTCGTCATGGGCGCCGTCCGGCTGCTCGTCACCGGCATCTTGAACATCCAGCGTCCGGCCAGCGCCTTCTGGCAGGCCGACCCGACGGCGCTCGCCCCGTCGGAGCAGACGGAGCAGTATCCGTACAAGGGCGAGCATTTCTGGCTGGGCGAGTTCGTCGTCGACCCCGGCGCGCTGGGCGCCATGCAGCTCCTTCCCTCGGCCACCTTGCAGCTTCAGTGGCAGTTCCCGCTGACGCTCGACGGCGTCAACGCCGACCAGCTCACGACACTGATCGCTCGCCTGTCCGCGGCGTCGTCCGCGCTCCCGCAGATGTCCGGCACAATGGCGTTCGCCGCCAGCGACATCTCGATCGCGACTCCCCTGCTGCAGCCGCTGCAGGAGTTCCTTGGCGTCCAGACCTCGGTACTCGAGGTCCTGCTGCTGCTGTTCGTCAGCCTGGCGCTGACCGCGGGCGCGGTGATCGTGCTGGCCGGGCGGATGATCGTGGACCGGCGCACCACCGAACTCGTCATGCTCCGCGCGCGCGGCGCGTCGAGCCACCAGGTCGCCGCGCTGCTGGGCAGGAGCAGCGCGCTGATCGCCGTTCCCGCGGCGGCGGCCGGCACGGGGATCGCGATCGCTGTCGCCCCTGATGCCCGAGCCGCTTCCGACGCTGCCACCCTCGGCTGGGTGCTGGCCGGGCTGACCCTGCTGCTGGCGGTGGCGTGCGCACCCGCCATCGGCACCTGGCGGCACCGGCGGCCCGCGCCTGCCGTCAACCCAGCGCGCGTGACCAGCGCGGACACAGCCCGCCAGCGCTGGGTCACCGCCCGCGGATTGCGCAGGCTGGTCGCCGAGCTCACCGCCTGCGGCGCCGCGGTGGCCGGCCTGGTCCTCCTGCACGGCCAGGGGGTGCCGTCGGCCGGCAACACGAACTGGTTCCTCACCGTCGCGCCCGCGCTGGCCGCGATCCCCGCGGTGATCATCGTCCTGCGGCTCTACCCGCTGGTCATCCGCCTGGTGCTACGGCTCGCCGGACGGCGCGCGGGCGCCACCGGTTATATCGCCCTCGCCTCATCCGCCAGGACCTCACTGGCCACCACCGCGCCCGCGTTCGCGCTGGTTCTCGCGCTCACCGTGACCGCGTTCGCCGGCATGGTCACCGACGCGATCAACGGCGGCCAGGTCCTCTCGTCCTGGCAGGCCACCGGCGCCGACGCGGTCGTCAACTCCGCCCAGCTTCAGGTGCCCATCTCCCGCGCGACGATGCGGGCCTTCGCCGCTGTTCCCGGCGTCGTGCACGCGGCTGCCGTGTGGAACACCATTTGGACCAGCCCGAACGGCCAGCAGCTCTCGGTCACCGCGGCCGATCCTGCGCAGTATGCCGCGCTGACCGGCGCGACGCCGTTCCCCGGCTTGCCAGCTGGCGAACTGACCAGGTCGCCAGCCCCGGTCACCGCCCAGACCGTGATCGACGTGCTGGCCTCACCGCAGGCAGCGGTCACGCTCGGCGCCGGGACGAATACGCTCACCTCCTCGCTGGACATGGGGCCGATCACCGTGCACGTCGCCGGCACGCTTGGCGGCACTCCCGCCCAGGTGACAAGCCCCATGTTCCTGGTGATGCCGTTGCAGGCGCTGCCCGGCAGCTTTGGCCAGCCGACCTTCAACGTGGCGCTGCTCACCGGCGCCGGCATCGACCGGGCCAGGCTGAACGCGACCGTCGCCAAGCTGCTGCCCGCCGCCACCGTCGACTACCGGGCCGACACGCTGGCCAGCTTGCGTAGCTCCCCGCTCCAGCACGGTGCGGAGCAGATGATGCTGCTCACGGTCGTCGCCACGGCCTGCTTCGGGCTGCTCAACCTCGTCCTCGGCCTCGCGCTCGGCGCGGCCGACCGGGACCTGACCTCGGCGCGGCTCGCCGTCATGGGCCACGAGCGGGCCGGGCGGCTCGCGCTGGCCGAGACGCTGCCCGCGGTGTTCGCCGCCGCGGCCGGCGGGCTGGCCTGTGCGCTGGCGCTGCCCCCGCTGATCAGCAACGCGCTCGACCTGAGCGTGTTCACCAACTCGAGCGCGTCCGTGGCCATGCGGCCGGGCCTGGTCACGCTGGGTGTGCCGACCGCGGCCATGCTGCTACTGGCCATCGTCGCGCTCGCCGTGCAGGCCCGGCTTGCCCGGCACCGCGGCAGCACCGGCCTGTTGAGAGTCAGTTAGGCCTGGGGGCACACTAAAACGGAGGGAGACACGCATGGGCAGCACGATCGCCGATCTCGGCGCCGAGGCACAGCGGCACCACCATGACTATGGCGCCGGCTCGCTGATCGCCTGCGATCGGCTGGTCCGCATCTACACCGCCCCTGGCGGGATTGAGGTGCAGGCCCTGCAGGGCCTGGACCTGCTGGTCGATGAGGGCGAGCTGATCGCCATGGTCGGCGCCTCCGGCAGCGGCAAGTCCACGCTGATGAACATCCTGGCCGGACTCGACGTTCCCACGGCCGGGGCGGTCCGGGTGGCGGGTAACGACCTTGCCGCGATGAACTCCAGACAGCGGCTCACCTACCGGCGCCGTACCGTCGGCTTCATCTGGCAGCAGACCTCCCGCAACCTGCTCCCCTACCTGACGTCGCAGCAGAACGTGGGCCTGCCGATGCGGCTCGCCGGGCAGAGCAAGCACAAGCGCACCACCCGGGCTGGCGAGCTGCTCGAGCTGCTCGGCATCTCGCACTGCCTGCACCGCCGGCCCGACCAGATGTCCGGCGGCGAGCAGCAGCGGTGCGCGATCGCGGTGGCGCTCGCCAACGAGCCCAAGGTGCTGCTGGCCGACGAGCCCACCGGCGAGCTGGACTCGGCCACCGCGACCGAGGTGTTCGGCGCGCTGCAGACGGCCAACAGCGAGCTGGGCGTCACGGTGCTGATCGTGACCCACGACCCGGCGGTGTCGTCGGTGGTGCGGCGGGTCGTCGCGATCAGGGACGGGCGCACCAGCACCGAGACGCACCGCCAGGCGGTGGAGACCGGGGATGGCGAGGTCGCCGATCACGCGGTGGAGTACGCGGTGCTCGACCGGGCTGGCAGGCTCCAGCTGCCAAAGGAGATGACCGAGCCGCTGGGCATGCGCGACCTGGTCCGGCTGCAACGGGAGACCGACCATATCGGCGTGTGGCCGGACGACAGGGGGAACCGGTGACCACGCCCGCGGTGGTGACGGACATGGTGGCCGTCGACGGGGTAACCAAGACCTACGGCTCGGGCCGGGCGGCCTCGCACGCGTTGCGCGGCGTGACGTTCAGCATCGCGCCAGGCCAGCTCGTCGCGCTGCGCGGCCGGTCCGGGTCCGGCAAGACCACGCTGCTTAACATCGTAGGCGGCCTGGACCGGGCCGACGGCGGGACGGTCCACGTGGCCGGCCGAGACGTGACCGCGATGTCGGATGGCGACCGGATGAAGCTACGGCGTACCCGGGTGGCATACATCTTCCAGTCCTTCGGCCTGATCCCGATACTGTCCGCGGCGGAGAACGTCGGTGTGCCGCTGCGGATCGCCGGGATGGCGCCGAAGAAGCGCGAGGAGCGCGTCAAGCTCATGCTCGACATCGTGGGGCTGGGCGACCACGCCAAGCAGCGTCCCGGCGAGCTTTCCGGCGGCCAGCAGCAGCGCGTCGCGATCGCCCGCGCGCTGGCCGGCAGGCCCGAGCTGCTGCTCGCCGACGAGCCGACCGGTCAGCTTGACTCCGAGACCGGCAAGCAGATCATGCGGCTGCTCCGCACCGTGGTGCAGTCCGAGGGCGTCACCGCACTGGTCGCCACCCACGACCCCAACCTCATCGACATCGCCAACTCCGTCCTCATCCTCGAAGACGGCCAGATCACCGGGGCCCCGTGAACCCGCAGACACGCTCTAGTGGGCTCAACTGCGCAATCGGCACGTTGGGGGAGGGTGGGGCCGAGCGCTACGCCACGGGGGTTCCTGAGGTGGCGGTCAGGTCGGCGTACTGCTTGGTGAGGCGGGCGGTGACCGGGCCGGGCTCGCCGTTACCGATCGGGCGGCCGTCCACCCGCAGGACAGGGACCAGGCCGCCCATGGTGCCGGTGACGAACGCCTCGTCGGCGGTGTACAGCTGCGGGAGCGTGTAGTCGCCGGTCTCCGCCGGGATGCCGGCCGACGCCGCCAGGTCCAGCACGGCGGCGCGCGTGATGCCCTCCGGGCATGACACCGCGGTCGGGGTGCGCAGCGTGCCGCCGGTCACGAAGAACACGTGGGTGGCGTTGGTCTCGGCGATGAAGCCGCGGTGGTCGAGCATCACCGCGTCGTCCGCGCCCGCCACGTTGGCCTCGACCTTGGCCAGGATCGACGGCAGCAGGTTGTTGTGGTGGATCTTCGGGTCCAGGCAGTCCGGCGCGGGCCGGCGCACGCTGGCGGTGATCAGCGTGATGCCGGTCCTGTCATAGACGGGATCCTTGAACTCGGCGAGCACGATCAGCGTCGGGCCCGACTGGTTGAGCCGCGGATCCATGCCAGAGGTGATCTTCACGCCGCGGGTGAGGGTGAGCCTGATGTGCACGCCGTCGTGCATGCCGTTCGCGGCCAGCGTGCGGCGGATCTGCTCGGTGATCTCCGCGTCGGACGGGATCTCGGCGAACGCGAGCGCCCTCGCCGAGGCGCGCAGCCGCGCCAGATGCGCGTCCAGCCGGAAGATCCGCCCGGCGTACAGCCGCAGGCCCTCCCAGACCGCGTCGCCGCCCTGGACCGCCGAGTCGAACGGGCTGACCCCGGCCTGGTCCCGGTGCGCCAGCCTGCCGCCGACGTTGACGATCAGGTCACGGTTGCGCTCATCGAACGTTTGCCGCATCGGGATCTCCTCGCAGCCGGTACCTGTGGAGTCTCTCGAAGTAGGGCATGCACTGCTCCGCCAGCGGCTCCAGCCTGGCCGGCAGCGGCTCGGTGCGCGGCCGCGGCGGGCCGAAGCCGGTCGACGCGATCACGCCCGAGTACCACCACGGCGCCCACACGCCATCGCTGTCCCGCGGGCCGGGCGGCCAGGACAGCATGTGCTCGTCGAACGGCACGCCGAGCGCCTGGCACAGCGTGCGGAGCACCTCCTCGGGGGCCGCGAGCAGGTCGCCGGAGTCGACCACCGGGCCGCCGAACGCCTCGAAGATCTCCGCCTGCTGCCGGATACCCAGGTCGTCGAGCGTCGGTTCGGTACGGACCTTCGCGTAGGAGGCGAGCAGTTCGGCCGGGTCGCGGATCAGGTGGGCGTGGGTGAACGGCGCCAGCGCGGCCCGGTCCACCTCGGACAGCAGGTGGTGGGTCATCATCTTGGCATAGCTGATCGTCGTCCCGGCGGGGAGCGGGTCCGTGGTCAGGGATCGCAGCACGAACTGCCACCGTGTCGGCTGGCTCGCGAGCACAAGATCGCGTCCCGGATGGACGCACCCCGTTCGTTCGAGGTAAAAGGCGTAAAGAGGTTCATCGGAAACAACGGTGTCCGGGCGGTTTTCCCAAGCGCGCATCAGCGCGGTCGAGACCGTCCGCGGGCCTGACCACATCGCGATCCGGGTCACAGCACCACCACGCTGCGCAGCACCTCCCCGCGGGCCATCTTCGCGAACGCGTCCTCGATCTGGTCCAGGCCGATGGTTTCCGAGACGAACTTCTCCAGCGGGAGCCGGCCCTGCAGGTGCAGGCCGACCAGCATCGGGAAGTCGCGGCTCGGCAGGCAGTCGCCGTACCAGGACGACTTCAGCGCGCCGCCGCGGCCGAACACGTCAAGCAGCGGCAGGTCAAGCCGCATGTCCGGGGTGGGCACGCCGACCAGGACGACGGTGCCCGCGAGGTCCCTCGCGTAGAACGCCTGCTGGTACGTCTCGGGGCGGCCGACCGCGTCGATCACCACGTCCGCGCCGAACCCGTTCGTCAGCTCCTGGATGGCTTTGACCGGGTCGGTTTCCCGGGAATTGACGGTGTGGGTAGCGCCGAAGTCCTTCGCCCAGCCGAGCTTGCGGTCGTCGATGTCGACGGCGATGATCGTCTGCGCGCCGGCCAGGCTGGCGCCGAGGATGGCCGCGTCGCCGACGCCGCCGGCACCGATCACCGCGACCGTGTCGCCGCGGCCGACCGCGCCGGTGTTCAGCGCGGCGCCAAGCCCGGCCATGATGCCGCAGCCGAGCAGGCCGGCTGTTTGCGCGGGGATGCCCGGGTCCACCTTGGTGCACTGGCCGGCGGCGACCAGGGTCTTCGGCGCGAAGGCACCGATACCGAGCGCCGGGGAAAGCTTCGTGCCGTCCTTGAGTTTCATCTGCTGCGAGGCGTTGTGCGTGCTGAAGCAGTACCAGGGCTTGCCCTTCGCGCAGGCCCGGCAGTGGCCGCAGACCGCGCGCCAGTTCAGGATGACGTAGTCGCCGGGCTGCACGTCCGTGACGTCCGGGCCGGTCTGCTCGACGATGCCGGCCGCCTCGTGGCCGAGCAGGTACGGGAAGTCGTCGCCGATGCCGCCTTCCTTGTAGTGCAGGTCGGTGTGGCAGACGCCGCACGCCTTGACGTTGACGAGCGCTTCGCCGGGGCCGGGGTCGGGCACGACGATGTCGGTAAGCTCGACGGGCTGACCCTTGGCCCGAACGACGACTCCTGGCACGGTCTGCGGCATGGTGTTTCCTTTGCTATCGGATCCGGTAGTCGCCGCGGGCGACGATAACGGCGGAGCCGCCGACGAAGACGTGCTCGATGTTGTCCGGGGTGCCCTCCACCCTGGCGTACAGCACGGACGGCCGGCCGATCTCCTTGCCCTGGCTGATCTCGATCTGCTCACCGAACGGGATCTGCCGGTGCCTGGCCAGGTGGACCGCCAGCGGACCGGCCGCGGAGCCGGTCGCCGGGTCCTCGGTCACACCGAGGCCGGGGGCGAACATCCTGGTCTTCCACATCGTCTCGCGGCCGGCGAAACAGTTCACGCCGAGATCGTCGTCGAGGGCGGCCAGCTTCGTCCAGTCCGGGGATATCTTGGCCACCTCGCCTTCATTGCGAAGCCTGACGTAGACGTGGCGCGGGCCATTGCGGTACTGCTCGACGGGCAGCTGGGACTCGGTGACGTTCAGCGCTTCGAGGAGGTCAGCGGCGCGGCCGAAGGGCTCGGCCACCGGGACCGGCTGCTCCATCTCGCCGAATCCGGTCGCGCCGATCTTGACCGGGATGGCGCCGACCCCGGTCTCCAGGCGGATGTCCGGCCTGCCGAGAATGTCGGCGAGCACGAACGCGGAGCCGAGCGTGGGGTGACCGGCGAACGGAAGCTCGCTGACCGGTGTGAAGATGCGGATCCTCGCGTCCGCTCGCGCCGGGTCCGCGGGCGGTTCGAAGAACACCGTCTCGGACAGGTTCAGTTCCCTGGCGATGCGCTGCATGTGGACCGTTTCCAGGTCCCTGCCGTCCAGGAAGACACCGAGCTGGTTGCCTTCCAGCGGGTTCCTGGTAAACACGTCGGCGACGAGGTAGCGGCGTGTGTTTGGTGCCGATTCGGGGTCGTCCGTCCAGAGTGCGCTGGTCACATTGGCAAGCCTATGGCTATCCGGTCCTATGGCTATACGGTCCTATGGCTATACGGTGCGTCCCTTCCATTCGCCGCCGCGGCCCGCGTAGTAGCGGCGGGCGGAGTCCACGGTCATCGCCGTGTACAGCAGGGCGATCGCGGGAAGGACGGGCGCGCGCAGCGGCGAGAGGCGGTACAGGCGGAGCATCGGCAGGTAGCTGACGGACATGAGGGCCCAGGCTATGGCGCCCGTGGTCGTTGTCTTTGCGTCCGCGGACGCCAGGCCGGCGAATGTGGCTGCTGGGGGTACCAGGTAAATGAGCGTGAGGCCGAGGACGGTGCCTAGGAGCATCGCCGGGGAGTACCGGAGCTGGGTGTAGGCCGAGCGGGCCACCATGCGCCAGAGACTGTCCAACGAATCGTACGGCCTTATGCTGCGGACGCTTGTGGTGAGGCCGAGCCAGGTTCTGCTGCTTTGTTTCTTGATCAGCTGGCCGAGTGCGACGTCGTCGATGAGGGCGTTCTTGACGGGCTCGAGGCTGGGGAGGCGGTCGCTTCTTATCAGCATGCAGCCGCCGGCCGCGGCGGCGGTGCGCGCCGCCGGGTTGTTTACCCGGCGGAACGGATACAGCTGGGCGAAGAAGTAGACGAAAGCGGGGACGAGGAAGCGTTCCCATTGGGTCTGGGTGCGGAGCAAGGCCATCTGGGAGACCATCGCGCGGTCGTCGTGTTCGGCGGTTCTTACAAGGTCTTTGAGCGCGCCCTGGTCCCAGGCGATGTCCGCGTCGGTGAACAGGAGGTATCCGGTTGTTTTTGCTGCCTGGCGGCCTTGGGCCATCGCCCACACCTTGCCGGCCCAGCCGGGCTCGCGCGGCTTGCCGTCGATCACCCTGGCGCCGAGTCGCGTGGCTACCGCGGCGGTGCCGTCGTCGCTGTTGTCGTCGACCACCAGCACGGTCAGCGTGCCCGGGTAGTCCTGGGCGAGCAGCGTGGGGAGGCTGTGCGGCAGGATGCCGGCTTCGTCCCGTGCCGGGACGATCGCCGTGACGTCCGGCCATTCGTTCGTCCTGGCCGCTTTCGCGGCCCTTGGCAGGCGCTGCGTGGTGAGCCAGTACCCGCCGTGCGCGATGAGCAAGTACGCCCAGATCACCGCGGCGACCACGCCCGCGACCGTCAACTCCAGCATCCGAGCAGGATGCCACACCGATTCAGCACGCGTGTCGCGCGTCGGCGTTCATGATCGTTTGGCGTTTTGGTGCACCACAGCACACCAAAGTGTCAGACGATCTTGGGAACGGGCTCGGTTACGCTGCTCGCCGGTCCCCGGAGCCCGGCCTGCCACGCCAGGCGATGACGTCGCCGGATGCGGCGATGGGAGCGCCGAGCAGGACCGTCAGGTACTGGGCGAGATTGGAGTTCCGGGTGGTCACCGCGACCACCGCGGCCGGATTCCAGGCGGCGAGCTGGGCCAGCATCTTCGCCTCGCTGGGCGCCTTGGCCAGGACCAGCGTGGCGGACGAAGGGGCGGAGCCGGCCGCGGCTTCGGCGGTGAGCTGGGCCGGGAGCCCCGCGGCAGTGGCCTTCCACAGCTGGTTGAGGAACGTGCCGGCGGCGGGTGTGCCATCGCCGTCGATGTATACATGACCGTTCCAGGCCGGACCCATGAAGTATCCGCCCACCAGCGAGCCCGGCGCGCCGGACTCGGCCTGCCAGCGCAGCGGCTCGGTGAACGTGGCCTGCGGGATCGGCACGACCAGCACAGTCGCCGACGCCGGCAGCTTGAGTGAACCGAACACCGTCGTCCAGCCAGGGGGAAGCGGAGTCGTCGCGGTGACCGGCAGCGGCCTCGGCACCACCGGCAGCGCGGCGAGCGCGGCAACGCACATGACGGCCCCCAGCGGCCGCCATCCCGCCGCGAGCCGCGGCAACCGCGGCGCCCGCGGGCCCGGCCGCAACTCCCAGCGCATCAAGCACCGCCTCAGCGAAGGCACGGCGAAATCGATGGCGAACGCCAGCAGCGCGGCGGCGGCGCCGTCGGCGACCAGCGAGAACCGGTCCGGCAGCACGGCCTCGAGGAGCGGCAGGCCCTGGAGCCAGTACCACGGGAGCTTTACGCTCACGTGCTCGTGCCCGCTCATCAGCAGCGTGCCGCCCAACGAAAGCGCGTCGACGACCACCCAGGTGACCGCCAGCGCCCGGATAACCGGCCGGCGCCACAGCCACACCGCGGCCGCCGCCAAAGCGATCAGCAACGGCCAGCCGAGGTAACCGAGGTATTCGGGGGCCTGCCCCTGGAAGCGAGCAGCCGTGGCCGCGGTGCCCGGCGTGTGCAGCAGCATCAGCGAGGACGGTTCGACCAGCCCGGAGAGGTCGTTCTTGAAGAAGTCCGTGGTGAACGGGCTGCCGGTCTGCTGAAGCGGGCCGAAAAACTGAACCCACAACGGATAGCCGGCCAGCACCAGCGTCACCACTGCGCTGGCCAAAAGCCCGCGTAGTACGTCCCGGTACCGGCGCGCGGCAAAGCCAAGGAGGTCCCGCCGCATGGCCAGCACCGCGAGCAGCACGAAACCCGCCAGCGCGGTGTCGAACAGGGTCTCCTCGGAGATGAACAGCTGCGCGGTCACCAGCAGCCCGAACGCAGCGCCGCCGCGCACCGGGGACGCGCACCGCCCCGTCACCAGGCGCAGCACGGCGTCGACGATCAGCGGCGGCAGCACGACGAACATGAGGTCGTAGTGCCCGATCGCGGAGTGCAGCACGGCCGGGGAGAACCCGTACACCGCCCCGGCCAGCACGGCGGCCGGCCGCGAGACACCCCACCGCCGCAGCACGAACAACAGCGCCCACGCGGACCCGGCGAACCCGAGCGTCATCAGGAGCGTCATGGCGACCTGCGGCCCGGCGAGCAACGTTACCGGCGCCAGCAACACGCCGGGCAGCAGCATGAACGTGTTCCACATCGCGTTCACGCCCTGCGGCGCGTTCATCGCGTGCGTCACCAGGGCGGGCAGGTGGAAGTGCGCGACCGCCGCTGCGTCGTACCGGAAGAACCAGGCCGTCTGATCGGCGTCGCTGGGGTTCCCCGCCACCATCCGGGATGCCGGGTCGCTCCACAGCCACATCGTGATCGCGAACGCCGCCACCAGGTAGTACAGGCCGGCCAACGCCAGCGTCCGCCGGTCAGGACCGGCCTCCGCCATCGCCCCGGTGCCCGGCCCCGAAGGCTCGGGGCCGGGACCGGATGCCGGAACGACCGCACTGGGTGCTGTCACGAGTGCCGAGCCTATTAGCCCGGGCCTGAACAAGGGTCCTACCTGGACGAATTCAAAGCCAACCGACGGCTAACCCGCAGACGGCTGGTCACCGTTCGCTGCCGGTTCCGCACCGTCCGACGAAGCGGCGATGCCGCTCAGCTGAGTCGGCATCCCCTTGCGCACCGCGTCCAGGATCGTCAGCCCCTGACTGACCAGCCCGGCGGCAACCTCACCGAGCCCGTCGGCGCCGTTCAGCACCGTGACGTTGGCCCGAGAGAGGCCGGCCGCGGCCTCCTTGACGATCTGCGGCAGCTGGTTGATCAGCAGCTGGTCCAGCGCGACCCGGTTGTTGGAGGCCGCCGCCTCCGCCAGGATCTTCGTCTTCTCCGCGTCCGCCTTGGCCAGCACGCGGACCCGCTCGGCTTCCGCCTCGGCCGGCCTCACCACCTCGGCGACCAGCTGCTGCTGGCGCAGCTCGGCATTCCGCTTCGCCAGCTCGGCCTGCGCCTCCATCACCGCACGCTGCGCCTGCGCCGCCGCCAGCGGGCCGGCCTGCGCGGCCTCCGCCTGCGCCTTGTCGATCTCCGCCTTGTACTGGGCCTGGACGACGGAGGTTTCCCTGGCGTACTCCGCCTGCTTACGCGCCGAATCCTGCTGTGCCTGGGCCGCGGCCTGGTCGGCCTGCGCCTGCGCGATCTTGGCCTGGCGCTGGATCGCGGCGTTGTTCGGCGCGGCCATCGCGGCGATGTAGCCCGCGCCCATGTCGTCGATCGACTGGATCTGCAGCGAATCCACGATCAGCCCGATCGTGGCCATCTCCGCCTTGGAGCCGTCGAGCACCTCGCTGGCCAGCTTCTGCCGTTCGGTGACGATTTCCTCGACGGTCATCGAGCCGATGATCGAGCGCAGGTGGCCGGCGAAGATCCGGCCGGTGAGCACCGACATCTGGTCCTGGTCGGACAAGAACCGCTGCCCGGCGTTGACGATGGATTCCTCGTCGTTGCCGACTTTGAACGCGATCACCGACCGCACGTTCAGCGCGATGCCCTGCTTGGTCACGCACTGCTCCGCGACCTCGGCCTCCTGCATGGACAGCGTGAGGTACCTGACCTTGCGGAAGACCGGCGTGGCGAACGCCCCATGGCCGATCACCACGCGGAACGGCGCCCCCTTCATGCCGAACTTACCGCCGGAAATCAGCATGGCCTCGTCAGGGGCCGGAACACGGTAACCGAACATGTCTTCTCCTTCAGCTCACGGCCTGCTGGGAGCATCGCCCAGCACGTCGTCCCATTCGATGACGTCGACCGCCCGCGTGCCGCGTGATTCGGTGACGAGGACGGTTGCTCCCCTCGGCAGCGGTTCTTCCGACCACGCGATGAACGTCTCGGAGCCCCCGCGCACCTTGATCCGCACTTCCCCCGGCCCGCTGCCGCCTCGGGTCGCCACCGTGAGCACGCCAACCTGGCCGACGCAGGATTCGTCCCTGGCCAACAGACATGCCCCCTTACCGGAAATGCCGTTCAATAGCCTAGTCCTGATTAGGTTGAGAGGTCACTGTGGTACTCTCCGCGCTGCCGATCGGCTCAACCCGCACCCCACCCCCACCGTGTCACCCGCACCCCACCCCCCGCCGTGTCAATTGCGCAATCGAGCCCACTAGAGCGTGTCAATGCGGGATCGGTAGTGTCCTATTTATGGCGGATGGCGAGGATGTGCGGCGGATCGCGATGTCGCTGCCGCGAACCAGCGAGCACCTGGCCCGGGACAACACCAAGTACCGCATCGGCCGGATCGTGTACGCGGCGGTGTCCCCCGACGAGGAACGGCTGGGGTTCGGGTTTCCCAAGGAGGAGCGGGCCGCGCTGGTGGCCAGCGAACCGGACAAGTTCATGATGCCGCTGAAGCGCGACGAGCGGTACAACTGGGTCCGTGCGCGCTTGCCGGAGCTGGAGGTCCAGGAGCTCCGCGAGTTGCTGATCGATGCCTGGTGCATGTGCGTGTCGAAGAAGACCGCCGCGGCCTACCTGGAAACCTTGGGGGTGACGGACAGCTAGGCCGGAAGACTAGGCCGGAAGACTAGGCCGGAGGGCTCGGACATGCACACAGTGGGAATGACGCTGCACCCGGAGCGGGATTGCGGCGGGGCGGTCGGGTCGATCCTGGAGTGGGCGATGCGCCGGAACATCCGGGTGCTCGCCATCGACACCGAGGTCAGCAGGATCGTCTGCACCGCCGAGCCCGTCACCGCCGAGGAGCTGCGCCAGCGCGCCGACCTGGTGGTGAGCCTGGGTGGCGACGGCACGATGCTGCGCGCCATGCGGCTGGCCGACAGGCAGCGCTTCCCCGTACTCGGCGTCAACGTCGGCAAGCTGGGGTTCCTCGCCGAGGTCGACGTCCCCGACCTGCCCGACGCGCTCACCGCGATCGACAACCACGCGTTCACCACCGAACCACGGCTGGCGCTCGACGCGGTCATCGGCGGCAAGACCATCACCGCTTTCAACGATTTCGCGTTCGTCCGGTTCCCTGGCAAGAAGATCGCCGCGATTGCGGTGCACGCCGGAGGCCGCAGGTTCGTCAGCTACGCCGCCGACGCGCTCGTGGTGGCCACCCCGACCGGGTCGACCGCGTACAGCTTCTCGGCGGGCGGCCCGATCGTGAGCCCCGCGGTGGAGGCCCTGCTGGTCACGCCCGCCGCGCCGCATTCCGCGTACAACCGCGGGCTGGTCGTCTCTGTCGACGACCAGCTCGCGCTGGAGATCCTGCCGACCAGCGGCAGCCTCGCCGTCGAGGCCGACGGCATCCTCGCGGCCAACGTGTCACCGGGTGAGCAGATCGAACTCATGCCCCGCCCGGGCGCCGCGCGGGTGGTCCGGCTGGGCCGCGCCACGTTCTACGAGCGGGCCAGGCGCAAGCTGCGCCTGGCCGACTCGCCGGAGCTGCCGAGCACGTGGCCGTAAAACCCCCGTACCTTCCGCCGTGGGCGCCTTACCGCCCGATTACGTCCAGCGCCAAGCAGAACCGTTCCCGATCCCGGACTCGTATCACCAAGGGTAGGGGAGCTAAATTCTGCACAAAGGGCACTTCCGCCCGATCACGCAGGGACGATGATGCCGCTGACCGCCGATCCGTTGCCAGTGCGGCTGAGCCCGCTGGTGGGACGCGACACCGAGCTACGCGACATCGCGCAGACTCTGGCCGGCAGCCGGCTGCTGACGCTGACCGGACCAGGTGGCACCGGGAAGACCCGGCTGGCACTGGCCGTCGCGGCCGCCACCTCCGGCACCGCGTGCTGGATCGACCTGGCAGCCATCGACGACCCGGCCATCGTGGGCACAGCGATCGCCGCTTCCCTCAGCATGCCGGAAATACCGGGCCAGGACACCACCGAGGCGCTCGTCGCGCACATCGCCGGTGAGCGGCTGCTGCTGGTGCTCGACAACTGCGAGCATCTGCTCGACGCCGTGGCGGGCCTGACCGCGCGCCTGCTCGCCGGATGCCCGAACGTGACGGCGCTCGCGACCAGCCGCGAAGCGCTGGGGGTGGAGGGCGAGCGTACCTGGCCGGTCCCCCCGCTCACCGGCGGCTCGGCGGCTATCCTGTTCGAGCAGCGCGCGCAGCTTGTCCGGCCGGCGTTCAAGGTGACCGACGACAACGCCGCCGACGTGCGGCTGGTGTGCGAGCGGCTCGACGGGCTGCCGCTGGCGATCGAGCTGGCCGCCGCGCGGATGCGGGTCTTGTCCTCGGCCCAGCTCGCCGCCCGGCTCGACGACATCTTCTCGGTGCTGACCGGCGGAGCGCGGTCCGCCCCCGCCCGGCACCAGACGCTGCGCGCCACGCTGGACTGGAGCCACGACATGCTCGCCACCCACGAGCGCGTCACGCTGCGCAGACTCGCCGTGTTCTCCGGCGGCTTCACCCTCGACGCGGCCGAGCACGTGGTCGCCGACGGCGTCGACATCGAATCTGGCGAGATGCTCGACCTGCTGACCCGGCTCGCGGACAAGTCGCTGGTGCGCGTCGAGCACACCGCCGAAAGCTCGCGATACGAGCTGCTCGGCACGATCAGGGACTACGCGGCGGCCAAGCTCGCCAGGACCCCGGACGAAGACCCGGTCCGCCGCGCGCACCTGGGCTACTACGCCGAATTCGCGGAGAACGCGGCGGCGCGCGACGACGGCGAGCTGGGTGTCCTCGATGACGAGCTGCCGAACCTTCGCAGCGCGATCGAGTACGCGCACCAGTCCGGCGAGCCGGCGGCGGCGCTGCGGATCGCCAGTTCACTGGACCGGTTCGCCGCGCTGCGCGGGCACTACCACGAGATCAGGCAGTGGCTGGATGCCGCGGTCAACGCTTGCCCGGACGGGCCCGCGGAGCTGCGCGCGAAGGCGCTGCTCGGCGGCGGCCGCCTCGCGCTGCTCCAGTGCGACTACGCGCCCGCGGTCCGCCGCGGCGAGGCGGCGCTGCGGCTCTACCGCGAGCTCGGCGACGGCGGGGGCATCTCCAGCGGACTCCGGCTGCTCGGCAGCGTCGCCCGCGAGCAGGGCAGGTACGCCAGGGCCGCTCAGCTCTACGCGGAGAGCCTGGCCGGTGCCGAGGCGTCGGGCGACCGTCGCGCCCAGGCCAGCGTGCACGGCTCCGTCGCGTTCGTCTCCTGGCTCCAGCTCGACTTCGGCCAGGCCGCCGCCGCCGCGAACCGTTCGCTGGACATCTGCCGCGCCATCGGCGACATCGAGGGCGTCGCCTCCGCACTCATCCATCTCGGCATCGTGGCCCGCTTTAATTCTGATTCAGAACGAGCTGTGGTGCTTCTGACCGAGGCCCGCGCCATAGCCGAGGGCATCGGCTTCCGTGAGGGCATCGCCTGGACACTGGAACAGCTCGGCCTGCTCGCGGCCGACCACGGGGACGCCGAAGCCGCGGCGATGCTGCGCCGCAGCCTGGAGATCCACACCGAGCTGCGGGACCGGTGGCGGATGACCAGCCTGCTCGAGGACCTCGCGGCGGTCGCCCTGCGCGGCGGCAATGCCGCGCGAACCGCACGGCTGCTCGGCGCGGCCGCGGCGATACGGGAGGCGATCGGCACGGTCATCGCGCCGGCCGAACGAGCGCAGCACGACGCGACCACCGAGGGTGCGCGGGCGGCGCTCGGCGCGGAGAAGTTCGGCGCCGCGCGGCAGCAGGGCCAGCTCGCCACCGCCGAAGACTTGCGCGCCGACCTCCCCAGGGCTGGTGCCCGCGCCGCCGACACCGTGGCAATGCCCGTCCTCGACCTGTCCGCCGCGACCGCCGCCGCGACCGCCGCCGCGTCCGGACAGCCGCTCCCGCCTCAGCCCGCCAAACCGGCCGCCGGTCAGCCCGCGGCACAGCCCGCCGCTGGTCAGCCCGCCGTCGGCCGCCCCGCCGCGTCCGCCCCGCCTGCCCCGGCCGCCGGCCCGCTGCGGATCCGCACGCTGGGCATGGCGGCGGTGCAGTTGGGCGACGTCACGCTAACCGCGGCGGACTGGGGCTATGCGAAGCCGCGCGAACTGCTGTTCCTGCTCGCCTCGTCGCGGCCGCTGACCCGCGACCAGATCGGCTCGACGTTGTGGCCCGACTTGTCCGGCCGCCAGCTGGGCAACGCCTTGCACACTGCCCTGCGCGAGCTGCGCCGCGCGCTCGGTGACGCCGGCTGGGTGCGCTACGCCGACGGGCACTACCAGTTCGACCGCGCTCGGCAGCACGAGTGCGACGTCACCGCGTTCGAGGATGCCCTCAGCACCGCGCGCCGTGCCAAGCCGTCCGCCGCCGGCCTGCCTGACCTGCAACGGGCCATCGCCGTCTACGGCGGGGACTTCCTCGACGGTATGCCGGTCGGCGAGTGGGCGCTGATCCGCCGGGACGAGTTGCGCCGCGCCTTCGAGTCCGCGCTGCTCGCCAGCGGCCGGATGCTGGTGGCGGCCGGCCGCCACCAGGCCGCCGCGTCCGCGTTCCGCCAGGCCGTCGCGCACGAGCCGCTCAACGAATCCGCGCACCGGGAGCTGATGGCCTGCTGGGTCCAGATGGGCGAGACCGCCCGCGCCGTCCGCCACTATGAGGAGCTGGCCGGACGGCTGCACGAGCAGCTCGCAGTCGCCCCCGCGGCGGAGACGACCGCGCTCTACAAGAAGCTGACCGCGAGCTAGCGCCGGGCGGGGCTTATCCCCCTGAGTTTCCCCCAGAGCCCCTTGTGGGGGGTTGGCATGCTCTGTTCATGCCTGATCCGATCGCACCGCCAGTCGCCCGGCGGGCCGAGGATGCCGTGGAACTGGTCAGCCAGGCATTCAGCGACGGCGACCTAGACGCGGCACTTGCCCAGTACGAGCCAGCCGCCCAGCTAAAGCCTTGGGCGCACCCAGACGGAACCGGCAATGGCCTGCGGGACTTCATGCGCGAGCTGATGGACCTGCGGCTTCCCCTTTCGCTCCGGATCGGCGAGACGCTGCAGGTCGCTGGCCTGACCGTGGTGATGTGCGAGCGGCGCATCGCCGGCATCGGCCCGGACTTCGAGCAGATCCGGCTGCGCGGCTACGGCTTCGCCGCGGTACGGCCGCAGGCTGACGGCAGCTGGCGGATCGCCATCGACTCCTGGTGCCTCGAAGGTCCCCCGGATGATCTCGGTGACTAGGGACCGGGGCGGATCATCTGGCCGCCGGACTTCTGCACCGACGCGGCTGAAACCACCGATGGCATGCTCGCGACGCCGTAATTAAGAGCGGCCATCGGCCAGAACCCCGGGGGTGCCCGCCCCCGGGGTTCGCCTATGTCAGCGGGTCAGACCGCCAGGTAGCGCTACGCGGCCGCCCGCCACCTCGCCGACCGTGTTGCGGAAA
>Ga0070714_100000656_pt1 | contig 24544 bp, 20 predicted proteins | sample LARL83metaG_FD_65450 | JGI IMG/M metagenome (GOLD analysis project Ga0070714, IMG submission 65450) | Corn, switchgrass and miscanthus rhizosphere microbial communities from Kellogg Biological Station, Michigan, USA - LAR L8-3 metaG | ecosystem: Host-associated > Plants > Roots > Rhizosphere ... | reverse complement strand
GCGTGCAGCGAGATGCTGAAAGCGCTCTCAAGAGGCACTTCGACGAGGAGGTGCGCGTGCTTGTCCGACCGAAGGTCCTGGCGCTGGTCGCCGCCCTGGGAATCACGTCGGCGGGGTTCGCGGCGGTCGTCGCCACACCGGCCGCGCAGGCGGCCGTGCCGGCGACGATCCCACTGATGCTCAGCAACAACTCCGGTCGCGCCGATCCGGTGTTCGTCTACGACCTCGGGACGCTGCTCTCGACCGGCCAGCAGGGCTGGGCCGACGCGAACGGCACGTTCCACGCGTGGCCCGCCGGCGGCAACCCGCCGACTCCGGCACCCGACGCGTCGATCGCCGGGCCGGCCACCGGCCGCTCGATCACCATCCGGATCCCGCAGTTCTCCGGCCGGATCTACTTCTCGTACGGCCAGAAGATCGTCTTCAAGCTGACCACCGGTGGCCTCGTGCAGCCGGCCGTGCAGAATCCGACCGATCCGAACGAGAACATCCTGTTCGACTGGTCCGAGTACACACTGAACTCGTCCGGCTTGTTCATCAACAGCACCGACGTGGACTTCTTCGCCATCCCGTACGCGGTCGGCGTCAAGAACACCGCCGGTGTCACGCAGACCACCGGGCATCTGAAGTCCGGCGGGTACACCGGTGTCCTCAACTCGCTGGCGGCACAACCGGGCGGCTGGGCCAACCTGATCCAGAAGGCGCCCAACGGTTCGGTCGTGCGGGCGCTCGCCCCGGCGCACGGGATCGAGACCGGCAAGCTGTCCGGCACGATCATGAGCGACTACGTCAACCGCGTGTGGACGAAGTACGCGTCGTCGACGCTGACGGTGACACCGTTCGCGAACCAGCCCGCCACCAAGTACTTCGGCCGGGTCTCGGGCAACGTCATGAACTTCACCAACAGCGCCGGTCAGGTCGTCACGTCGTTCCAGAAACCGGACAGCAGCAGCATCTTCAACTGCAACGGTCTGCTGGACGCGCCGAACGACCTGGTCCGCGGCCCGATCTCGCGCACGCTGTGCGCCGGGTACAACCGGTCGACACTGCTGACCGACCCGAACCAGCCGGACACGAACGCGACCGACTTCTACGTCGACACCGTCACCAACCAGTATTCGCGCAAGATCCACGCGCAGATGGCGGACGGGAAGGCCTATGGATTCGCCTTCGACGACGTCGGCAACTTCGAGTCGTTGGTGCAGGACCCGAACCCGACCGAGGCGTTCGTGACGCTCGATCCGTTCAGTTGATCACTCAGGGGAGGTGATCCCGCGCCCACCATTCGCCTGGGTGCGGGATCACCGGCAGTCGGTGTTCACAGTTGACGCTGCCTTGACGCATGACAGTGGTCTAGTCCACTTTCGGAGTATCACCTCCCGCGCACGGGAGGACGTCACTCCCGGCGGAGCGCCCACCGTTGGGTCCGGGTCAGTCCTGGCACGACTGGCCAAGATCGTCGTTGGGGTTCATGAGAGGTGTGACGATGCGATTGCGCAGCAAGGGCACCGTGGCGTTGTGCGCCGCGTTGCTCGTTCCCATGAGTATGCTCACCGTCGCGACGGCGAGTCCCGCGGCAGCGGCCACCGGTTTCGGTGTGGCGCCGTACGTGGACATGACGAACAACCAGGAACCGATGCTCAACGCCGCGATCAGCAGCGGTGGGTTGAAGGCGTTCACGGCGGCCTTCGTGATCGGCAGCGGCTGCACGCCGATCTGGGGCGACACGCTCCCCGTCACCAACGACCCGACGGTGTCCGGCGACATCTCGTCGGCGCAGTCGGCCGGCGCACAGGTGATCGTGTCCTTCGGTGGCGCGGGTGGCGTCGAACTGGCCCAGTCCTGCACGAATTCGGGCTCGTTGCAGCAGGCGTACCAGACGGTGATCAACCAGTATCACCTGTCGCACGTCGACTTCGACGTCGAGGGCGCGGCCATCGCGGACCCGACCTCGATCAACAACCGGTTCGCCGCGATCAGGGGCCTCGAATCGGCCAACCCCGGTCTCGTTGTCTCGATGACGATTCCGGTGCTGCCGTCCGGCCTGGACAACAACGGTGTCGCGTTCGTGCAGGCCGCCAGGAACGACGGCGCCCGCGTGGACGTCTTCAACGTGATGGCGATGGACTACGGCGGCGGCTCGGACCCGGCGAACATGGGCTCCGACGCCATTTCCGCCGCGCAGAACACGCTCAACCAGGTCCGGCAGTCGTTCCCGGGTGACACCATGGCCAACATCGGCGTGACGCCGATGATCGGCGTGAACGACGACAGTGCCGAGACGTTCACCGAGGCGAACGCCTCGTCCCTGGTGAGTTTCGCGAACTCCAACGGCCTGGGCCGGTTGGCGTTCTGGTCGGTCGACCGTGACCAGCCGTGCGGCGGTTCGGTCAACGGCCTGCCGGTGTGCAGCGAGATCGGCCAGGCGAAGCTGGACTTCACCAAGATCTTCAACGGCTTCTCCGGCGGTGGCGGAGGAGGCGGCGGTGGCGGTGGCGGTGGCGGCAGCCAGATCACCGGCTTCGGCGGCAAGTGCGTCGACGTCGCGGGCGCGAACCCCGCCGACGGCACGCAGATCCAGTTGTTCACCTGCAACGGCACTGTGGCGCAGGCGTGGACCCACATGGGCAACACCTTCCAGGCGCTGGGCAAGTGCATGGACGTCCAGGGTGCCGGCACGGCCAACGGCACCAGGGTCCAGTTGTTCACCTGCAACGGGACCGGAGCGCAGTCCTGGACGCACACCTCGTCCAACCAGTTGGTCAACACCAACTCGGGCAAGTGCCTCGACGCGACCGGCGTGAGCTCCGCGGACGGCACGCCGCTCCAGATCTGGAGCTGCACCGGCGGCGCCAACCAGTCCTGGAACGCCCCGTAACCGTCCCACGACGGGGAGCGCCGCGGCGCTCCCCGTCCTCGTCGACTACTCGAAGGTGAATTCCTCGACCTTGGTGTAGACGTCGGTTCGCCGGCTGTTCCATGTCGCTTTGATCCCGTAGCCCACCATGGCGCCGGTCGGTGTGATGCCCTGCCCCGCGAGATCGGGATCGGTGGCACTGTTGGCTATCTCGCCGGCCGGGCCGACGGTGCCGGTGAACCCGGCATCTGCGGCACTCGTCTCGGTCGGATAGAACTTCGCCTCGCCGGTGATCGTGAAGGTGCCCCTCGTCGTGCCAATGATGGTGACCGCATCGGGAATGATCGAGCACGACGCGAAACTGTCCTCGTTGCCATTACTGACCCTGCCGCTGTCGTTCACCTCCCATGCCTCCCAGTACTCCGCGACCGTCGCGTAGGGCTCCGAGGCCGTGACGTAGGCGTCGATGTCCGCATCGCTCATCGGGATCCACGTGCTGCCAACCGAATCCCACCGTTCGACGTTCTCGAACTTGCGTTCCACGTGCTGAACGATCAGTCCCGCTCTCGGATTGTCCACCGTCCAGTTGCGTCTGCGTCGGAACCCGCCGCACTGGTCCCTGGAGACGCTGCCGGTGAGTCCCATCCGGAGGGTGGGTACCTTCGGCTTCTTGGTGCTGTTTCGCCTTGGCCTGCCCGTCGCGATCGACGCGACCTCGGAAGCGCTCGACTTACGTTTCTTGCTCGTCTGCTCCCCGCTGGTCACTGGGCCTTCTCCTTCTCCAGGTCACGCAGCACGATGGCGACCGCCTCGGCGCGTTCCTCCTCGGTCAGCGGTTCGATCTCGTCGTCGAGATCGGCGAGCGTGTCCGCGACCAGTTGCTCGGCGAGCGCGGCGAGATCCTCGTCCGCTTCGGCAGCGGTCGCGCCAACCTGCTCGTACGCCACCCACTCGTTTTCGTACAGCCACGTAGCGGAAGGGCTGTCGTAGGGCAGCCACTGCCCGGCACCGTCGTGGTAGTACTCGAACGCGCCGGCCTCGTCCGACCACCGGCGCCACCGGCCCGTCTCGTCGTCGACATGCTGCTGGCGCAAGTCCGGCGCATCGGTGTCCGCGGCGGGCTCGGTCTCGTCGACCTCGTCGGTCTCGTCCGCCGTGTCCAAGGCCGCCCACGCGGACACCGCGGCGGTGCGACTGTCCGCGTAGATCCGCGCGCCGTCGCCGTCCACGCTGATCCAGTACCCGGCCCAGCCTTCGCCCAGTTCCTGCTCGTCCGCCGGCACGGCCAGGATCACGATCCGCAGATGCGCGAACAGCGTGTCCTGGCTGGCGTAGCCGCCGGACTCGTCCAGGCTCGCGACCAGTTCGTCATAGCCGCCGGAATTCGGGACCAGTGCGGCACAGTTCTGCCGGACATTCGCATCGAACGCCGCGAAATCGGTCGCGTCGCTCCAGTTGGACTCGGCCGCGGCCAACTTGTCCAGCAAGCCGGTAAAGGAATCCCAGTCGGAGAAGGCCATCGATCCTCCCACGCGATCGGCGGGCCTCGACGCTAACCCGGGCGAACACGGACGGCCAGCATGCCGGCGCAGAAGTGCGTTTCCTGGCAGGGAAACATGCCCTGATGCGTCGTCGTCTAGTGTCGTGGGATGACATCAGGGCGACCGATTCCCACACCGGACGACGTGCTCGGGTATTTCGACACGTTGTCGAACTGGGGACGGTGGGGCGATGACGACGAGCTCGGCACGCTGAACCACATCACCGACGACGTCCGGCTGGCGGCGGCGCGGTCCGTGCGCCACGGCCGGAGCGTGTCGTGCGCGTGGGAGGTTGCCGTACCGGACGACATGCGGCGGTCGACGACGACGTGCCCGTGCGCCGCCGACATGCCCGGTGCCGAGAACATGCCGCTGCCCGGATTCCGCAACGACCGGCGCTGGGGCTTCTCGAACGAGCGGCTCGGCATCATGTTCCACGGCAACACCGTCACCCACGTCGACTCGCCGTGCCACATCTTCTGGGACGGCACGATGTACAACGGGCGGTCGCACTCATTGGTCGACGCCACAACGGGATCGGCGTGGGGAGCCGTCACGGCGGCGGCGAACGGGATCGTCACGCGCGGCGTCCTGTTGGACATCGCGCGGGTCCGTGACGTGCCGTGGTTGGAACCGGGGCAGGGCGTGTTTCCCGATGATCTGGCGGAGGCCGAGCGTCGCCAGGGCGTGCGGGTGCGACCTGGCGACGCGGTGCTCCTGCGGACCGGCTACGGCCGCGCCCGGCACGAGGCCGGTGCGGCCGGCGGTGTCACGCAGGCCGGTTGGCACGCGTCCTGCCTGCCGTGGCTGCGGGAACGGGAGGTCGCGCTGATCGGCGCTGACACTCCCCAGGACGTGCAGCCATCGGGGTACGACGACGTGTTGATGCCGGTGCACGCCGTGGGCCTGGTGGCGATGGGTCTGTGGCTGCTGGACAACTGCGACCTGGAGGTGTGCGCGGCCACAGCTGCCGAGCTCGGCCAGTGGGATTTTCACCTCGCCGTCGCACCGGTCCGTTTCGCCGGTACGTCCGGCAGCCCGGTCAACCCGATCGCCACATTCTGATCACACGGCGGCCGGGACAGGAGCCGGTATCGCGCGTAGCCAGAACATGCCCCACGACCGCAGCGGTCGCCAGTTCTCCGCGATCGCGTAATAGTCCTGTTCGGTCGCGGTTCCCGGCAGACCGTACGCGGCGCGGATCGCGGACAGCACGCGTGGCTCGCTGGTGGTGAAGACATCCGGGGCGCCGGCACCGCGAATCAGGATCAGTCCGGCCGAGAACGGGCCGATGCCCGGCAGTCGGCGCAGGGTGTCCAGTGCGTCCTCGGATGGCAGCGCCCGCAACGTCTTCGCCGTCAGTGTGCCGTCCAGCGCTGCTGTCGCCAGCCCTCTGATGCGTTCCAGTTTGACCGGATCGACGCCGGGCACGCTGGGCGCGGCCAGCAGAACCTGAGGGGCCGGGAAGGCGAGCAGTTCCGTGCCGTCGACCGTGATCGGCGTGCCCAGTGTCGTGGCGATGCGCTGTTTCACCGCCGACGCCGTGCGCATGGACGTCCGTTGGGACAGCACGGCCCAACACGCGGCCTCCCACGGTGTCCAGAAGCAGACGGGACGCAGTCCGGGAGCCGCGGCGACCAATCGAGCCATCACGGCATCTCGGCCCGCGATGTCGTCGACGACGGATCCATCGACGTCGACGGACAGGATCCTGGCCACGTGATCGGACACGTCGTCACCGGTCCCGATGACGTCCACGTCGAGCCGAGCAGCGTGTTGCGTGACCCGCACGCCGACCGGTTGCCAGCTGTGCTCGGCGCAGAAGGCGAACCGCAGCACAGCGTCGTCCGCCGGCCGTCTGGTGACCGGCCACGACTCCAGAAACCCGATCGACCGGGTCAGGTCGAACGGGCCGCGCGGCTCGATCGTTCTTCGATTCTCGGACATGACCCCATGATGAGCATCGCCCCTGACAGAACCGGCTAGGTCAGCGCCGGGGCCAGTTGCTCCAGGCGGGCCAGGCCGACCGCGAAGTCGATGCCGATCGGCAGCAGGAGCGTCACGTGGTCGGCGCCGGCCGCGATGTGTTCGCGTACCGTGGCCGCGACCGCCTCCGGGTCGCCGTGCGCGACGAGAGCGTCGACCAGTTGATCACTCACGTCGTCGGTTCGGTACCCCAGCCGAGCCACCGCGGCCGCATACGCCGGCCGGTCGAGGCTGGCCACCGCCCGTTCCCGGGCGGCCGCGCGATCGACGTCGACGGACATGCCGACGACCAGCAGCTTGTCCGGGCCGAGAATCCGCCGTGCCTGCGCGGTGTACTCGGGCGGGAGCCCGGCCGGCAGTGCCCCGTCCGCGATCTCGCCGGCCAGTGCGAGCATCTTCGGGCCGTTCGCGGCGATGATCGTCGGATACGCCACATCCGGCGCCGGCGGTGCGGTCGGACTGTCCATTCGCGTCCGGTAGTCGCGCATCGTGGCCAGCGGGCTACCGAACTCCCGGCCGACGGCGGCGGCCTGCTCGGGATGACCGACGCCGATGCCGAGTACGAACCGGCCCGGATACGCCTGGGCCAACAGTGCGGCGGCGCCGTGCGTCGTCTGCGGTTCGCGTGCCCAGATGTTGGCGATGCACGTACCGAACGTGATCCGGTCCGTGGCCGCCAACAGCACGGCCACCTGCACGAGCGCGTCCTTGCCGATCACCTCGTTTGTCCAGACCGCGTGGTAGCCGGCCCGTTCCAGCCGGACCACCGCGTCACGCAGGACGTCGATCGACCGCGTTTCCGTGAACGAGACCGGCAGCGCCACCCCGACCGGCCCCAAGAGAGTGCCCATGCATCCACGATGCTGTCGCGACGGCCACCCGGTCCAATGAATGTTTCGCAATGCGCAACCCGTTTCGCGCAACACCGCAGCTCTATGCTGGTGCCGTGCCCGATTCGGATCTCGATCTACGGCTGGTTCGCTGCTTCACCGTGCTGGCCGAGCACCAGCACTTCGGTCGGGCCGCCGCCGCCCTGCACCTCACCCAGTCGTCGCTGAGCCGGTCGATCGACCGCCTGGAACAGCAGGTCGGCGCCCGGTTGCTGGACCGAACGCCCCGCGGCAGCCGGCTCACCGCGGCCGGCGAGGTCTTCCTGCCGCTCGCCCGCGCGATACTGCGCTCGACCGAGCAGGCCACCGCCCGTGCCAGGGCGGCCGCGCATCCCAGTCGTATCACCATCGGCTACATCACGAACATCATCGTCACGCCCGCGGTACGCGAGCTGCGCCACCGGCATCCGGACGCGGACGTGCACACCGTGCACCTGGCCTGGAACGAACCGCGGGCGGCCCTGCTCGACCATCGCGTCGACGCCGTCGTGACACGGCTGCCGTTCCCGACCGACCAACTGCTCGTCACCGTCCTCTACGACGAGCCCCGTGCCGTGCTGGTGCCGACCGACCATCGCCTGGCCGGCAAGGAGTCCGTCACCCTGGCCGACATCGCGGACGAACCGCTGCCGCGCGGCCCCGATCCGGCGTGGAACGCCTTCTGGCGTTTCGACCCGCGCCCGGACGGGCGGCCGGCGCCGGACGGCCCACTCATCGAGGCCGTCGAGGACAAGTTGGAGCTCGTCGCGAGCGGCGACGCCGTGGCGATCGTCCCGGCCACGGCCGCGTTCCACGGCATCCGGCCCGACATCACGCTCGTGCCCCTGGCCGACGTCGAGCCGAGTCACGTGGTGCTGGCGACCCGCGCGGACGACCACAGCCGCCTGGTGGCCGCGTTCCGCAAGTACGCCCAGGCGCACCTGACCGGACCCGCATCGGTCGGGATGCGAGAGTACGCACCATGAACGACATCCAGCTGCTCCGGCCGGCCGAACTCGTCACGAGCCCCGTCTTCAGCCACGTCGCGGTCGTGCCACCCAACGCCACGACGATCTACGTCGGCGGCCAGAACGCGGTCGACGCGCAGGGCGCGCTGGTCGGCGGTGACGACATCGCCGCCCAGATGCGCCAGGTGATGACCAACGTCGAGGCCGCGCTCGCCGCGGTCGGCGCGGGCTTCGCCGACCTGATCAGCATGTCGATCCTCGTGGTCGCCGGGCACGACCTGCGGGCCGCGTATGGAGTGGCCGCAGCCAGCCTGAACACCGGTGGCAATCCACCCCTGGTGTCGGTGGCGATGGTGGCCGGTCTCGCCGTGCCCGGCGCCCTGATCGAACTGTCCGCGGTCGCAGCCGTGGTCCGGTGAGTCAGTCGGCCACCGGTATCCACACCCGCATGGGGCCTGGTGTCCGGTTGCCCCACAGGAAGTACGGAACGGTGGTGAGCGTTCGCGCCGCAGCCTGGTTGTCGGCGGGGGAGTAGGCCGGATACAGCGCGTCCGACGCCGGCGGCTCGATCGCGCCGCCGACCGTGAGCGCCACGGGGATGCCCGGCAGGTCGTGCTCGACCGTGATCGGCGCGGTCGGGTCGATCCGTACGTCCTCCAATGTCACGCCGTCCGGCAGGTCGGCCTGTTCCAGGCAGTAGACCAGCGGCCCACGGGTCACGGCGACGCAGCCACGCACGGCGTCGATCCGTTGGTGCGGCCGGATGACACGGGCGGGCATGGGGAGTTCGAGCGTCACAGTGGCCCCGGCCGACCAGTCCCGGCGCAGCCGGACATAGCCGTCGGTGACGTCGACCGGCGCGCCGTCGACGCGAACGTCCGCCACCGCGCACCAGCCGGGAATCCGCAGGGCCAGCGGGATCGACGCCTCGGTCGACACGGTCAACTCGACGCGTCCGTCCCACGGATACTCGGTGCGCACGGCGATGCGGACGTCATGTCCGTCCACTGTGGTGTGGATGTCGCCGGCGGCGTACAGGTGCACCTGAAGCCCGGCGTCGTCGACGGTGACGGCGTAGCCGGACAGGGACGCCACCAACCGGGCGAGGTTCGGCGGGCAGCAGGAGCACGAGTACCACGACAGGCGCGCCGACGGCGCGTCCTCGTCCGAACCGTCGTGGCCGGTGCGCAGGTGCAACGGATTGGAGTAGTAGAAGTGCGTCCCGTCCACCGACGTCGAGCCGGCGATGACGTTGTACAGCGCCCGTTCCATCTCGTCGGCGTAGCGCACGCCACCGGTGGCCAGCAGCATGCGCCAGTTCCACTGGAAGCTCGCGATCGCGGCACACGTCTCGCCGTACGCGCGGTCGGCCGGCAGCTCGTACGGGTCGCCGAACGCCTCGTCGCGATGCCGGGAACCCTGCGCACCGGTGACGTACGTCTTCGTGCCGAACGCGTCGTCCCACAATCGCGTACAGGCGTCCAGCAGTTCGTGGTCGTGCGTCTCCACGGCCACGTCGACCATGCCCTGGAGCAGATAGAGCTGACGCACCACATGACCGGCGACCGTCTCCGCCTGCCGCACCGGAACGTGGTCCTGCAGATACACCGAGCCGAACCGCGAGCCGTCGAGCAACCCGTGCCCACGCAGGTCGACGAACCGCGCGGCCAGGTCGAGGTACGGCCGGTGCCCGGTCACCCGGTACAGCTCCACCAGGGCCGCCTCGATCTCCGGATGCCCGTCCACGTCGTCCACGGTGCTGAACCGCATGACGATCAGGTCCGCGAAGCGCCGGGCGACCGTCACGATCTCCGCTCCCACGCCGGTGCGCGACGCGGCGACGGCGGCCTGGACGAGGTGTCCGGCGCAATACAGCTCGTGGCTGCGATGCAGCTCCTGCCACCGCTTGTCCGGTTCGACCAGGGTGAAGTACGAGTTCAGATACCCGTCCTCATCCTGCGCCTTGGCCAGCAGCACGGCGGTGGTGTCCAGGAACGCGCGCAGTTCCACGTCGTCCGGGGTCAGACCGAGCTGCCAGGCAACGGCTTCGAGTGTCTTGTGGACGTCGGAGTCGGCGAACCACATGTTCTCGTAGTCACCGTCGGCCTCACCGATGACGCGGCGCAGGTTGGTGCGGGCACCGAAACTGTCGAGTTGGTCGATGCAGTGTGGGATCGACCGTTCCGCGCTGCGCCGCTGCCACCCGCCCAGCATGCCGTCGGGCGCGAAGGTGACGGCGCCCAGCGCAACGGGCCACAGCGTCGCGATCGCGGTGGGGGAGGGGTGCACGGGACCGGGAATCGCTTGTGTCATCGACATCCTCTGTTCCGTCAGCCCTTGAGGGCGCCTGAGGTGAAACCGCGGACGTAGTACCGCTGGAGCAAGAGGAACACGGCCACACACGGCACGGCCGACGTGACCACACCCGCCTGGAGCGCGCCGAAGTCGACCGAGCCGAGGCTGCCGGATTGCAGGTTGAACAGCGCCACCGGCAGCGTGAACTTCGAGCCGTCGGTGAGGAAGATCAGCGGTGCCACGAACTCGTTCCAGGCCGCCAGGAACGAGAACAGCGCGACCGTCACGATCCCGGGCAGGACACCGCGCAGCAGCACCCGACGCAACGCGCCGCCGACGGTGCACCCGTCGATGAGCGCCGCCTCCTCCAACTCGACCGGAAGCGCCTCGAACGAGTTGCGCATCATGAACAGGCCGAACGGAAGCTGGAGCACGGCGAGGACGAGACCGAGGCCCAGCAGCGAGTTCTGCAGGCCGATCCAGCCGAGCAGGATGTAGAGCGGCACCAGGATCGTCGTGTACGGCACCATCAGAATGGCCAACGTGACGACGAAAAGGAGATTGCGGCCACGGAAGGGGAGCCGGGCCATGGCGTATCCGCCGAGCGTCGTCGTCACGACGGTGACCGTGACCGCGATGATCGCGACCTCGGCGGTGTTCAACAGATAGGTGCTCAGCCCGCTGCCGTACTCGATCAGCCGCTGGTAGTTCGCCACGCCCCAGCCCGGGGTGCCGTTCGACGCCGCTTCCCGCCCGTACAGCGAGGAGTAGAGCGTCCACAGCAGCGGCAGCAGGAACAGCACGGCCAACGCGGCGCTGGTGACGTGGAATGCCGTGTTTCGCGTCCGGGCCACCGTGTCACCGCCTTTCCCGGCGGATCAACCGCATCTGCGCCACGTTCACGATGACCAGCACGGCCAGTGTCGCCACCGACACCGCGGCCGCCCGACCCAGGTCCTGGGACAGGAACGCCTCGCGGTAGATGTCGATGACCACCGTGGCCGTGTCGTGACGGCCCCCGGTGAGGATGAAGAACTGGTCGAACGCCAGCAGCGAGCCCGTCACCGACAACACCATCATCAGCGCGATGGTCGGCCGCAGCAGCGGCAACGTCACCCGCCACATGGTCTGCCAGCGGTTGGCGCCGTCGATCCGCGCCGACTCGTACAGCACCGGGTCGATGCTCTGCAGGCCGGTCATCAGGATGAGCATGTAGAAACCGGCGAACCGCCAGGTGATCAGGCCGATCGTGGAGCCGAGCGCGGTGCCGTTCGAGCCGAGCCAGTCTACCGGGCCGAATCCCAGGGCGTGCACGAGCTGGTTGAGCGGGGACGTGTCGGTGTTGAACAGCCCGTAGAACAGCAGGCTGGTGGACGCCAGCCCGACCGCGCTGGGCAGGAAGAAGATCGTGCGGTAGGACCCGGTCCGTGGCCGGTTGTGCTGCACCAGCAGGGCGAGGCCGAACGCGATCAGGCCGAGCACGATCGTGGTGATCACGGTGTACCTCACGGTGAACCACACCGCGCTGCGGAACAGGGGATCCCGCAACGCCTGGTAGTCCGCCACACCGTTGGGCGATGACGCGCCCAGCAGTGGCCAATGGTTGAGCGACATCCAGATCACGAGCCCGAGCGGGATGACGAAGAACACCGTCACGAGCAACGCCATCGGGGCCGCGTACAGCATGCCCAGCCGGCGCCTGCTCCGCGTGATCGGCCGAAGGTGGGGTGTCGGCGCCGGGGTCGTCGGCGCCGACACCCGGGACGGTGACAGCGACACCATGGTCAGCTGTTGCTCGACAGCGACTCGGTGATGGCCGCGTTGTGTTGTCGCAGGATCGACGCCACGTCACCGTTTCCGAAGACCGCGTCGATCACCGCGGACGTCCACGGGCCGTTGGGGTCGTTGTACGTCTTGCCGAAGTTGACCGAGATCGGCGTCTGGCCGTGGTTGGCCAGCCGGTTGAACTCCGCAAGCCGCGGATCCTGCTTGGCGTAGGTGTTGTCGGCCAGGTCGGACCGGACCGTGATGTTCTTGCTCTTCGCCACGACCTGCACCTGGGCCTGCTCGGACAGCGTCCAGGAGATGAAGTCCCATGCCTGCGCCGTGTGCTGGCTGTTGGAGCTGATGCCGATCACGTCACCGCCGGCGAACGACGAACTGCCGCCGGTCAGCCCCGGGATCGGTGCGACCCCGACCTGGATGCTCGGGCCTTCCTTGATGATCTGCAGCCCGGTCGCACCCATCGGCTGGATGCCGATCTGGCCGTTGTCGAAGGCCTGCGTCCACGTCGGTCCGGACTCGTTCTTCGCCGATGTCGGCACGATCCCGTCGGTGAACATCTGGCGCTGCAACGAGTAGACCTGGGCCGCGGCCGAGTTGTCGATCGTGGAGGCGGTGCCCTGCTCGTTGAGCACCGAGCCGCCGGACGCCCAGATCATCGGCCAGGTGGTGAACAGCTGACAGCCGGGGCAGGCGCCACCGAAGAAGTAGCCGTTGATGCCGCCGCCGAGCGTGTTGATCTGCTTGGCGTCGGCGACCATCTCCGCCAGCGTGGTCGGTGGTTTGTTCGGGTCGAGCCCGGCCCGCGTGAACAGCACCTTGTTGTAGAACATCGCGGACAGGTCGATGTCGTGCGGGACGGCGTAGTTCCGGCCGTTGTAGGTGGCCGCTTTCATGTGCGCGGGCGCCAGCGTCGTCTTGAACGACAACTGGTTCACGCGGTCGGTGATGTCCAGGAACACGCCCTTGGACGCGTAGTTCGCCGCGTACACCACGTCCGACGCGAGCACGTCCGGCAGTTGCCGCGCACCGGCCGCGGTACCGACCTTCTGCTGGTAGGAGTCGGCCGGGAAGACGGTCAGCCGCACCTTGTTCTTGTGGCTGGCGTTGTACGCGTCGACCAGGGTCTGGCTGAAGGTGGATGTGGATGATCTGGTCCACATGGTGATGGTGGTGCCGTCGTCGATCGCGGTGGTGCCGGCGTTCGACGACCCAGCGGGACTGCTCTGACAGGCCGCGAGTAAGAGAATGCCGGCCAGCATCGCGCCGGCGGCGCGCCCCAGCCGTGTCGCGTGCCTGGATTGCGGACTCATCGTGTCTCCTGACGGGACGCCCCTAGCGAACTACACTGTGCGGCTGGAAACTTAGGAAACCGATTGCCGACCCAAGTTAGGCTCGCGGTGCTGGGCGTGTCAAGGACTTGTTTTCGGCCCCGCTACCAGCATACTTTGGGTTGCCCAGCGAAACGCGGAGGTACCGACCGAGCATGCCCCGAGGAAAACAGCGGAAAGTTTCGGACGTCGGCAGACCGGTCACGATCAGCGAGGTCGCCGAGTTGGCCGGCGTTTCCGTGGGCACCGTGTCCAAGGCGCTCAACGGTCGCGGATCGCTGCGCGCGGAAACCCGGGACCGGGTGCGGTCCGCCGCCGAGCAGCTGGGCTTCCAGCCCAACAAGGCGGCCGTGACCCTGAACTCGGGCCGGACGTACACGGTCGGCATGATCACCACCGACACGATCGGCCGGTTCAGCATCCCGCTGGTGATGGGTGCCGAGGACGCGTTGGGCGCGGGCCAGATGTCGGTCTTCCTCTGCGACGCCCGCGACGACTCCATCCGCGAGCAGTACTACCTGAAGACCCTGCTGTCCCGCCGTGTCGACGGCATCATCGTGACCGGTCGCCGTACCCAGGCCCGGCCGCCGATCGCCGCGGACCTGCCCGTCCCCGTGGTCTACGCGTTCATCAGCTCGGCGGACCCGCGGGACTGCTCCGTGGTCCCGGACGAAGCCGGCGGCGCCCACAAGGCCATCGACCATCTCCTCGGGACGGGCCGGCGCCGCATCGCCCACATCACCGGTCCCGAGCATCACCATTCGGCGGCCGTCCGTGCGTCCGCGGCCGAGGAACGGCTCGCCGACGCCGGACTCGACCTCGTCGCTCCCCCGCTGTTCGGCGAGTGGAGCGAGGCGTGGGGCCGGCAGGCGACGAAGATCCTGCTCGGCACGGACGACGACGTCGACGCGGTCTTCTGCGGCAGCGACCAGATCGCCCGTGGCGTGGCCGAAGCGCTGCGCGCGGTCGGCCGTCGCGTCCCGGACGACGTCGCACTGGTCGGCTTCGACAACTGGAACGTCATGACACTGGCCTGCCAGCCGCCGCTGACCAGTGTGGACATGCAACTGGAAGCCCTCGGCCGCGCCGCGGCCGACCTGCTGCTGGCCGCGATCAACGGCGAACCGGCACCAGGCCGGCACACCCAGCCGTGCCGGCTGGTCATCCGCGACTCGACGGTGTCCAAATAGGAGTTTCCTAGCGAAGCGTCACACGGGCCGCTTCCTGCTTGCCCTGGACATAACCGGCACGGGCGGCCGGGACGCGGGTCGCCGGATCCATCTGGTTCGTCCCCATCGCGGCCAGGGAATCGATGTCCGGTGTGATCACCTCGACGTGGCTGCCCTGCTGGCGCAGGGTCTCGACCTGGCTCGGCAGGTCCGTGCCCCATGCCGGATCGCGGCGCAGGCCCTCGAACTGGCCTTCCGGCGGTGTCCCGGTCCGCCCGCCGAACGGCGAGAGCACCACGACGTTCGCATAGCCCGACGCGAGGTCGGCGTTCTCGCCGGAGCGCACGCCGCCGTTGATGTAGTGAGTGCCGTTGATGTCGTGCGTGGGGACCAGACCGGGCAGCGCCGTGCCCGCGGTGACCGCGTCCACCAGGTCGACGCCGGAATCGCGATCGAACGTGGCTAACTCGCCGGTGTGCGCGTTGAGGGCCACCACGATCATCGGCCGGTCCGGCCAGTCAGGGCCGGGCAACCGAGCGGCGACCTGTGCGCGCCGCGCTTGTGCAGCCGCGGGACCGAGCGTGGCGTCGCTCTCCAGTCCGAACGCGCCCATCGCCCGTTGTAGATCCGCTGCCGACGTGGCAGCGGCGCCGATGGCCCGCATCCGGTCGTACACCGTGGACATCGGCAGGGACGGCGGCCGTTGTGGATTCTGTCCGGCTGGCGCGGACAACACCGCGGCCAACAGGTCGGCCGCTGGTATGCCGCTACGTACATGCGCCGCCGTGGTGGCACCGGCCGATGTGCCGATCACCAGATCGGCGGCCTTCGTCAGATCGAGACCGGCTTCGGCCAGGCCGGCGATGACGCCGATCTGCCACGCTTGTCCGGCGGCACCACCGCCACCGAGAACCAGAACTACGTTGTGATCCATAGGTTTCGCCTTCCAGGAGTGAGAGCACCCGCGTCGAACACAGCGTTCATGGGTCTCACCTCCTCGGACGGCGTCGCGGCCGACTGGAAGCTACCAGCCGGCCGCGATCCCGACCAATCGATTACTTGGCGGGCGTGCTGTCCACCAGCCATTGGATCACGCCGACGGACCCCTGGCCGCTGGCCAGGGAGACCCGCATGCGGGTGGTCGTGACCGGATCGAACGTGACGCCGTTGAAGGTGTCGTCCGCGATCGGATAGGCGCTCGCGTTCGGCACGTCGACGAACGCGCTGCCGTTCCAGTACTGGATCGTCCATGACGCCGGCAACCGGACCCCGCCGCCGTCGTCGAGGAAGTACACCGCGCCGCCGTTCGTGGTCACCGGCGCGGTCCAGTCCAGTTCGATCCACTGGGTGCCCGTCATCGGCCAGGTGCCCCAGCGGAAGTCCTGGGAGTCGTTCGAACTCGTCGGGAAAATCCCGTCGTTGATCGCCGTCACGTGCTCCCACGGCGAGGTGTAGGACGCGGACGGCGTGGCACTCGGTGCGAGGTCGGTCGAACCCGGTGGCAGCGGCAGCGGACGCCGCACGTCCACCCACCGCAGCGCGCTGACCGATCCGGACGCTCCGCTGGCCATCGGGTCGTGGTAACCGGCGGCCACCCGCAAGCCGTTGCTGCCGTTCATGGTCGCGGGCGGGGTGACGGTCCAGGTAGTGGTGACCGTCTGGCCGGGAGCGACCCTCGGGAACCCGGTGGTCGCGGTGGGCGTGACGGTCCAGCCGGCCGGTGCCGGCACGGTCAGCTGCACGTTACGCAGGGTGTCCCGGCCGGTGTTGGTGAACGTGGCCGTCGCGGTGGTCGGCGCGCCCGCAGTCAGTGCCGGCCGGGTGTGCTGGCCGGACACGGTGCTCGCCACGTCCAGTGTCACGGTGGGCCGGGCGGCGTGGCCGAGCCGGACGAGCACGGATCCGTGGCGCATCGTCACGGTGTGGGTGGCCGGGTCGAAGCTGCCGCCGTCGACGCCCAGCACGCCGGCATCGGCGAACACCGGGAGCTGCACTCGGACGTCGTCGGTGGGCGGCCGGCCGGTCAGGCTGACCCGCACGGTCTTCTCGCCGTGCCGCGAGTCGGTCGTGATCCGCACGCCGTAGGTGCTCCGGTGCCCGGAACCGACCTGGACGGACGCGGTCAGGTTGTCCACCGCGATGGTCTGGCCGGGCGCGATCCACGCGTCCGGTACGCCGCGCCCGACGTACAGGGCGGTGTGGAAGCCGAACGAGCCGTCCGGCCGGGTGGTCGACACCAAACCGCTGGCCACCAACGACTGCAGGACCGTCTGGGTCTGGCCGGCCATCGGCCACGCGTAGGGGATGGCGCCGAACTGCGGCGCGGCATGGCTGCCGGCCCACGGGTTGTTCGTGCTCGGCGCGTTGCCGTTCGCCTCCCACCACGCGTTCGGGCCGCCGGTGGTGGTCTGCAACTGCCAGGCGTAGCTGTCGAGGGACAGGCCACGGTAGGCGTTGCCGTACAACGAAGCCGCGGTGTAGCCGGTGTTGTGCGCGGTGCTGTAGCCGCTGTACGCGCCCAGCGTCGGGAACGGCAGCGAGCCGTCCAGCCGCGCGTAGCCGGTCTGGTAGAGGTTGTCCGTCTGTTGTGGATCGCCGAGGATGCCGTCGAGTCGGCCGCCCTGCAGGTAGATGTCCCAGACGTTCTGGCCCCACAGGTTCGAACCGGCCCAGTTGGCGTCGTTGATGCTGTTGCACCGGTCCGCGGTGACCGGTTTGTTGACCTCGCACGGCAGGAAGTCGAAACCGTTGGTCTGCTCGTTGGCGGCGAGGCCGGCGTTGGTCGCGTTGAGCAGGCTCGTGTAGGCGCCGTCGGCCCACTGGGCTTCCGCGGTCTGGCCGATCCGGGCGGCCAGGTACTTGTAGGCGGCGAGGCCGGCCAGCGCCGACTCGTCGTCGAACAGCCAGGTACCGCTGGAGTCGTTGTCGAACGACGTCTTCAGGTAGTGCGTGGTGGTGTTGAGCTGTGCCAGATAGTCGGTGTGCATCATCGTGAACAGGCTCGGACCCCACTGGCTCGGTCCGTTGGCGTCGTCGTGGAAATACGTGCTGACGAACGCCGTGTCATTGGTCGCGGCTAGATAGTCCGCCCATGCGGCCGGTGTCTTCCACAGCCCGTCCCAGTACCAGTTGGCGCCGAATTCGTTGAAGTTGGGCAACTCGGAGATCCGGCCGACCAGCAGCAGGTTCTGGGCATCGGTGAAATCGCCCATGCTGAAGCGGTTGGCCAGGATGCCGGGCAGGTCGTGATTGAGCAGCCAGTCGTAGTTGTTGGCACCGGAGAACGGGGCCGTGCCGACCTGGGCGATTCTGGTGTAGACGAAGGCCGCCTCGTACGCGTTGGTCATCGCGTCGCCGGGATGGGCCAGGCCACCGCTGTCGGGCAACGTGACGTTCGGCAGCGACAGTCTGGGAACGACCGAGAGCCGGTCGTTCCAGAAGTCGCGCATGTGCCGGAACGCCGCCTCGTACGGCCGGGCCGCGGTGAGCGCGGCCGGGGCCGGCAGTTGGCCGCCGACACGGAACGTGTCGACCGCGGACACGAAGTCGTGGTGGACGGTGCGGCCCGCCGGCACCGTGTCCGATGCCGAGTTCAGGGCGACCAGGCCGGGTCCGGACGCGCCGGAGGGCACGGCCACGGTCGTGTTGCCGAGGTTGTGCACGGTCACCCTCGTGTAGACCAGTTCCACGGGTGCGTTGCCGATGGACTGCTGGTCGGCGAAGTCCGTGATCGAGACGGCGACGCCGGCACGGGTGAACGACGTGGTCATGGCGGGCAGGTACCCGTCGGCCATTGTCCAGCGCACCGAGCCCGCGGCCGGCGCCTGACCCGCGGCCAGGCCGTAGTCGTAGACGCCGAACGAGTACATCGCGCCGCAGTAGGTGGTGTTGCCCTGGGTGAACCTGGTGGGCACGCCACGCGCGTAGTAGGCGCCGGACAGGAACGTGAACGGTGCGTAGATGTTGCCCTCCCAGCCGATGATCGACTGGTTCGCGAAGCCGAATCCGTTCGGGTCGGTCGGATTCGGGAAGTTGGTCCCGAACGTCCTGGGCAGGGTCGAGTCGCCGCATGCGTTCACGGGCAGTGTCGGCAACGGCTGGAAACCGGTTGCGGCCTGAGCGGCGGGTGCCGCGACCAGGGTCGCGGCGACGATCGTAGCAGCAAGAGCGACGCTCACAGGCGATAAGCGACGGCGGCGCAGCATGATCTCACGTCCTTCGGAGCGATGATCACGGCAAACTAGGAAAGGGGTTTCCTCGCAGGACGGTAGGCCGGCACGCCCGGACGCGTCAACGGTCATCACGGTGAGTGAACCGCGGTCCGCCGCCCGACATGGGCGACGGACCGGGCCAGGCGGGGCGCTCGTCAGTGCGCCGACACCGAATAGTTGGTGACGGTGAAGTTGCGGCTGACGCCGCCGGTCGAGCTGATCTCCCAGCCGAACTGGATGTTGCCGAGCGTCGCGGTGGAGCCGCCGAACAACCCGTGGCTCTGCAACCACTTCAGTACGGACAGCACGTCCACCGTGCCGGAGTTGGTCTGCCCTGTGTTGATGAACGAGAACACCTGGTTGGCGCCGTTGCTACCGGTGAACAGGTTCCAGGTGAACCCGCCCGCGGACACCGTCTGCCGGAAGCTGCCCAGCGGTCCCGCCTTGACCTCGTTCATCCACAGCATCACTTCGAAGGCGTTGTTGTTCAGCCAGATGTCGTACGCCGTGTTGTAGACGCCGGTGCCGGGCACCGTCACCGCGAAGTTGCTGGAAATTCCAGTGAGCGCGGTGAGGGAACGGTTCACGTCGAATTCGGCGTGCGCATACGACTTGACCCCATTGGTGGCCGGCTGGTCCGATGACACGCCCCAGTTGTGGAACGAGTTCGCCCAGATCGTCTGCGGCCCGGCGCCGCTGCCCCACACGTCGTTGTTCAACTGGTAACCGCCGTTGCTCCAGCTACCGAACTTGGCCGACGAACTGAACGCCGCCGCATGGGCGACTCCCGTGCCGGCGATCAGGGCGCCGACCAACAGCGCACCGGCCAGCCCCGAGCGCATCCGATTCCGCATACGGATCTCCCTTCGATTCTCCTCTCGGATGATTTTGATTCAGCCAAATCGTACCGACATTACCGAGCGACCGAACTAACACTATTTCACCTGTCACGCCGGTGTTAGCGAACAATCGTCGAACTAGGCGCGGCCGGCGCCGCGATAGAGGTCGAGTTCGCCGTCGAGTTCGACGGCGAGGACGGTCGCGTACGGGTCGAGAGCGGACGATGGGGGAGCGTCGATCCACCACACCCCCGGCACGTCACCCAGGCCGCCGGTTATCTGGTGGGCCAACTCCTGACCGGTACCCAGGACCGTCACGCGCTTGACGTCGTTGCGCACACCGCGCAGCGACACGGTTTCGCGTGGCGCGTCGAAGCAGACCAGGTAGAGGGTGCGACGGTCAGCGGCGAGGGTGGTCGGGCCGTAATGGTGGCCTGGCGGAAGCCCGGCGACCGTTCCGTACACCGACTCCTGGTGCCGGGAGATCCACGCGCCCAGCCCGTCCAGACGCGTTGACTGTTCGGGCGTGATGGTGCCGTCCTCGCGTGGGCCGACGTCGAGCAGCAGGTTGCCGCCCATGCCGATCGTCTCGGTGAAGTACCGCACCAACTGGGCGACGGACTTGTGGTTGGTGTCCTGGTGTTGGAAGCCCCAGGAATCGTTGATCGTCAGGCAGAGCTCCCACGGCCCGTCCGGCGGGCTCATCGGCAGCCCCTGCTCCGGGGTGGCGTAGTCGCCACGGGAGAGCATGCGCGCGTTGAAGACGGTGTCGGGATCGACGGCGAGAATCTGGTCCGCGAGCGTGTCGATACCCCATTCGGCCTCGCTGTGTTCCCATTCACCGTCGAACCACAGCAGGTCGGGGTGGTACCGCGTGACGAGCTCGCCGACCTGGCCGTCGCGATACGCGAGAAAACGCGGCCAGGCTGCGGGGTCGTCCGAAACGGTGTAGTCGGGATGGCTCCAGTCGGAATGGGAGTAGTACAGACCGACCTTGAGCCCCTGCTCGCGCAGCGCGTCGGCGTACGGGCCGATCAGGTCGCGTCCCGCCGGGGTGTGCCGCACGACATTCAGGTCGCCGTGCGCGGTGTCCCACAGCGCGACACCGTCGTGATGACGCGCGGTCAACACGGCGTACCGCGCACCGGCACGCGCGAAAAGCGCGGCCCAGTCCCTGGGGTCGTAGCGGGCGGCGGTGAAGCCGTCGAGCTGGCCCATGTACTGCCCGTAGGTGACCTGTCCATTGTGGAACGACCAGGACTCGGCAACGCCATCCACCGCGTAGATGCCGTAGTGGATGAAGATGCCGAGCTTGGCGTCGGTGAACCAGGGCTGCATGGGCATGTCGTCAGCCCGTCGTGCCGGTCACGGAGCTGCCCGACCTGGTCACGTGATACGTCACGATGGCGCCGCTGGCGAAGTGGAACCTCAGCGTCACCGGCGCGCCGTCGTTGATCGCGCCGAAGAAGGCGGGCGTGAGGTCGACGGCGTTGTTGGTGTAGTCCGGTGCGAAGGCGACGCCGAACTGCTGGAACGAGGTCCAACTGGCCGGACCGGCGCCGCTGCCGTCGGCGTACGTGGCCTCCATGGTGGCCAGCTTGTCGCCCTGGAACTGGGTCGGGATCGCGAAGGAGTCGGTCGTTCCGGTCGCGTTCGACTGGACTGCCAGGTCGTACGTGATCACGTTGAGCTGCCAGGGAACGCCACGGGAGAACCGGACCGCCAGTGTCGCGTCGACCCCGAACGCCCGGTCGCCGGCCAGCCGGGTGAGCGCGGTCGCGGTCAGCGTGAGCTGGTCACCGGACACGGTGTAGTCCCGGCCAGGGGCCAGCCGGGTGCGGCCCTGCCAGAGTCCTCGGAACGCGGTGCCGTTCAGGTTGAGTGTGAGCGTCTGAGCGGCGATCGGGCTGGACTTCGGCACGAAGACCGAGTCGGACGACGCGGTGCCCGAACGCGTGGTCCAGCTCGACCTGATCTCCTGTACCAGGTTCGGCACCCGCCAGGCGAACGTGTTGCGGTTGAGGTACGACCCCGCGTCCCACAGGGCTGTCGTGACGCCGTGGGTCCGCGCTTCGAAGCCGAGCATCTCGAAGTACTTGAGTGCCTCGCCCGGCTCGACGTAGTCCTGGTGCGTGTAGTCCGGGTAGCTGAGCAGCCCGTACTCGCCGAGCAGCACCGGAATGCCCTTACCGATGAACGTGTCGTGCATCTCGGTGAAGGCGTTGATCATGTCCTGCTGGACGGTGGCGTTGAATGTCGTGAAGCCGGCGATGTTCACGCTGAACGGCCAGAAGCTGTAGTAGTGCACGGTGGCGATCAGGTTGTGGTCGGCCAGGGAGCTCATGGTGGTGACCAGATCGTCCATCAGGCTCTGGCTCGGTGTGGCGCCCAGCGTGGGCAGCACGAGCAGGCGGGTCGCGTTCCGGCCGCCGGATGAGCGCACGGTGGTGTGGAACGACGTGTTCAGTTCGTTGAGCAGCTGGGATTTCCGCGCGTCCGTGGCGTTGTTGAACTGGGGTTCGTTGACACTCTCGAACAGCAGCCGGCGCGGTTCGTTCCGGAACTCGGCCGCGATCTGCGTCCAGGTCGCGTTGAAGCGGGCCAGCACGTTGTCGTGGTCGGCGGGCATGTTCGCGATCCACTGCCACGAGTCGTGGTGGACGTTGAGCAGGACGTACAGGTGATCGGACAGCGCCCAGTCGACCACCTGCCGGACCCGGTTCATGAACGTCGGGTCTACCGTGAACGGGGCGGTGGCCAGCTGGTGGCTGCTCCAGGTCACGGGTATCCGGACGCTGTGGAAGCCCTGCGACCGCAGGGTGTCGAACAGGGTCTTCGTCACCAGCGGATTGCCCCACGACGTCTCGGTGGGGATCGCGTCCAGCGTGTTGCCCAGGTTCCAGCCGGGTTGCATCGCGGCCACGGTGTCCATGGCTGAGTCGGAATCGTGGGCGGGTGCTGCGGCGGTCGCGGTGGCGCTGGCCAGGCCGACCGTGGCGATCACCGCCAGCAGGAGGCTCGCAATCCTACGGTGCCGTGTTGCGTTCATGATTCGCTCCCGTCGTAGTCGAACCAGTCACAGTGGACAGTGCCGGCCGACGCGTACATGCCGATGACGCGGCCGGTGAAGCCACCGGCCACCTCGGTCGACAGGTACCGGCCGTCGAGCGCGCCGAGCACGGTGAACGTGCCGTCGGGTGCGGCGACGCCGAGCGAGACGGTGTCGGGGCCGCCGGTACGGGTGTTGCGCGGCGTCTGCGGGGTGACGTCGATGCCGAGGACCACGGGACCGACGGGCACCGGCTGGGACGCCACCACCGTGCGCAGTGGGCCGATGCGGGCGAACACCGTCACCTCGCCCGCCGCCGCCTCGATCTCGTAGTGGTGGTGCTCGTCGAGCCGAACCGCGAGGCCGCCGCGCCCGTGCGCGGCGTCGATCAGGGTGCGCACGCGGCACGACAGGTGCTGCTGGCGTCGCCCGACGAACACCACATCGGGCTCATCCATGCCGCCGCGGGCACGGAGGGTCAGCCACCCGGCCCGCTCCTTCGTGGTGATGTGTTGCGCGGGACGCTCGCGCGGCGAGATCCAGCACGGCTGGAGTTCCCCGAGGTCGAAGTCGTCGCGGTGCGGCAAGAGAGGCCCGGGTCGGAGCGGCCACGGTGGCGCGGGCATGACCAGCGACAGCTCGCCGACGACCGGCCAGCCGTCCACCCATCCGACCGGCACGAGAAAGGTCTCCCGGCCGAGCACGTGCCACCCGGGCGTGCCACCGCGCGGCCGCACGCCGAGCAACACCAGCCACCACGAGCCGTCGACCGCCTGCACCAGGTCCGCATGGCCGGTGTTCTGGATGGGGTGGTTGGTACCGCGGTGCGTCAGGATCGGGTTGGCCGGGCACGGCTCGAACGGGCCGGCGGGTGTCCGGCCGCGAGCGATCGCGACGGCGTGGCCACGCTCGGTCCCGCCCTCCGCGATGAGCAGATACCAGTAGTCGTCGATCCGGTACAGGTGCGGCGCTTCCGGCGCCCTGGCGCCCGGCGTGCCGGACCACAGGCGGCGCGGCCGACCGAACGTCTCCCCGGTCAGCGGATCGATGCGAATCTGTTCGACGCCGGCGTAGGTACACCAGCAGTTGCCGTCGTCGTCCCAGGCGAGATCCGGATCGATGCCGGTGACGCCTGGCAGTCGGATCGGGTCGGACCACGGGCCGGCCGGATCGGTCGCCGTGCACAACAGGTTGCCGCCATCGCTGACGTTCGTGACGATCAACCAGAACCGGCCGTCGTGGTGGCGCAGTGTCGGAGCGTAGATCCCGCCGGTGGCACCCGCGTCGAGCGGCAGGCGCAGTTGGCTCGGCCGGTCGAGCACGTTGCCGATCTGCGTCCAGTGCACGAGATCGTGACTGTGGAAGATCGGCACGCCGGGGAAGTACTCGAAACTGGAGCACGCCAGGTAATAGTCGGCGCCGACACGGCAGATGCTGGGATCGGGATGGAACCCGGGGATCACGGGATTCCGTACCTGGTCCGACACTCCGGTTCCCTCCCGATCAGGTCAGCACCGCGCAACCGCCCGGCGGTAGTGCGTCCACCGGTCCGCCGGTGAGCACGTCGTGCGCCCATTCCGGCAGGGGTACGGCGTCGGTGCGGTGGTTGAGCAGGACATGCCAGCGGCGGCCGTCCGACGCATGGCG
>Ga0070714_100000654_pt1 | contig 24583 bp, 21 predicted proteins | sample LARL83metaG_FD_65450 | JGI IMG/M metagenome (GOLD analysis project Ga0070714, IMG submission 65450) | Corn, switchgrass and miscanthus rhizosphere microbial communities from Kellogg Biological Station, Michigan, USA - LAR L8-3 metaG | ecosystem: Host-associated > Plants > Roots > Rhizosphere ... | reverse complement strand
ACCTTCCCCCAAGCGATCCGCCGTTTTGGTTTATCCTAGTTGGTCGAGTGAGAGCCGAGAAGAATGGCTGATAAGAAGGTCCTTTTCAAAATCCGGCGTCAGGGAACTCCAAACGAGAAACCGCGCTGGGAAGAATTTGAGTTGCCGTGGCATCCCGGCATGAACGTGATTTCCAGCATGATGGAGATTGCGCGCAACCCGGTGACTCGAGATGGCAAGCCGACCACGCCGATCACCTACGACTCCAATTGCCTGGAAGAAGTTTGCGGATCATGCGCCATGCTGATCAACGGCAAAGCGCGCATGGCCTGCTCCGCGCTCATTGACAATCTGGAGCAGCCCATCCGGATCGAGCCGCTTTCCAAGTTTCCCGTGGTTCGCGATCTCGCAGTAGACCGCAGCGTCCTTTTTGAAAACCTGAAGCGAGTGAAGGCATGGGTGCCGGTTGACGGCACATACGATCTTGGCTCGGGGCCGCGGGTGACCATGCAAGAGCAGGAGGAGGCGTATCCGCTTTCGCGTTGCATTTCCTGCTGCTGCTGTATGGAGGTTTGTCCGCAGTTTAACGAGCACACGGGATTTGTAGGCGCGGCCACTATCTCGCAGGTACGCTTGTTCAATACGCACCCCACCGGCGCCGCGTTGAAGCGCGACCGCCTGGCGGCGTTAATGGGAGACGGCGGAATTCAGGAGTGCGGGTACGCCCAGAACTGCGTTGAAGCCTGCCCTAAAGACATTCCGCTGACGCGCTCGATCTCCGAGGTTGGCGGGGCGGTGATGAAGCAGGCGCTTGGCGACTTGTTCCGGCGATAACGGACGAATCACCGCCGAGGTCGCAAAGTACGCCGAGAAAACAAATTCTTTGCCGTAGATTCACACGGACAGCTGCGGATCACCTTTGGTGGTTGTGCTGTGAAGTCTGGGTGATTCCGCTTTACTGATTCATTCTCTGCGAACTCGGCGTTCTCGGCGGTTAAATGCTTTTCCGCTACTGCCACCGAGGTTGGCGGGGCGGTTATGAAGCAGTCGCTCGGCGACTTGTTCCGGCGATAACAGACGAATCACCGCCGAGATCGCAAAGTACGCCGAGAGAACAAATTCTTTGCCGCAGATTCACACGGACAACTGCGGATCACCTTTGGTGGTTGTGCTGTGAAGTCTGGGTGATTCCGCTTTACTGATTCATTCTCTGCGAACTCGGCGTTCTCGGCGGTTAAATGCTTTTCCGCTACTGCCACTTTTCGTAACTGTGACCGAAGAAGTTTGCCGCTTTTTGACCCTGGATCCGGCACCCAAGCAACGGCGAGGACGCTGGGCCACGCCGACCCGCACTGATTTCAAAGCAGATGTTCTGTGGCAGCTTTGTAGCTGGATGCGGCATCTCAGGTGCAAGTAGATAAGGCGTCTGAGGTCGCGGTAACCGGAGGTAACCAGCAGGACTCTTTTCGGGGAAACCGAAAGTAACGAAGAAAAAGCTAATTTTGAGCTTGGATTTCAGCTCTCTTCGCTTACAATAGCCGCTGCTGTGTAGAACAAATGCCAATGCGGAAGAATGCCACATTCGTAATTTTCATTCTGGCCATCAGTTGCTGCGAGGCATTCGCCGTACGCCCACTGGTCACCCCGCGCTATCACCGCATTCATCGTTTTCGCCGCGTCCGCTGGAATCCGGTATTCAGACCTTCACACGAGAGTTTGCTACTGCAGAACGCCGAGATCGATCGGCTGAACCTGCCGCGCATTCGTGACGACAAGCAACTTGAGGCTCTAAAGGTCAGCGGTGATCTGGTTCCCATCGTTCCGACCGAGGCGCTGCGCATTCAGCCATCGCTCGATCCCAATCGGCGCTATTGCCGCCAGTGGACGATGGATTTTCTGACCGACATCAGCCAAGCCTACTACAAAGAATTCGGCGATCAGATCCAGGTGAATTCGGCCGTGCGGACTGTGCTAGTGCAAAAGAAACTTCGCCGGCACAACCGCAACGCAGCGCCGGAGAGCGGCGAGACCGCTTCGTCGCACCTGGCCGGACTGACTGTTGATTTGCAACGCCGCGGCCTAACCAAAGCTCAGATCAAGTGGATTCAGGAGTACATGCGTCCGCTGAAAGAAATGGGTCTCATCGAGCCCGAGGAAGAGCGCCGCCACTGGTGCTTCCACATTATGGTTGGCGGAGCTTACGACCAGTACCGCGCGACGAAGATGCTGGCCGAAAAGCAGGACTCCTCGAAAGCTCTCCTCGAAATCACCGCGCTCGCAGTGCCCGGCGGACTGCAGTAGCCACCTTCCATTGATCCCACAAATTGTTTAACGCTATTCAGCTACTATCCGAGTAGCGTCCTTGCCATCGTGCAGTACAACTCCGTCGCTTCACACAAGTGCCTTTTCTCTACATACTCGCCTTCAGTGTGAGCAACCAGAATCGAACCGGGGCCCAGCAGTAGCGGTTGTCCCCAGTTGCCGAGCGCGGGAATGTCGGTGGTGAACTTTGCGACCATGGTGGGCAGGCCTTCGAAGGTGCGCAGGCGAACGAAGGGAATGTCGAGCGTGAAATCCACGGTGGCCAGGTCACCAACAGCGCTGACGATCTGCTCGCGCAATGGTTCCGATGGACCGACAAGCCGGAAGAGCAGAAGCGCGCGAGCTTTGTCGGGAATGACATTCGGCGCGCGGCCGCCTTCGATCACGCCAATGTTCATGGTGCACGGGCCGATATCTGGATCTTCGGGCAACTTCATCGCACGCAGGCGGTGCAGCGCCTCAACCAGTTTGTCGATGGCGGACTCACCCAGTTCGGGATAAGCCGAGTGCGCCATGCGCCCCCCGGCGGTCAGCTCTACCCGAAGCGAACCTTTCGAAGCGACAGCAACCCGGTTGTCAGTGGGCTCGCCGTTGATCAGGAATTTGCAGCCGTTGGGTTGTTGGTTTGCGACTTTCGCACCCAGACTGTCGCGCTCCTCGCCCACGAGGAACAATAGCCCGACATAGATTCCTTCTTGCTTCAGCTTCTCAGCAGCGGCGATTTGGGAAGCAATGATGCCCTTGGCATCGCACGCCCCGCGGCCGTAGACGCGATCCGCATCCTCCGAGGAACGAATGAAGGGTGGGACCGTGTCCATGTGTGTGGAGAAAACCACTGCAGGATTGGGCTCTCGCGACGAGGTCGCAAACAGGTTTGCCCGCTCGCCCTCAGCAATCGTAACCTTCACTTCGTAGCCGAGACGGAGTAATTCCTGTGCGAGGAATTTGCTCACCGGGCCCTCGTTGCCGGTGGTCGACTCGATATCGATAAGCTGACGCGTGAAAGAAACGACGTCCATGCGTCTCGAGAATACCTTAGGGGCCGCGAGTTGGGCGAACTCAGGATTTGAATGGGAGCTATTCACGAAAACGTCCAACCGCGGAGACCGCAGAGTGCGCAGAGAAGACGATTAAATTCTTATCTCCGTGTACTCGGCGTGCTCTGCGGTTGAATCTTCTTTTGGGATACTCTAATCGCGATGCATACGGATGCCGGAGCCATTCGCTCGCTGTTCCTCGACGGGCCTGCGGGGCAGCTTGAGGCCATTCTGAATCTTGGTGCGGAGCGTGCCACGCATGCTGCGCTGGTGTGTCATCCTCATCCGGTGTATGGGGGCACGCTGCACAACAAGGTCGTGTTCCACGCAATGAAGGCGCTGAATGGATTCAGCTTTCCCGCTCTGCGCTTCAATTTCCGCGGAGCGGGATTGAGCCATGGTCAGCACGACTATGGTCAAGGTGAGATCGAGGATGTTCGCACTGCGCTGGATTGGCTGGATCGCGAGTTTCGGTTGCCGATTGTTTTTGCCGGATTCTCGTTTGGGGCAGCGGTGGGATTGCAAGCCATATGCGGCGACGACCGCGTAGTCGCGGCAATTGGACTAGGAGTTCCGGTACAGCCTGTCGAGGAGCGCACCTACGATTTGTCGTGCTTGAAGTCGTATACAAAGCCAAAACTGTTCGTCAGCGGAAGCCGCGATCAGTTCGGGCCAAGAGTGAAGTTGCAGGCGTTTGTGGATTCGCTGCCAGAACCGAAAAAGCTGGTGATTATCGAGAGTGCGGATCACTTCTTCGAGGGACGCTTGCGCGAGATGCGAGATGCGATCGAGGGTTGGACGACAGAGGCTATTTCGAGGTAGGGATTCTGCCGTCCTTCCAGGACTTCAAGCATGGGTCGTTTCAACCCAGGACTGCCGTCCTGGGCTAAGCTGGTTCGTCCCTGCGGGACTGGTTCCCTGTTGGCTGAGGCTTTCGTGCACGGAATTTCCTGCGGGACCGACTCCATAGCGGGAATGAGTAGCTGGGCTCCGGCCCGACTGCCGCAGGCACGGCTGATTTAACATCCACCTAACACAGCAGGTCCCTCCCTTGGTCGGGATGACAGTTTCAACTTGATCGGGATGACATCTACTATGAAAGCAATCGCCCGGCACATCTTCGCTCATGCCTTGGGGGAGAGCAGTGTGGGCGCGGCGTTTGCGCGAAATATCTCGTGCGAGCGCGGAGTACTACGGATTTGTGAAGACCTGTACGATCTGAATTCCTACACTCGCGTGTTGGTCATCTCACTGGGCAAGGCTGCCCACACGATGCTCACAGCCCTGCATGAGCAAACCGGCGAACGCTTCGAAGGCATCGTCGCGAGTCCAGTTGCGCCAGAGTTCCAGGTGCGCGGATTCCGCTATTTTCACGGCGGACATCCGCTGCCGAATGCAGATTCGATTCATGCGGCGGAAGCGATGCTGAAGTCGTTGAGCACTTTGAGCGAATCATGTCTCGCTATTTTTCTGATCAGCGGTGGCGGATCGGCTTGTGCCGAGAAACCCATTGACGATGAAATCTCGCTGGAGCATCTGATCGCGACGTATCGCGCGTTGGTGCACTGTGGAGCGCCGATTGGCGAGATCAACGCAATTCGAAAGCACCTGTCCGCGATCAAAGGCGGACGCCTCGCCCAAGCCGCGTATCCGGCGCAGCAGGTTTCGATGCTGATTTCCGATGTGCCCGATCGTACGCCGGATGCCCTTGCGTCTGGCCCGACTATGCCGGACTCGACCACGGTCGAGGATTGCAGCGCCATCGCGAACAAGTACAGACTTCTCCCACCTTTCGAAAACCGCGAAAGGTGGGGCACCCTCGATGGAATTGGTCTCCCGCGTAGCGTTGCCGAACTCTTCGACCGGCATGCGCTGGAGGAAACTCCCAAGTCGGACGACCCGGCCTTCATTCCGGCCCGCTGGTGGACGGTGTTATCAAACTCCGTGATGCTGAATGCCGCCAAGGCCGAAGCCGAGCGGCAAGGCTTCACGGTAGAGATCGACAACAGCTGCGACGATTGGGACTACGCCAGAGCCGCGGATTACCTGTTGGCGAAGCTTCAGGAGTTGCGAACGACCAGCGATCGCGTCTGCCTGCTCAGCGGCGGCGAAGTAACTGTGCACGTGGAAAACGGCGGGGTGGGCGGACGCAATCAACAGTTCGCTCTATACTGCGCGGAGAAGATCGCAGGCGAGACGATTTGTGTCCTGAGCGCCGGTTCGGACGGGATCGACGGCAACAGTCCCGCGGCGGGCGCGATCGCCGATGGCATGACGCATGTCCGCGCCAAGGCTGCCGGATTCGACCCTCAGCGGCAGATGGACGGCTTTGATTCTTACCCGCTGTTCGATGCTCTCGGAGACGCCATCATCACTGGGGCGACCGGTAACAATGTACGCGATATCCGCATCTTGCTCGCCTACTAGCAGCCATCGTCAATCGGCAGCTCTGACCACTATCTGACCACTATTATGTGATCTCGCGCACTGCGTACTTCCTTTCGGCTCACGTATCCTCAGGCTTTTCGTCAATCCATAAGGTACACTCATCGACCGTGAAACTTTCCGACCGCGCTCGGCACAGGATTTTTACCGCGACTGCAATTTCCCTCTTGGTCATTCTCGCGCTGGAACTGACGCTGACCATTCGGCGCGAGACGCAAACCTGGGACGAAGCCTGCCACATTTTTGCCGGCTATCGTTATTGGACGCGTGGCGATTTCGCCATGAACCCCGAGCACCCGCCGCTGGTGAAGTTAATCGCAGCCGCGCCCCTTTTGTTCCTGCACCTGCAAGGACCAGAACGCAAAGACCTGTTCTCGAAAGAAGAGGATTTCACCAGCGCGACGCAGTTTGTGTACTCCAACAACGCCGAGCAGATCCTATTCCGCACACGAATGGCGGCGTCACTTTTTTGCATCGCTCTCGCCGTTCTTGTCCTCGCGACTGCACGCGAGATGTTTGGTAAAACGGCTGCGCTCATTGCCCTCACACTGTTTGTCTTTGAGCCGAATATCCTCGCCCATGGCTTTGAAGTCACGACTGATACCGCGTTTTCATGCTTGCTGCTGGCGACCGTGTACGCGTTTTATCGATACGTGAAGCAACCGTCCACGCGCAGGCTGATTCTCGTCGGAGTCATGGCAGGATTGGCATTGGCGGCAAAGCACTCCGCCATTCTGGGTTTTCCCATCCTTGTGGTCCTCGCGGTGGCAGAAGTTTGGCTGCGACGGCGTAGGAGTCCAGCTAACAAAGACAACGGTCCTGGGGTGACGAAACTCGCGGGCGCATTGATTGCGTCAGGAGTGATCGCGATCGTCATTCTTTGGACTGCATACGGGTTTCGTCTCCATCCGCAGCCAGGGTTGAGTGCCGAAGCGCGTGTGGTGCAGTACGCGCAAGGATTACACAGCCCGATTCAAAAGAAGCTGATCGCCGAAGCCGCGCGCTGGCACCTGTTGCCGGAGTCGTACCTTTACGGGTTGGCCGATGTCGGCTACGTTGTGGGCTTCAGCCACAGTTACATCTTCGGCCGCGTCTATCCGCACGGAGTGTGGTTCTATTTTCCGGCGGCGTTTCTGATTAAGTCGACGCTGTCATTGTTGCTGTTGCTGCTTCTCGTCCCGTTTGCGATTGCGTTCCGCGGCGCTAGATACCGGCGTGAGCTGGCTTTTTTGATTATTCCGGCGGCGATTTATTTCCTTGTGGCTGTCGTTTCCACGCTGAACATCGGTATACGACACATTTTGCCGATCTATCCGTTCCTGATTATCCTGGCGGGCTGGGGTGCGGCCGAACTGATTAGAGCCAAACGCAAGCTGGCGTACGCAGTTGTCTTTGTGCTGGCGTTTGGAATTCTTTCCTCGTTGCGAGTGTTCCCTGTGTATCTCGCGTATGCCAATGAACTGTGGGGCGGTCCGGCGAACACTTATAAATACTTGAGCGATTCCAACGCGGATTGGGGCCAACAACTCAAGTCAGTGAAGCAGTATCTTGACCAGCGGCATGTAAAGAATTGCTGGTTCGCGTATTTTGGCGACGTTGTCGCCGATCCCAAATATTACGGTATCCCGTGCAAGCCCCTTACGACCATTGCGTCAACATGGCTGCAGGAATCCATCGACGTGCCTGCCACCATCGACGGCCCGGTGCTGATCAGCGCGGGCGTTTTGTCGGGATACGAGTTTGGTCCTGATCAGTTGAATCCGTACGACCAGTTCACCCGCCTGCGGCCCACAGCGGTGATCGAACATGGCGTGTTCGTCTTCGACGGCCACTTTGATATTCCACTGGCCTCAGCGCTGAACCACCTCACGCAATCGCAATTGCAGGAGGAGGCAGGACACCTGGACCAGGCGCTGGCGGAAGCGCAAACGGCAGTTCAGCTCGCCCCGGAGTCCCTGCAGACGCAAGCCCGGCTTGGTTTTTTGTTGATGAAATCCGGGCGCCAGGACGAAGGCCACCAGGCCCTTCAGCGCGCTCTCACCATCGCCGAAACCGTTAAACCGGACCTGCAAAGCCCTTGGACTGTTGCAGGTGTGCGTAACGCGCTGGGAAAATAAAGTCACGCGTTACTGGAGCAACTGCGGTGGCGGATACTCCGGCAACTTGTCCTTGTTCTGATCGACGCGCTTCACTTCCAGTTCGTCAAATAAGAGTGCCGGGCTCACGATGCTGTGAGGAACCGCTCCCGGCAAGTTGTCCACGGTTGCTTTGCCGCCCGCCGCCACAATGTCATTGCGCATGCTGCGGGTATCAAGATCGCCGAAGGTAGCGCCGCGGACGAGTTGCTCGTGGCCATCGCTGGTAAAAACTTTGAGAAGAAGGCGCGGAGAATTTCGGGGCCCTGCGGCTCTTACAACGTAGCAGTAAGGCAGATCGCGTTGCTTGCAGAGTTCCAGTAATTTCGCTTTTAGCGCATCCTGCGAAAGCGGGTCCGAGGATTGCAGGATCAAGTTGCCGAGGCTCGGCCCGGGCGCATTCATCGGGTATTGCGCGCGGCCGTGTCCATTCGATGCCGGAAAGTCGCGGATCGGAGTTCGCCCGAGATCGTAGGCAACCAGCTTGCCTCGATCCACCAGCGTGACTTTGGCGGGACGAATGCCTTCGTCGTCTACGTCATAGTGCCCGAGTAGCGATTCGCCCTGCCATGAGGAGAGGGTGGGATCGTCGGTCACGGAAAGAAAATCAGGTAGCACTTTGCTGAGATAACTCGAGGCAAAAGCGCCTTGCACTCGAGCGGGCTGTCCTAACGCCGGTTTCCTGCCGAGGACGTTTTCCCCGATCAGTGAGGCAAAAATTACTGTCGCGGCATCCGCATCGAACAGAACCGGCCCGCGGTACTGTTCTTCAACGACCGGCGCGGCGCGCAACTGCTGCAGCGTCCCAACTACCGCCTGTGCGTGCGTCTTGAATGCGCTGGGACTGGGCAGATTGCGGAATTCGCCTTGCACAGCTTCAGTGGAACGCTCCAAACGCATGCCATCCGGCGCCTGAGTGGAAGCCGCCGCCATCAAAGAGTACGCCGAGGTCCCCGTACGGACGATGGTCCCTTCGGAGTTCACAAAATAACGGTTGGTGGCTTCGGAGGAAAGACTCGACTGAATGGTCTCAATCTGCGGGTCTTTTTTGTAGAACGCCGAAATGTCCCGCAGAGTCGGCCCCCACGAACTGACGCCGGCGTCCAGTTTTGCCAACGGCCCGATCAATCGCACAGGCTCGGTGCGCGCGAAATCGTCGGTAGGGTTTTCAATGGTGAACTGCTTCAAAGCGGCATTCTTGGCAGTCAGGGCTTCGGCTGCGGACTTGTATGCCTGGTCGGTTGCCAGCCACAGCTTGCGGCGAATGGCCAGTTCGTCGTCATCGGTGGCGACGACTTCAATCATGCCTTCCCCACCCTGATAGAAGCTGTCCTGCTTGTAATCGCCTATCCGGACCACCACCCGAAGGAAACGCACACGCCCCCGCACTTCGCCCCGCGCTGCGCCGTACGCGGCCTCGTACGCGTAACGGTCAGTATCGGTGATGCGATAGTCGATGTAATACGGCGACGCAACGCCCTCCAGTTTCAATTGCGCCTTGGACCTCTGCATCTCCGTCAGCATGGCGTGCAGAACAGGATCATCCGCCGCTTCTTTGGGCATGGCTTCCTGGCTGAACGAATTAGCACTGGTCAGGACGGCGAAGAGAAAGCTGGCAACGGCGATATTCATGCGACTCATTGCTGCCCCCCTTTCCCAGTAAGCGCACTGCTTGCATCCGGAGGAGGCAAGATGGGAGGCCGGGTCAAAGAATGGCCACGCTTCTGAACTTCGATTTCCGAAAACAGCATTGCCGGCGCCACCGCGGCCACCGGCACTGCGCCGGACTCGGCACCGCAGATACCGTCAAACACCGCGGCTTTGTCCCCGGTCAGGAGAATGCCGTTCATCGCCGTTAATGGCGTCCCCACGATGTCGACGCCGCGCACGAGTTCGTCCGGCCTGCCATCCGCATACACCTTCCAGACCATCACTGGAAGGATCTGGAACGCTTGCGGAAGTCTCGATTGCGTCAGCGTGAACCCGCCCTCGATGTCTTCGAAGTAGAGCCCGTAGGGCTTCGACTTTTTCTTGATTTCTTCAATAAACTTCTGCCGAATTTCGGCGTCGCTCACACTGTGTGAAGACGAGACGATGAGATTTCCCTGGCGGCCCACCGGAATCATTCCCGCCTGAGAGCGCCCGTGACCGTTCGAGTGGGCAAATCCCTCGATCGGCATACGTGCCATCAAATAGTTCTGCAATACGCCATTCTTGATCAAGTCCACGGCTTGTGCCGGTACTCCTTCGTCGTCATATTGGTACCAGCCGCTGAGATCGACGCCGTTCAGCGCATGCAAAGTGGGATTGTCGAGAACCGTCAGAAAATCCGGCAAGACCCTTTCTCCAATCTTCTTCGCAAAGGTTCTGCCCTCCCCTTCTCCGCGTTGCCTTTGGCCCTCCAGGCGATGTCCCAGCACTTCGTGAAAGAACACCGCTGCCGAACGTCCGGAAAGCAGAGCTGGACCATCGAAGGGTTCTGCCACCGGAGCCGCGCGAAGCGCCTTTAGATCGGCGGCCATCTTATCGATCCTGGCGACAATTTCAGCTTCCCCCGGCAGGTCTGCCAGCGACTCGCCTTGAAAGGTCTCCACCCGGATGAGGTCCATACCATCGTCCGCTCGTGTTTGTGCCTGGATTGCCATGCGCACCAGTTGGCTGGGATAGATCAGTCGCGTCCCTTCGTTGTTGACCTGGTGGGTCCTGCCGTTCTGGGCGGAAATCAACACCGCCGACGTATACACATACGGGTAATTCCGAAACCGCGCTGAGTACTTGCGGACCAAAGACTCCAATTGAGCCTGGCTGGGCAGCGCCGCAGGCGCAGCGTAGTCGAGATGGATTTGCGGTTTCTCCTGCGAGAAGTCCGCTGAGGTGTCCTCCTCCTTCGCATTCACCGCGGTGCGAGTCTTTACATTGAGGTAGGCTTTGGCGGCATTGCGGTAGCCAAGATACGTGAGTCGCCAGAGTTCCCGTGCGATCGCGTTCGGGTCGTCGTCGGTCGCGAGCGATCCGCTGTGGATTGCCGAGGGACGGCTGGTCTCGTGCGTGTTGTCGAGCGCGGGACTTCCGACATGCGTTATGACATCCACCGCACGTCTGCGGGTCTGAAAAGAGGTGAGGAGGGCCCCATCGGCACCTGCCGCAATTGAGTAGCTCTCGTCCTGCACGTCATAACTCAGGAAGTATGGCGCCGGGCTGAGTTTTCCAAGCTCGGTGGTGGCCCGGTCCAATTCCCGTTGCATTGTGTCCAGCACAACATCTTTCGATTTGTCTGCGGCTTTGGTGGAAGGCGCTAGCGTGGTCAACAGCAGCACAGGCAGCAAGTAAAGGCGTAAGTTGATCATAGGGAGACTGGCACGGGACCGAGCAGGCAACGGCCTCGCTGGAGGCGATGTTAGAGGAGAGTAGCTGATCGCTCAAGTCCAATGTCTGGCACGTGCTCCAGAACTGGCCATTGCTGCCTTCATTTCGCCTTCCTCTATACTTACCGAGAGACTTTCTCATTTCATGTTCATAGATGAAGCCACAATTCGCGTGAAAGCCGGAGACGGCGGCAACGGCTGCCTCGCCTTCCGGCGAGAGAAGTTCGTGCCTCGCGGCGGCCCGTCCGGCGGCGACGGTGGGCGCGGCGGGGACGTGGTCATGGAATCGAGCGAGCGCCACAATACGCTGGTGCATTTCCGCTTCAACCCCGAATACAAAGCCCAGCGCGGACGTCACGGCGAGGGGTCCAACAAGACTGGACGCGATGGCGAAGGCGTAGTGCTGAAGGTGCCGGTCGGAACCATTGTCTATGACGCTGACTCCGGGGAAAAGGTACACGACTTCTCCCACGCGGATGAGAAAGTTGTCATCGCACGTGGCGGACGCGGCGGACGAGGCAATGCCCAGTTCAAGACCTCGACTCATCAAGCGCCTCGCGAACATGAGGGTGGCCGTCCGGGCGAAGAGCGCACGCTGCGACTAGAACTGAAGCTGCTGGCTGACGTAGGGCTTGTCGGATATCCGAATGTCGGAAAATCAACGCTGATCTCGCGTATTTCTGCAGCTCGGCCGAAGATCGCGGATTACCCGTTTACGACCTTGCAGCCGAACTTGGGAGTCGTGCTAGTGGGTGAGGCGTCCAATGAAGTCAGTTTCGTGGTGGCCGATATTCCAGGGCTGATTGAGGGTGCTCATGAAGGCGCAGGGCTGGGTACTCAGTTTCTTCGGCATATCGAACGCACGCGACTGCTGGTGCACTTGATCGATGTATCGGACGCCAGTGGCCGCCCCGATCCAGTGAAAGATTTCGAAGTGATCATGGGCGAACTGGAGAGCTTCGGCGCGAAGCTGGAATTTAAGCCGATGATCCTGGTTGCGTCGAAGTGCGATGTAGCGAATAAAACCAAGCTATCGAAGCTGAAGAAGTTCGCGAAGAGCAGCGATCTCGATCTGTACCCGATTTCAGCAGTGACGGGCGAAGGCGTGGAGAAGCTACTCTTCGCTATGGCTGAGAAGGTGGAGGCAGTCCGCCGCACAGATGTGAATCAAGTTCAAGCGGTTCGTAGTTCTGCCACCGACGAACGACCAACGACGAACGACGCATCATGAACATCGGCCTCTTTGGCGGCACATTCGATCCCATCCATAAGGGGCATTTGGCGCTTGCCACGGCCGCGCGTGAATGTTGTCAATTGGGACGTGTTTACTTCGTGCCGACCAATGTCCCGCCGCACAAGACCACGCAGCCGGTGGCATCGTTTTTCCACAGATACGCGATGACGGTGTTGGCGACGGAAGGCGAGAAATCGTTCGTACCATCTCTGCTGGAGGCACCCAGCGAATTCGTCGTGCAGGACAAGAAAGGCGCGCGCGGAGGCGTGGCTCCTGCTCCGAATTACAGCATCGATACCATCCGCAAGCTGAAGCGCGAATTCAAAAAAGCGGATCGCTTGTTCTTCCTGATTGGAATCGACGCGTTCAAGGACATTGCCAAATGGCGTGACGCGGAAGCTTTGTTTTCTGAATGCGAGTTCATCGTGGCCAGCCGTCCGGGATATTCTCTGGCCGACGTGGCCACGGCGCTTCCAGAGAAACTGCGACCGCGGGAAGAAGTGACCAAGCCCTTCTCCAAGCAGCCGGCCAAGGGGGATCTGGTACTCCCTGGAGTGACGCTGCATCTGTTGGACGATGTGAATCAAAACATCTCAGCAACCGCGATTCGCCAGGCGCTGGCGAGCAAAAAGGCGGTGAAGAAGTACGTTCCGGAGAGCGTCGAGGAGTACATCAAGAAGCAAGGGCTGTACGGAATCGGGCGATCGGGCGATTAATGAAACCATTTTCACCGCAGAGATCGCCGAGGACGCCGAGGAAGCGCATTTTTATGTTTCGTCTTTGCGATCTCGGCGTACTCTGCGGTGAGAGTCTCGGGTTTTAGATCACCCGATGGCCCGATCACCAGATCACCCGATTCACAATGAAACGATGTAAGATCGTTAGAGAATTAGCTAATCTCTGAATGAAGAAGACCGACACCCTCACCTCCCAGCTCACCACCGCCATTGCGGCTTGCCAGGACAAGAAAGCGGAAGATTTGACCATCCTGCAGATGGACAAGAATTCTGGCGCGTTCACCGACTACTTCGTGATCTGCAGCGGATCGAACCCGCGGCAGATTCAGGCCATTTCCGATGAGGTCGAACTCCGCTTGAAGCGAGCCGGCACATATCCCAACAACATTGAGGGCTACAAGCAGGCCGAATGGGTGCTGCTCGACTATGTGGACTTTGTGGTGCACGTGTTCTCGGCCACCGCGCGAAGCTACTACGATCTGGAGCGCTTGTGGCGGACGGCGAAAAAGCTGGAGCCTGCGGAGGTTACCGCTAAGCCGCGGCGAAGAGCGCCTGCACGAAAAGCGGCTGCCCGGAAACGTGCTTAACGGCAGGCAGTCAAAGATCTTTACCGCAAAGATCGCAAAGTTCGCCAAGCGAACCGCAGCTTTACCTGCATGAGTCACATATCGTGGCAGCATCGGAGGCGGAATATGACGTGTTCTCTTGGGCGGCTTCCTTTGCGTACTTTGCGCGCTTTGCGGTAATTGTTTTGTTTCCTCATGAAACTTACCGTCGCATGGATCGGCAAAACAAAAAGCGCTGCCATCCAGTCCCTCACAGACGAGTACTTGAAACGACTGCGCCAGTACGCCGACACGGACGGAGTTTCACTCAAAGACGAGTCCGCGCTCATGAAGCTATGCGTCCGCGATAGGCGGGGAACGCGGAGATGGCTGGTTCTGCTCGACTCTCGCGGCAAGCAACTTTCATCCGAAGAGTTGGCAAAGTTCTTGGGCGATCACCAGGACAAGAACCCTGTTCCGCTGGTTTTCGCCATTGGCCCCGCCGACGGCTTCAGCGAAACGGCGCGCCAGCGCGCCGATTTCACGCTTTCTCTGGGGAAGATGACGGTGGCCCATGAACTGGCGCGTGTCCTCTTGCTCGAACAGCTCTATCGTGGGTTCACCATCCTGAAGGGACATCCGTACCATCTGGGGCACTGAAACGCCGATTCTGGGCCTGTACTCAGGTGATGTTTCCCGTACCGTCGCGCGACCGTAGAGTTCTTATTGATGGGCGGCCGCGTTCCCGCCGCTCGACCGCTATGAAGAACCCCGTGGAAGTGCTACGCCGAAAAGAAGCCGAACTGGAACGCCTGCAGGAAGAGGTCGATGCCCTGCGTCTGGTGGGGAAATTGCTCCGCGCGCAAACTCTTGCCGGCAAGCAGGAGCCGGAAACTCGCGGCAAAGTCCTGCAAATGCCGTAAGATTTCAGGCGTATTTGGGGCATTTCTCACTTGTCCTCTCCGAATTGACACCCTCCATCCGCGCCATGTACATTCGTGGTGCTTTCAATGCGTTCGCGCGTTCTTGTGCGGCGATGTTTCATTCGCAGGCACAGGGATAGGGAAGCGGGTGCAAATCCCGCGCTGCCGCGCAACTGTAAGCGAGGACATCGTCTCGGGCCACTGAGAAATCGGGAAGGGCCGGGGCAAAGTGGATTTCTGCTTCTGTCGGACAAGTATGTCCGACCCACAGAAGAATTCCTTACTCGCGAGCCAGGAGACCGGCGCGAATCGCACAACTCAACCCCTTTCGCGAGCAAAGGAGGCAGTTATGCGGTTTCTCTTCCGGCTTCTGGCCGTTGTCGTTCTCTCCGTTTCATCCACCATTGCGCTAGCTTCGGATCTCACCGTCAAAGTTGTCGATTCATCTTCGGCAGCAGTTTCGAGCGCGCAAGTAGATGTGTTCGCAGAATCATCGTCCCGGCCGCTTGCGATCAATACGACCTCCGCGCAAGGGATCGCAACCTTCACCAACCTTCCGGATAGCGCGCTTCGCGTTCGCGTGCTTGCGCCGGGGTTCGCGGAAGCGACACAAACCATTTCGGCGACCCGCCGTGAAGGGCAATCGACGGTTGCTTTACAGTTGGCCCCGGTGACAGAAACGGTCACCGTGTCGGCCACACGCACTCCCTTGCCCACGGATGAAACTGGGGCCTCGATCGCGCTGCTCAGTGGCAGTGACCTCGACACCATGCGTCCGGTGGCTGCCAACGATGCCTTGCGCTTCCTGCCTGGGGCGATCGTCTCCACCGCCGGCCAGCGCGGAGGATTGTCGTCGCTGTTCGTGCGCGGCGGAGACTCCCGCTACAACAAGGTGATTGTCGATGGCGTCCCCGTCAACGATCCGGGTGGGACGTTCGACTTCGGCACCGTTCCATTGTTTGAAGCGGATCGCTTGGAATTCCTGCGTGGCGCCGAAAGCACTCTCTACGGCTCCGATGCGATGACCAGCGTGGTGCAAGTGTGGAGTAAGACGGGACGCACCGAGGTCCCCGAACTCCTCTTTGGCGCAGACGCCGGCAATTACGGAACAGAAAACGGCTATGCATCACTTTCAGGTGCGAAGGGCCTCTTCGATTACAGTGTGTTTGGAAATCAGTTCAACACGACCGGTTCTGGCCCGAACGACGATTATTCCAATTCTCTGGAAGGCGTGAACCTCGGCGCGAAACTGAACGACTGGGCATCGCTGCGATTACGCGTGCGGCACGGCAACAGCGTCGCCGGTGTGCAGAACGAGTGGAACTTCAATGGCAACGTGCTGCTCCCTCCGGATCGGGATCAGAGGGCGCGGCAGAACAATCTCTTAAGCAGCCTGGAACTGGACGTTCGTGGTCCCTCAAACTGGCAACATCGTTTCACCGGATTCGAGCACATTACTCATCGCACGAACATTGACAGCGTGAATGATCAGCAATCGGGGACTCTCGATCCCGATATGTTCGCATTCCATGCGATCGCAGACCTGAATCGCGCCGGATTCGAATACCAGGGAAGCTACATCGAAAAAAGCTGGGCGCAAACGACTTTCGGGTATTACGGAGAGGACGAAAACGGCTTCGTTGGAGACGTGAACTTCGGCATCACTCACGGGCAACGAACGAACCACGAAGTGTTCGCGCAGCAAAGCCTTGCAGTTGGCAAGCTCAGCGTCATCGCAGGCGCGCGCTTCGTGCACAACAGCAGGTTTGGCAACACCGGCGTGCCGCAAGCGGGGGCAACTTATCTTCTTGCTCGTGGAGGGCAAATATTTTCAGGAACGCGGCTGGTGTTTTCCTTTGCCAAAGGCTTCAAAGAACCACGCCTGGAGGAGACGTTTGCCGGTCCGCCGTCCTCGGCCCCGAACCCAGGCTTGCGTCCGGAACGCAGCCGAAGCTTTACGGCAGGAATTCAGCAGCAACTCTTCCGCGGCAAGGCATCGGTGCAGGCGAACTATTTCAACAATATCTTCCGCGATCAGATTGCCTATCCATTTGATCCGACAACGTTCATCGGCGAGTACGTCAACATCAACAAATCTCTGGCGCACGGGGCTGAGTTCCAGTTCGATGCGCGCCTGCGCTCGTCTTTGTCGCTCACTACCGGGTACACCTACACCTCAACCCAGATCCTGCAAGCTCCAGCATGCACGCCCGCCCAGTTCTGCGACACAGCGATTTTTGGGACCGGAAAGCCCCTGTTTCGCAGGCCAAAGCATTCTGCTTCGCTTTTGCTTACGTATCAATCGAAGCGCTGGGGCGGTGACCTGGGAGGAAGCTTCGTAGGTCGGCGCGCCGATTCGGATTTCTACGGCTTAGGCTACGACCACACACCGGGCTACGTACTCGTAAACACTGGGGCATGGTACGCGCTGAATTCGCGGGTCCGCTTCTATGTAGCGGTCGAGAATCTCACGAATCGCTTCTACGAGGAGGTTGTTGGGTATCCCGCGCTGGGGGCTAATTTTCGCGCCGGAATCCGCTTCCGGGTCGGTGGCGAATAGAGTGGAAGGACTTACTTTCGCCAACCGGTTCTTCCACAAGTTCGTCTGTGGGCTGCTCGTTCAAGAAGGCGGGCATGCGCGCGGCCGAGGTGACGTCGCCCATGTACCGGTTCCGCACGGCAAGCAGTTTCTCGAGGTGCGGGACGTCGAGAGGCTGTTGCTTTCCGAGCATATGAGTGACTAGCGTGATCTGGGCAAAATGCTCTACGGTTTCCATCTTCATGTAGGCGGATTGCAGGTCGGTGCCATAGGTGACCACGCCATGGTTGGCCATCAGAATGGCGTCGAAATCCGGGATCAGCGGCTTGAGGGTCTCGGCCAGTTCGGGAGTGCCCGGAGTTCCGTACGGAGCGAGCGGAATCTGCCCCAGGCCGATAACCACTTCGCATACTAGAGGCTGGTTGAGCGCGATACCGGCAGCAGCAAACCCGGTGGCGGTCCGAGGGTGCGCGTGGACAACCGCATTGACGTCCGGTCGCATGCGGTAGACCAGCAGGTGCATGCCGATTTCGCTGGTCACCTCGCGGCGGCCTTTCAGCTTGCGCCCTTCCATGTCCACGACCACGAGATCGGATGTCTTCATCATCCCCTTGGACATGCCGGTGGGGGTAACAAGAACCCGCTCGCCGTCCAGGCGGACAGAGAGGTTCCCGTCCGTGGCCGCGATAAACCCGCTAGTGTGCAGGAGTGCGCCGCAGCGTATGATTTCACGCCGTAAATGGTGTTCTGTGGCCATATCCCCGAGCAGCCGAATGTTACCTCACAGATGCACCGGAAACAATGCATAGTTTCACAAGAAAATCGAAATTACAGAACTGATACAGTCAAGGCGTGCTGGTTGCGGAATTCGACTACCCCCTTCCCGAAGAACTGATTGCCCAGGAGCCACTTGCGGACCGCGCAGCTTCCAGGATGCTCCAGCTTTCGCGAAGCAGAGGCAGGCTCGAAGACCGGTGTTTTCGTGATTTCCCCGATTTGCTCCGGGAAGGCGACCTCGTGGTCTTCAATAACACCAAGGTGTTCCCGGCCAGGCTTTATGGGCACAGGAGCGGGGCGCGGGCGCAGCCGGTGAGCGCTCAAAACCCTGCTTCTCGCGATTTCCTCAAGGGGCGGGTTGAAGTCCTGCTTACAAAGCAGGTATCGCAGGAACCCAACCAGTGGGAGTGCCTGGTGCGTCCGGGGCGGAAGATCGGGGTGGGAGAAAAGCTGTTTTTCGGCAACGAGGAACTAACTGCGGAGGTCGTGGGCCGCGGCACTTTTGGAGAACGCCGGATTCACTTTGATCCTGTTCCAGACTTTTTCGAGCGAGTGGAGCGGCTCGGGCATGTGCCTCTGCCTCCCTATATCGCGCGTGAGGACCGGAGCGGAGATCGAGAACGCTATCAAACGGTGTACGCCCAGGAGCGTGGATCAGTGGCGGCACCAACTGCTGGCTTGCATTTCACGCCCGAGATCCTGGGCCGATTGGTTGAGCGCAGGATCGAGACCACCGAGGTCACTCTGCATGTGGGCCTGGGGACGTTTCAGCCGGTGCGGGTCGAGAAAGTCGAAGAGCATACGCTGCACCAGGAGAGGTACAACATTTCTGAGTCGGCGGCGGAGAGCATCAACCGAGCGCTCGAGAGTGGGCGGCGAGTGGTAGCGGTTGGAACGACGACGGTACGAACTCTGGAGTATGCGGCACGGGAAGCTGGCCGGGTGCAGGCGGGCAGCGGTGAAGCTGACCTGTTCGTTTATCCGGGATTTCAGTTTCGTGTGGTCAGCGCCATGCTGACGAATTTTCATCTGCCGCAATCGACGTTGTTGATGCTGGTCTGCGCATTTGGCGGGAAAGAGCAGGTGCTGTCGGCGTATGGGTATGCGGTCGAGCAGAAGTATCGGTTTTATTCGTACGGGGATTGCATGCTGGTGGAGTAGCGCTGGCACAGCGCTATACTGGGCTTGAGTTATGGCGACCCAAGTTGTTCCCCGGCAGCTCTCAATCCAGGATTTCGTCTCGGAACTGCACAAATTCCCTGAAGCTGCGTTCGTTCATACCGATGAAATCCTGTCATTTCTCCAGCGGACGATTGTTGCTCCTGAGTCGCTTGCTCCGTACCTCAACTGGGATCGGCAACATTACACGCGGAACCTCATCAACAAGAATCGTCTTTATGAACTGATTGCCATCTGCTGGGAAGTGGGTCAGGTGAGTTCGGTACATAACCACCGCGATCAGAATTGCTGGATGTGTGTGCCCATTGGACGATTGCAGGTGGAGAATTTCCACTTGGCGTCACAGGATCTGGAACACGGGGTTTGCAGCCTCACACCGACAGACACCGTGGAGATGAATCCGACACATCCCTGCGCGGTCGATCCCGCGGATCCTGTGCACCGCGTTGTGAATCCGAAGCAATTCGGAGAACGCGCGGTGAGCCTGCACATCTACTCACATCCGTTCGATACGTGCGTGGTGTACTCGCCGGAACAGGGGACGTGTGGGGTGATCAAGCTGCACTACACCACGGTGTTTGGGAAGCCGGCGTAAGGCTACGATTCAACTGCCGCAACTGTGCTCACTCGTTTTCTTCTTCTTCGGGGCCGCCATTGCAATATCCAAGCGCTAAGCGTTGCGCCACCGATTAAGCCCCAGAGACAAAAAGCCGCTACGAATGCGGTGAACAGGGCATCCTTGCGATCCGCGGGAGTCGTCGTGACGATACCGACCGCTGCGCCAATCCCGCAAATGACCAAAACTGCAGCGATCGCGGCTTCAATAAGCGTAATGATAGGCGCCGATCCTGAACGACGGAGGGCAAACAGGGCCCTGAAGCCTCGACTCGCTGACCACCATAGCGCGATCCCGATGATCGGCCAGCTCACAGCGCGCCAAACATCAGTGCTGATGCCCTCTGGCACCCACTCCATCTTGTCTGGATTTAGCAGAATGTAGGGCATCTGTACGAGCAAGACAGGGCTATTGAGGATCATTGGCACTCGCAGTCCAATTCTTTCAGCCCTGTTGGCCGATTCGTCATCTGAGAACGGGAATTGAGGCACGGCCAAATTTTCCCCCGTTAGTGGGGGCATCAGGTGAAGGCGGGCTGAAAAAGCAAGTTCTGATAAGACTCGGGCGTGGGCAGGCCACAATGCCACCATACAGACCAAAAGTTGAGCCAGCGGCAGAATTCGATCTGGCCAAAACTGACGAGATCTCATGAGGAAATCAGAATGTATTCTAGCCACAATCGATTGCGAATAAGTGAGTAACAGGATTCACGCCACAGAGCGTCCTAGGCTAGACAGCTATGGTTTCGCAGGGCGCGAGACCTTAGCTCCCCATGCCTCCGGGTTTATGTCGCGCGCATGTCGCGCAAACAGCCAGTGATGGCCGTCGAGGTCCTCGAAGGCGCACTGAAATTCGCCGTATTCGGTTTCGTGCGGCGTTTCGCGGACCTTGGCGCCCGCCGCTTTTGCTCTCCCAAAAACTGCATTTACATCGTCTACGAAGATGGTCAGGCTTTGGGTTCCATAGCCGAGTTGCGCTGGACTCCTTTGCCCCGCAGGAGCTTGTCGCACCATGATGCAGGCGTTATCCAGCATTAGCTGCGCTCCCGCTACTGGCTCTCCGTAACGATAGTGCTCCTGAAACCCGAACGCTTTCGTCAGCCAGGTGATCGCCTCAGGAAGATTCTGATAAGCGATATGCGAGAGCATAATGTCGGCCTGCACGGAACGATTTCTCATGCGCACATTCTAGTCGAGGTTGCACCGACGCTCAGCGGTGAGCGGTGGTTTACTTTAGACTGATCTCGTGCCCGCGAAGAAAAAATCCGTTCCCGAAGCGGAAGGAGCAACGACAGTCTCTGCGCCCAAGCCGGCGGCACTACCAAAGCCGGACCCGAATCGCATTTTTCTCATTGATGCGATGTCGTTCATTTTCCGCGCGTATCACGCGATGGCGCGGCAGCGGGGAATGTCCACACGAAAGGGGCTGCCGACGGCGGCGATCTACGTCTTTGTGAACATGCTGCGCAAGCTGCGGGACGACTTTTCACCACACTATCTCGCGGCCGTTTTTGACGTTGCCGCGCCCACATTTCGGGATCAGCAATACAAGGATTACAAGGCCAACCGCAGCGAGATGCCCGGCGATCTCGCGCAGCAGATCCCCTATATCCGGCGGGCGTTGGAGGCATACCGCATTCCCATTCTTGAGATGCCCGGTTACGAAGCCGACGACGTGATTGGAACGCTGGCTAAGAAAGCTGCCGATGCGGGGCATCCTGTTTATGTGGTCTCGAGCGACAAGGACATGTTGCAACTGGTGAACGCCCGCGTGCAGGTGCTGAATCCGCCCAAGGACAACCTGATCTGTGACGCGGCCAAGGTGGAAGAGATTCTCGGCGTGCCACCGACCCGTGTCATCGACGTGATGGCACTGCGCGGAGATGCGATCGACAACATTCCTGGTGCTCCGGGGATCGGCGACAAAGGGTCGGTAGAAATCATCCAGCGGTTCGGGTCTTTGGAAGCGGCCCTGGATCGTGCCGCCGAAGTGGAGCGCAAGACCTACCGCGAGTCGCTGCAGAACAATCGCGAGCAGATTCTGATGAGCAAGGACCTGGTCACGATCAAGTGCGATGTGGATATCGACCTGGACGTCGAGAAGATGCATCCGGGTGAGCCTGAGATCGAGGCGCTGCGAGCCCTCTTTACCGAGCTGGAGTTCACGTCGCTGCTGAAGGAGTTGCTGCCGGTTGTCGAGAGTGGGCCAGGTAATTACGGCGAGGCGAAATCCGCTGCAGACATTCAGGCGGAACTGCGCAAACTCGGGCCAGGTGCGGCGCTGGCAGTAGCGGTCGAAACGGGTGAGCAGGCGGTCGAAGCGGAAGAGGAGGAAGCCGCGGACGAGCAAGGGGCGCTTTTGCTGATGGATTTAGAACCCGCGGACGAAAATAAGCCGCGTGCCCTGGCACTCTCTGCCGGACCGGGTTCGGCGCTCAACGTTGCACCTGGAAGTGACGCGGAAACCGCGGTTAATTCGCTGCTCGGGGACCCGACGCTTCCCAAGGCGATTCACGATTGGAAGGCGGCCGCCCATGCACTTCCGGGCGTGAAGATTGAGGGAGTACAGCACGATACTGTGCTGTACTCGTACCTGCTCGATCCTACGTACTCTTCGCACTCGCTGGCCGAAGTGGTGTTACGGCGCTTCAATACCAAGATGGGTGGGTCGCTGTCCGAGGCTGCCGACATGACGGCGCGTCTCGCGAGCACTCTGCGCAGGGAAATTGAAGAAGAACACTTGCTCAAGCTGTACGAGGAAGTTGATCTGCCCCTGGTTCCGGTGCTCACGCGCATGGAGCAGGCGGGGGTCGCAATCAATCGCGACGCTTTGGACAAGATGTCGGCCCGCCTCGAGAAAGAAATCAACGCGAAGGCAAAAGAGATTTACGAATGCTGTGGCTCCGAGTTCAACATCAATTCGCCCAAACAGCTCGGGGATGTGCTGTTCAACAAATTGAACCTGCCGAAGCCGGTGAAGTATGGCAAGGGCAAGACAATTTCAACTGCCGTCGATGTGTTGGAATCCCTAGCGACAGACCACAAAGCGCCGAAACTGGTGCTTGAATACCGGCAGCTGTCGAAGTTGAAATCAACCTACGTTGACGCGCTTCCGGCTCTGCTGAACCGCAGCACCGGGCGTCTGCACACCACATTTGATCAGACGGGAACGGCCACGGGAAGGCTGTCTTCTGCAAATCCGAACCTGCAGAACATTCCAATTCGCACCGAAGTCGGACGTGAAATCCGCGCCGCATTCACCGCCGAGCCTGGATGCATGCTGCTGGCGGCCGACTACTCGCAGATCGAACTGCGCCTGCTTGCGCATTATTCTAAAGACTCGCTCCTGGTTGAAGCCTTCCGCCGCGGGGACGACATTCACACGCTTACGGCGTCGCAAGTGTTCGGAGTTCCTCCGCTAATGGTCACGCCAGATCATCGTCGGCAAGCCAAAGTCGTGAACTTCGGCATCGTGTACGGACTGTCGCCATTTGGGCTATCGCAGAGCCTGGGCATTGAGACTTCCGAAGCCAAGAAGTACATCGAAGCCTACTTCGAAAGGTATGCCGGCGTGCGTGCTTTCATTGATAGGACTCTCGAAGAAACGCGACGCGACGGGAAAGTGAAGACGCTTTTTGGCCGCGTTCGTCCGATCCCAGACATCAACAGCAAAAATTTCAATCTGCGTGGATTTGCCGAGCGCACTGCGGTGAACACTCCCCTGCAAGGCACTGCCGCTGATCTCATCAAGTTGGCAATGATCCGGATCGATGCTGCCATTCGCGAACGCGACTTGCAGTCGCGTATGACGTTGCAGGTACACGATGAATTGGTCTTCGAAGTACCTGAAAGTGAGCTGGACATTATGCGAAGTCTGGTTCGCGAGCAGATGGAGCAGGTGCATCCGCTCTTAGTACCTCTTGTGGTCGAGATCGGAGTGGGCAAGAACTGGCGCGACCTGGAGTGAGCTGCTACTTCGTTCCGCCGCGGTCATATTCTGACGTCTCTTCGATTGCCAGCGCTCTCCAGCAGTAAACCAATCACTCCCCCTGCCATCCAAAAGACTTCCCTTTACGACGAACAAATCTCAGGAGGATCTTTGCATGGAAACACGCACATTTGGCACACGGGAAGACGAAGTAACAGGAGCAATCGAATCAAGAACATCCAAAATTCCGTCGTCTGTTTACTTGACGGCAGCAATCGGCTCGATGGCCGCTTCCGCGATTCTGAAGGCCACAGGTAAGCAACACTGGTCATTGTTTGTCGGCCAGTGGGCGCCTGCGTTCCTGATCATGGGCTTGTACAACAAACTCGTGAAGCAGTTGGGCTCGGACGCTTACACGAACAGACGGGCGGCCTAAGTTCAGCGCCAACAAAAAGGCCCACCTCATTTTCGAGGTGGGCCTTTTTCTTCAGTGACTACTGTGGGTTGGGCAACGCTCCCGTGCTTCCGCATTGTCCGGAACCTGTGCCCATGGGCAGCGCGAACGGAGGCTGCTCATCGAAGCAGAGGAGTGAGTAGACCTTCGCAGGGAGGATCAGCGCATTCCAATTGCTGTTCAGGATGGCAAAGCTGTCGTTGCCGTTGATGGACCAGTAAGTCCAGTTCAGCGGCTGCATGGAAAAACCAGGATTGTTTGCTGAAGTTAGCGTATAGCTGCTGTTCACGAAGTTCACCATGTCGGTGAACCATTGACCTTCGGATCCGGCGCCGCTGGAGAAAACATCGCTGCTAGTGGTCCCAGTGC
>Ga0070714_100000653_pt1 | contig 24587 bp, 25 predicted proteins | sample LARL83metaG_FD_65450 | JGI IMG/M metagenome (GOLD analysis project Ga0070714, IMG submission 65450) | Corn, switchgrass and miscanthus rhizosphere microbial communities from Kellogg Biological Station, Michigan, USA - LAR L8-3 metaG | ecosystem: Host-associated > Plants > Roots > Rhizosphere ... | reverse complement strand
AAGCTTATCATCGTTGGCACCCGACTCGCCGCCCAGGATCTGTACTCCGAGATCCGAAAGCCCGAGTGGTATGTCACAGGCGAGTCGCCTTACACTTACCTTTCGCAGCCCGCTGTGCTTGAGATGACGGATGATCCGAAGACTTGGAAGACTCTATGGCCTAAGACTAATGTCGAGCCTATGGGGCTCGACAAGGTAGAGCCAGATGAGCAGGGTCTATACCCTATGTGGAATGGTCCGGCTCTCGCCGAGAAGCGCAACCAGATGAGCGCGGAGACTTGGTCACGTGTATACATGCAGGCTCAGATCAGTCAGTCCACTACGTTCACACAGCAAGAGATTGACGGCTGTACGAACGGTGGCCGTCTTCCAGGAGTTATTGTTCCCGGCTTCCCCGGTGTCCGTCCAGAAGGTATGGCAGGGCTCTACGTGGTCGCCGGACTCGACCCGGCAGCTACTAACTATACAGCTATGGTTGTCGTCGGGGCGGACCTTTCTACTGGCCGACGATATGTTCTAGACGTTTGGAATCAGCACGGAGCCCTTCCCGCCCAAATCGCGGCGGTCATGAAGGAATGGACACGACGTTACGGAGTGAATGAATGGCGAATCGAGTCCAACGCCTACCAGGCTAGTATCCTCCAGGATGAGGACCTGAGCACCTGGATGGCATCCCGTGGTGTTCGTATGTCCGCTCACACGACAGGAAAGAACAAGTGGGATACTCAGTGGGGCGTCGCTACTATGGCAAACTTGTTCAAGGGCTTCGAGCAAGGACGAAACGCCATCGAGTTCCCGAGCCGCAGAAACCACTCTGGTCTCCAAGCCCTTGTCGAACAGCTGGTTGCTTGGTACCCTACGCCTACCATGAACAAGGCGCCTGTCCAAGACTGCGTGATGGCTCTATGGTTCTGTGAGATTCGATGCCGCGAACTCCTTGACTTCCAGGATGGCTCTGCGCATTGGGATGCTGGCTGGCTCTCTGAGCGAGAGCGTGAGGAACAAGTAGTTATCAATATCGACTGGTATCAGGCTTCACAGGGTTTCACCAACCAACCTGATCTTCCCGAGCCAGTGATTATCAATCCAGGTCGCTGGTGGGAGGCTTAATGGCCAGTGTGTATGAGATCGCCAAGAAGGTAAACGCGACACGTCTCCGTTACTATTCTCGTGATCTACGTATGAATGAGGTGCGCGCCGTTCGCGCATCTGAGCTTGACCGTGTGGCACCTGGCCTTCTGGCCGACGACTTTCCCAAGCCGATCGTCTCCAATGTCATCAACGTGGCGGCCCAGTACTCTGCTGAGCAGATCGGCGTGATGCCAACCGTCTCCTGCACAACCGGAGTCATGGTTAGTGACCGCCAAAAGAAGTACGCTCAGCGCCGCACGCTGATCGCCCATAACTACCTTGAGAACTCTCGTATCAAGGTCAACCTTGTTGAGGCCTCCGACTGGCTCAACACCTACAGTTTCCTGCCTATCGTTCTTGAACCGTTCTTCGGTGATGAGGAAGTTCAGGCAGGTCCGCGACTGCGCTTTGAGAATCCGCTGGGCTGCTACTACGAACTAGATGTCTACGCCCGCACGCGTTACTTCTTCAAGGTGTATGACTCTGACGTGGACTCGCTCTGTGCGAAGTTCCCTCATCTAGCCAACGCGCTACGAACGGGTACCCACGCTGAGAGTAACCAGAAGCTCGAACTTGTCAACTACATGGATGACACAGACATCATCTGGTTCGTCCCCTCTAGGGACAACCTAGAGCTTATGCGCATCCAGAACAAGTTCGGACGTTGTCCGGTGTTCGTTGCTGAATCTCCTAAGTTTGATGATGAGAATCGCGGCGCGTACGATGATGTGATCTGGATCCAGATTGCCCGTGCGGTGTTTGCCCAGATGGGTATGCGCGCCGCTAAGAAGGCAGTCAACTCGCCGCTGGTTGTTCCCAGCGACGTGGTCAATATTCCTTTCGGTCCCGACCGTGTGATTCGCACGAACAACGGTAGGGACATCCACTACCCGGCTCTTGACATGTCTCCGGCTGCTTGGCAGCAGGGAGAGATCCTGAACCAGGACATCACTGTCGGTGCTCGTTTCCCAGAGGGTGCCACAGGCAAGTCTCCTGGCTCGATCGTTACCGGTCGTGGTATGGAAGAGTTGATGGGAACCATTGACTCCAAGGTTCGCACCTACCAGCTGATCATCGGTGATGCTCTCCGCCGTGCTGTTGGTGCTGCCTTTGAAATGGATGAGAAGTTCTGGCCCACTAAGCAGCGCTTCATCCGTGTTCAGGTCAACGGTCAGCAGTTTGAGGAGACCTATGTTCCGAGTCGTGATATCGCAGGGGTATACCAGGTCGATGTCACCTACGGTATGGCTGCGGGAATGGACCCTAACCGGGCCCTTGTGTTCCTCCTACAAGCGCGTGGAGACAAGCTCATCAGTCGTGACTTTGCTCTGCGACAACTGCCTTTCGACGTTAACGTTGATCAGGTCATGGAGCAGATCGACACCGAAGAGATGACTGATTCCCTGAAGCAGATGCTTGCTCAAACGGCTATGGCTATCCCAGCTATGGCTGCACAGGGTGCTGATCCGATGGACACTATCACCAAGCTCGCTACTGTCATGAAGAAGCGAGAGTCTGGGGTTCCTCTACACCAGGCTATCCTTGAGGCCTGGACACCACCTAAGCAGCCTCCACAGGACGACCAGACGGCCCAGCAGGGCCCTCCCGGTATGGCCGGTCCTCCAGGGCCTCCTGGAGCCCCCCAGGGGCCTCCTGGCCAGATGGGGCAGCAGCCCCAGCAGCAGGACATCATGAAGATGCTCAGTGGCCTCTCTGGTGGTAGTGGAGCACCGAACCTACAGGCTAACGTTCAGAGGAAGATTCCGATTCAGTGACAGACCTAGACCGACTTAAGAAGATCATGGTGTCTCAGGGCATCAGCATCGAGGACGACCGATTCGTCCGCGCATTCCGCATCTTTGAGAATCCAGCGGGATGTGAAGACTGTGGAGCGCGAACTAAGGTTGCCGTTCCCAACCCTAAGAAGAAGAACTCGTACGTTACGAGTTGCTGCAAGAAGGTGATTGGCTAATGGCTAACGCAGGCGGACGCCAGTTCTCGCGTCCTGATTTCTCCGATGCAGTTCCTCCCACTCCTCCCCGTCAGGGTGACATGGGGCCGGACAGCATGGGCCACAACCGTGTAGACGAGCACACTTTCGAGTCTGGCTCCGTACCGGCGAACACCGGTGCTATCGAGGCTAACTGGACTGGACTGGTTGACTCTGACGGTCTAGACGGCCACAGCATGGACTTCACCGCTATGGCTGGTGGAACTGGTGTGGCGAACAAGTGGCCGGGTGAGGGTATCCGTGGATTCCGCTCTACACCGGTCGGTGGAACTTACAACCCTGGACAGGGATCCTCTCCGGGCAACCCAGGAACTGAGCGTAGCGGAGCTAGCTAAACATGATGCGATTCCCGATCGATGACGATGATGACAACGATGAGTTGGTGCCATTTCCGGTACCGCCAGGTTCTCCCAAGAAGGGAACCAAGTGGCTGATCCTCGGTGCATTCTTTGAGCTGATCGGGGATCTCTTCAAGGCCTTCGCCATGTTCTTCAGTTCTCTTACTGAAGAGTCCCTAGCCAAGTATCGATCTGAGCGTAACCGCCAGGCTTTCGCCGAACAGGCATCTCGCGAGATCGAGATGCTAATCTCAGGAGCACATGATGCCACCACCACAGAATCCGGCCGGGGTGTCGGGGCCGGGTCCGCTGAGTAGGCGAACTGATGGTGGACCCGCGCAAGCACTAAAGGACCTACCCGATGCCAAGTATGGCGAGAATTCTCAATTCCAAGCTCTACAGCAAGGCGCTTCGCTATCTGCTTCTCCCTCTCCGCAGGGACAAGCACAGCCTTTCGACCAGAATGCTCTCCCGGCGAATCCGGCTGCTGGTCAGGTAACTCCGCTATCTGCTCCAACTGCTAGGCCTGATGAGCCTGTAACTGCTGGTGCAGCTATGGGTGCTGGTCCTGGCCCTTCCGCCCTTGGTGGTCAGCCTGCTCAGGTTGCCTCGCAGGACATGGGAAAGATCAGCCAGTCTCTGCCTCTGTTCGAGATGATGGCAAACATGAACGATGCTACTCCATCTACTCGACTATTTGTCAATCTGTTGAAGGGTGCTCCGTAATGGCTTCTTCACTGGCTACGCCTATGAACTTCATGGGCAATGTGCTGGACAATATCCAGCAGGATCCTAAGGCAGCTCAGTATCCTGAGCTTGCTGTTGGTGTAGCAGTGGATACCCTTCGGAACACCCCAGTAGATCTGTTCAGCAATATCCCCCACTTTCAGTCTGAGGTAGATAACAGTGACAGTCCAGCCCTTCCAGCCGGAAGCTCAGGGAGCTAGCGGCTCTCTCGGCACCTCTGGTGCGCTAGGACAGTCCGGCACACTGGGCACTTCCCAGGCTGTTGGCACCCAGCAAATTCAGGACCAGCAAAACCTAGCTGCTATCACCTCCGCTCAGGAACAGGCTGCTCAGCAGGAGCAGCAGCCAGACAAGTCTAAGGGATGGTCTCTGACCAACCCTTTCCAGGACATCGGCCAGATCTGGCATGATGTCGAGTCGCACACCATCTCTCCTGTTTTTCATGCGACCAACTGGCTGTTCACTAATCTGATCAAGCGTCCATATACGACGATTGCTCTGTACTCTGCTCACAATGAGTTTGAGGCTTCGCAGGGACATCCTAACTGGTCTTGGGCCCAGGGTTCTCTATGGGCTCAGGCGTGGGATCAGTCTGCGCATATCAGTCCTGGACGTGCTACGGTTCTTGCTGCCAACGATCAGCAGCCCATCGGGCCGATCAAGCCTCAATGGTCTCCAGGCCACCAGGTGGTCGATCCACTGAATGTGGCTCAGCGTGACCAGTACCTGAACGACAAGAACAACCCGCTGCATGCGGGTATGCAGATTGCTTCGGGTGGTGAAGATGCTGCCATTGATTGGTATGCTGATCCATCCAACCACATCACCAAGGCTGCTGGTGTGATCCGCGCCCTGAAGGATGCTCCTATCGTGTCTACAGACACGGTGGCTCAGAAGCTAGATAAGATCGCTTCTGATTCTGGTCAGCAGTTCGACCAGGATGTTGCAAACGGCCGCTACAACTTTGCCTCCCTTGCGGAGCACCCGATGGTCAAGGGATCTCCCCACCAGCCCAACCCTTTCCGCTACACTACCGCTGCTCTACTTGATGCTGCCAAGACTCCTGGTGAGTCTAGGATGATCCGTCAGATTCTGGCGGGAATTCCTCAGGTTTCCAGCTCTGCCCTAGACATGCTGGCTACTCAAAATGAGAACTTGGCAAACCAGATCTCTAATGCTCTTATGCCGCTTGAGGTGGAGCAGAACTATGCTCTTACTTCGGCAGTCGAGGGTGATCGTGATGAATGGCTTCAGAAGGTAGCCCAGACTAAGGTCAAGGCTGCTCAGGCGCAGATTGCTGACAATGATATCGTAGCAAACCGCCTGTCCCAGATCTTCGGTGCACAACAGTCTATCACTAAGACTTCGGCGCTGACTAACCGCCTGGCTGAGCTGAAGGGTGCTGGCAAGTATGTCAACACCCGCGATACTTCTATCGTGCACATCTTCCAGAATGCTCGTTACAACTACCCAATCCGTATCTATCAGTCTCTGACTGATAGGGTTCCAGGCCTTATCAACCACAATGAGGACAACGCGGTTGAATACGCACGTACGTGGCTGAACAAGTCCTCCACGCTCACACCAGAGCAGAAGGTTGACTACGTACAGCGCTACGCTAACGCAACTGTAGCTCAGCGTCAGCAGATCTGGACCAGCATCGAGAACGATGTTTACAAGAACGTCGGTGACCGCTTCGGTATCTCTGATAACCAGATGGCCAAGATTCTTACTACCACACGTAAGAAGGGTCAGACCATCTACCAGGCTGCCAAGTCTCGTGCGTATGGTGAGATCAATGTTCCTGGTATGGATCCTCAGGGTGTGCTTCCTACCGCCGATGAGCAGATCATTGCTCATCCGCAGCTGATCACCCAGCTGGAGTCTGGTGCTGTTCCGCTGGCTAACCTCAAGCAGCTGGAGAACGCGCTAGAGCGCATGCAGGACAGCGGGGTACTCGCCCCTCTACGAAGCGCCTACGCAACGTCTAAGGATGCTCTGGGCTATGCTCTGGACAATATCTATGGTGTATGGAAGCCTGTCACTCTGATGACCGGTCACCGTGCCTTCAACCACATTGGTGACGACTTCCTTCGCGGAGTTGCTAAGGTTGGTGCGCTGGCTTCGCTGCGTAACCTACAGGATGGTTTCGGAAACTTCCTTCGCAACAATGGTAACCGCCTGACCAACAACATGATCGTGAACAACGTCATGTCGAAGCATGATCAGATGATCGGTCTTGCAAAGAATGACTACGAGGGCCTGCTCAATCAGTATCGTACGCAGAAGGCTCTGGGATGGCGAAACGTCCCTAAGGAAACTCGTATCAAGGCTTCTGACCTCTTGGCCAAGAAGCAGTACTACAATAACTTGAAGAAGATGAAGTTTGACTTCATCAACCAGACCCATCGTCTGGGTGAGCGCACGTTCACTATCGCGGGCTCTCCTGAGCGCTGGGATGAGGCCTTTGGTGGCCCTAATGGAGACTACTACCGTTGGGTCTCCAGTTCTCATCCTGCCTTTATGAGCACTATCGATGGTGCGTCTAAGATGACGCACTCTATGCAGATGGCCATTCGTGGTCCTGGCTTCGCTACCATCTCTGCTGTTGATGATGCTGAGAAGCACACACCCGCTTACGTTCACTACATCCGCAACCAGCTACTGCCTGATCCTGTAGCCAAGCAGATCATTGCTGGCAAGGACCTGGATGCTGTATCACAGTGGATGACAGGAACCTCTGAGGGCCGTCAGTACATGAAGGCCCTGCATGTTGGTGATCCTGATGTGAAGGTCAACGAGGTTGCTTCCATGGTGAAGCAGTATCTGCCCTTCGATGGCATGCGAGATGCTGCTTTGGCTGGTAAGTTCAATGCCAAGACTATTGAGCAGTTCATGCCAGACGCCAAGATGCGACCTGATATCAATGCTAACATCGCTGCACTTGTGCACGGTGGAGATGGCCCTACCAACATCCTGAAGAAGTCTACCGAGTGGCTGATGGAGATGACCGGCACTATGCCGGATGACATCATTGTTCGCCACCCGCTATACAACACGCTGTACAAGTCTCGTCTTACTGACAGCGTGCAGTCTTGGATGAGGGACACAGGTGAGTCTGTTCTGGCTAAGAGCGATCGTGATATGCTTGTGGCAGCCGCTCACGCGGGTGCGCGATCTGACCTGAAGAACCTGGTCTATGATGTGTCCCGCTTCAACGATATGGGACATACGCTTCGCTTTGTGAGTCCGTTCTTCAATGCTTGGTTCAACGCCATGAGTACTTGGTCCAAGCTGATCATGGAGAATCCAGGACTACTTGGGCGTGCCTACCAGGCTAAGCGCCTGCTGTGGAACTCTCCGTTCACCATCGATAATACCACTGGGCAGAAGGCTAATGTCAACACGCCATGGGAGAACACCTCCTTTGTGCTTCACATGCCCAAGGCTCTGGCTGGTTCTCTTGGTGGGCTGACGGACGTTCCTATCGATGCGAAGACTCTAGTGTCTCCGACCTACATCGATGCTATCGGCAATCCTGGGTTCGGTCCTCTGGTGGCTGTTCCAGCCAACCAGATCGTGAAGGATCACCCTTCTCTGATGAACAACGCTGTTGTTCGTTCCATGCTGAACAACATGGTGGATCAGAACAGTATGCAGCAGATTCTTCCCTCGGGAGCGAATGATGTTGTAGCGCTATCCAACCTATTGGTTGGTAGTCCTGATTCTTCCTCTCAGTATGCGAAGAACGTGTGGTCCATCTACCAGGAGCAGTACTACGATTACCTAAATGGTCAGCGGACTACACCGCCTGACTGGGGAAACATTGAGAACACAGCGAAGTATCTGACAGTGGTGGATCTATTCGCTAACCGTCTATCTCCGCTAGGATTCAAGCCAGCTCCTTCTCACCAGTACTTGATCGATGAGTATCGAAGGATGCAGGCAGCTGATTCCAAGAACGCCCGCCAGGACTTCTATGATAAGTATGGCAAGGCTGGCATGGTGTTCACGCAGTCGCTAGCTACAGATCCCTCTGGGATCTCGGCAACTGTAGGAGCATCGGTAGCCGTACGAAAGTATGCAGGCCTGCTGAAGCAGTTCCCTGAACTCTCCGCCGCTATTGTGGGGCCAGAGGGAAACGGAAACTTTGACCAGATGGCCTATGACTGGCAAGTGTCTCAGGGGCTTCGACAGAAGCTCTCTCCACAGGATGCCGCCAAGCAGGCTCAGATCAATACCGGTTGGGCTCAGTATGGCCAGCTATCTGCTCAGGTTCAGTCGCTGCTATCCGCACGAGGATTGACTAGCGTCAATGACCCAAAGGCCAAGGACCTGAAGGCCTACCTGAACAACTTTGTAGCAGCTACGGGTGATCCGCAGGACACCCGCTACAACCCTGAGTTCTACACGAACTACGGTGCATACAACCAGAACGATTACATGAACCGTATTCAGGGGCTGTTCCAGATTGCTCAGGACCCAGCTCTACTGTCCAATCCGATGCGAAGTGACATCCGCTCTCTGCATGCCTATTCTCAGATCCGAGACACCATCTACGCTGCTCTCCAGAAGCGCAAGGCTAAGACCTTGACAGCTGCATCCAATGCGGATCTGGCTCAGGAGTATGACAACTGGGTGGCTGATCGTATGCAGGCGGATACCAAGTTTGCGCAACTCTATGATCGATTCCTACGCAAGGATGACTGGAAGGAACCCATGCACTAATGGCTAATCCAACTCCTCCCCAGCCATCCCCAGGCCCTTCGCTAGGAGCAGCGCCCGCTGATCAGGGCAACCCCAATGCTCCAGCCAATCTAAACCCTGCCAGTCCGAATAGTGGCCTAGTCCAGAACGTCCAAGTAGACTCTGCTGGAACTACTCTGCCTCAGGCCACTATCACGGTCAACGGTAAGGTCATCACACTGACACTGAACTCCAACATCAAGGGCAACATGCCTGTTGGGGCTACAGTGCACGGTGGTAGTTACGAGAATTTCAACACCGCGCTGGGCTCTATTGAGACCTGGTACGGCAATGCGAATCAGCGTCAGAAGTACATCGACGAGATGTACCAGGCTGGTCTTATCACCAGCAAGAAGGCGCCAAGTGCATCTGAGGTAGCGCTAGCCTGGCAGATGGTTGTCCAGGAAGCCGCGCTTCAGGTATCTGATCCTAATGGCGATACGTCCATGTACTCGCCGGATGAAGTACTCGCTAAGGCAGCCCAGACGGGCTGGAACAACATCAATGCAAAGCAGGCTCCCGGGGATGTCGGTGTCATTGGCAACGGAAACCCGAACAACTCTGCGAGCACAGACTCGCAGACAGAGACTGTCTATAAGTCGTACGTTGACCCAGCAACCGCAGCTGGTACGCTAGCGGATTCCTACTTTCGACTGATGGGGCGCAACCCAACCCAGTCCGAGTATCAGGCATTCTTCAACAGCCTGTATCAGTATCAAAGTGAGGAAAACACCGGCAAGTTCGAAACCACTGAAAAGGGTTCGAGCGTGGGTCAGGTCGATCCTTCTACAGGTATGCCGGTGGACCAGTCTGGATCTACAGGTGGTACCTCTACGCTCACGAATACTGTGTCTCAGCGTGGCATTGCTCAGCGTGGTATTCAGTTCCTTGCCGGACAGCAGGCTCTCCAGTCTCCCGAAGAGGGAGCCTACCAGGCAGCTACAACTTACTTCAATGCCTTCATCAAGGCACTTGCTGGCCCCGCTTCCGGAATGGAAGCATCCGGACCGACCACTACCGTCCCATAGTCCAACGACTATTCGGGTTGAAGGCCAGAAGACTGTCCGGGTGGTAGCCCCACCCATCCATAGAACCTATCACCCGGCAGTTTCACCCCCAACACATGAGGAGTCTGGTCACGTGGCTACAGTTTCTGGTGATGATGTCTTCCACTACCTGGAGCAGTTCATCGGACAGCCCTATGTGTGGGGCGGTCAAGCTCCTGGTGGCTTCGACTGTTCGGGTTTGATGTGGTACGGTTATCAGCACTTCGGGATGAACATCCCTCGTACTTCCAATGCTCAGATTGCTGCACTTCGCTCTATCCCTATGGGACAGGCGCAGGTTGGAGACCTTGTCTTCTTCGACTCCTCCAACAATGGCACATCTGATCACGTTGGTATGTATGCTGGTAATGGTATGGTTCTGGTTGCCGACCACACGGGAACAACTATTCATGTGGTGCCTGTCTCTACAGAGGCTCGAATCACAGGAGTTGGCCGTGTCGGTGGTGTTGTCAACACCAATGTGTTTGATGGCGGTCTGACACATGCCACCTCTGCTGGCTTCACAGGAGTGAATGGTGCAGACTACAGTGCGCTTCTTCCAAGCGCACGCCCAACCTATGATCTGTTTGGGTCACTTGGTCTACAGTCTCCCAACTCCAGCACGTTGAATGAGAACTATGGACTAGCAGCTTCCTTCATGGAATCTGATCCTGAACTGGCCAACATCTACAGTGAGGCTGTGGCAGGCACCTGGTCTACTGATAAGTTCCAGGCTGCATTGCAGAACACTGACTGGTGGAAGGCAAACAGCGATAGTGCCCGCAAGGTGCTTCAGGAGAAGACCGCTGATCCGGCAGCCTACAACCAGGACATGCAGAACAAGACCCTGGAACTCACTGATCTGGCTTCCAAGCTAGGTGTTCACCTGTCCTCCACGGGTATGTCCTCCCTTGCAAATCTCGCCCTCGTCACCAACATGAATGACAGTCAGATCAATGCCTATTTGTCCAAGTACTTGGAGCTGTCTCAGCAGGGACACTTCAGTGGCTATGCCGGGCAGGTTGAGCTTGGTGTACGCGAGTATGCTCGCGAGATGGGCGTCCCTGTCACGGATGACTATGTGGAACGCGCAGTCTCTGGCATTGTCGCTGGAACGGATAGCCTACAGGCCCGCCGAGCGAATATCCAGACCATTGCTGCGCAGACGTTTCCGGCTTATGCCAAGGAAATCAACGATGGTATGACCGTAGGTCAGATCGCTGCTCCTTATCTCGCAGCACAGGCAAAGCTCTGGGAGGTTGATCCTAACAGGATTGACCTGTTCGATCCTACGCTACGCGGTGCTCTACAGAGCACCACTACACAGGGCCAGGATGCAGTTCCCTCTCAACTTCCGCTGTACGATTTTGAGAAGCAGTTGCGAAGCAACGCCAAGTGGTTGTCCACGAACAACGCCCGTGAGTCCATGACTCAGACAGCAGGACAGGTTCTATCGGACATGGGTCTTGTGTCTGGCGACCTTGGGCCTACTCCGCAGACAAGCCCTCAGAGCGTTACAGACAACTCGCGAGCCAACTTCGGTGGTCTTAGTGGCAGCACCAACTTCCCAACCCTTCAGGGACAGCAGCAGGCCCCTCCAACACAGGCTCCTACAGCCAGCTCCCTGGCTCCTGATACAAGCTTCCAGGAGAAGTAATGGTTAACGTTCCACCCCAGTACATGCAGTGGGTTGCTGATGCTGCGAAGCAGCTGAACATTCCAGTAGCTGTGGTGGCTGCTCAGATTGACCATGAGTCTGGATTCAACAACAATGCGGTTGGTCAGTTCGGCGAGAAGGGTATCGTTCAGTTCCTTCCTTCCACATGGGCTGACTGGTCCAGTGGAAGTCAGACAGATTTGAAGGCTGAGCTGAGCGCCTACGTCGGCTACATGCGAAAGCTCCTTGAGCAGAACAAGGGAAACCTGTACCTAGCACTGTCTGCTTACAATGGCGATACAAGTGGTAAGGCAGGCTATGCCAATACGATTCTATCTGAGGCCAACCTGCCAAACCTGGGGCAAGCTACCACGGATAACTCAGGCATCAGCCTGAACAATAGCAACGTATCTCAATTCATTCCTGATAACCAACCAGTGCTATCTTTGGATCAGCTACGCTCTGAGTATCCTACGGTTGCCGCCCTCATTACTGCCGTACCTGAGCTTCAGGGCATTTACAACCAGGCTGTATCCGGAACATGGTCTACAGACAAGTTCATTGCAGCTATTCAGAATAGCCATTGGTGGGCTACCACAAGTGCTACAGCCCGTCAGGCTTTCGCCACTATGAAGTCTGACCCGGCCACCTGGAACCAGAACATCAACAACCTTCAGACACAGATGACAGCCACGGCTGCTCAGCTTGGTGTTCAGTTGACTCCCCAGCAGGCACAGCAGATCGCTATTGATGCGATCACCAACGGGTACGATCAGAACACTGCGGTGCTTGACCAGAAGATGGCGGCCTTTCTGAAGCCTGTATCCGGCAACCACTTCGGTGGTCAGGCAGGTTCCTACGAAGACCAGATCCGCCAGTCTATGATGGACCTTGGCGTGTTCATGCCTGAGTCTCAGCTGGATCAGCAGATCCAGCAGATTGTGGCTGGTAAGCAGTCTGTGCAGGGTGTGTCGGCCCAGCTTCGCACACAAGCAGCCTCTATGTATCCGGCCTATTCTAAGCAGATCAATAGTGGCATGAACCTATCCGATATCGCCTCTCCGTACATGCAGCGTGCGCAGCAGCTGCTTGAGATGGGTCCTGGATCCGTCAATATTCAGACACCTATGATCAAGTCTGCGTTGCAGTATACGCAGGATGGGCAGCCTACGGCTATGCCCATGTATGATTTTGAGAAGCAGGTTCGTCAGGATCCACGGTGGATGTCCACCGACAATGCACAGGACGCATTTATGGCCAATGCTCATCAGGTGTTGGTAAACTTCGGCTTTGAGTACTAGGAGAACCTATGGCAACAGCCCCGGGCCAGCAGGCTCCCATGCCTTCTGGTGCGCAGTTCTCTGGTACCTCCAATGCTACACGTGCTGCCTCCGCTACACACACCTATACCATTAAGGCAGGCGATACGCCTGCTACTATCGCAGCCAGGCTAGGTATCCCAGTAGCTACGCTGTTGAAGTATAATCCGAGCATTGAGCACAACGGCAAGCGAGTTCCGCTTGTTGCAGGCATGTCCTTGTCCAATGGTACACTGTACTACCCGATGGGAAACTCGGGATCACCTGCTCCAAGCAACCTGTCTCCATTGGAGCAAGAGCTACAGGGTGTTCCTGGACAGGAACGAGATGCCTATGCTGCGCTCACCACGCTGTTCAATTCGTATGGACTGGGCTCGCTAGCCCCGAAGATTCTTCAGTATCTTCAGAATGGCTATGGGAGCGACACCATCACGGTGCTGCTTCAGCAGACACCAGAGTACAAGCAGCGGTTCGCGGGGAACGATGCCCGTACCAAGAACGGTCTACAGGTTCTGACACCTGCCGAGTATCTGTCCACAGAGGCATCCTACAAGCAGCTTCTTCGGCAGAATGGTCTCAGCGACCACTTCGATAATCAGTCGAACTTTGCTGAGTGGATTGGCAAGGACGTGAGTCCTACCGAGTTGCAGGATCGTGTGAACATGGCTGTCCAGGCCACGACACAGGCACCACCTCAGGTGACCCAGTACTTCAACCAGTTGGGTATCGGCACTGGTGATCTGGCTGCCTACTTCCTCAACGATCAGAACCCAACTCCAGCCCTTCAGCTGAAGTTGAACCAGGCTCAGATCGGTGGAGCAGCACTCCAGCAGAACCTTCAGATCAGCGCAGCTGACTCTTTGAAGTACGCCCAGATGGGTGACACTTACCAGCAGGCACAGAGTGCATACCAGCGTATCGCTGATATCCTCCCAACTGCACAGAAGCTATCCCAGATCTACAGCTCGCAGGTTCCCGTCAACCAGCAGACTCTTGAGCAACAGTACCTTGGCTCCAGTGGCCAGGCACAGTATGCTGCGGAGCAGCTGGGCAAGCAGGAAACAGCAGCCTTCTCCGGTGAGTCCGGAGTCCAGAAGTCCTCGTTCCAGCAGCAAACTGCTGGCGCACCAGGGTTCTAGTTTGATTAGTTCTATTGATACACCTTCGGGTGTATCAACTTGGGCCTTTAGTGATAACGGAAGCACATCCGGCTTGCACCCGGAGGGTCGGGGTTCGATTCCCCGTTGGTCCACACCGATACGTCTTACTCAGCAACGTGTTCGTGTATACAGTCTGAGACATCATATCAAAGTATCCGTCAGGCATCCCCGGCTTGGCGCGGCTTAAAATGGGAGTAGCAAGGAATGACTAACGAGTGGGAAGACCCTAACGAGTCTGAGGGCATGAAGAACATGCGCAAGCAGCTCAAGGAGCAGGCCAAGCTGATCAAGCAGTACCAGGATCAGCAGGACCAGTACCAGCAGCAGATGCGTGGAAGTGTTCTAGCTCAGGCCCTAACCAGTCGTGGCCTGGATGCGAAGGTAGCCAAGTTCTACCCTGCGGATCTAGGAACGGACGATGAGTCCGTGGACAAGTGGTATAACGAGAACAAGGATGTTTTCGGGAAGGTACAGCCCGTAAGCACTTCTGGTTCCACCGAAAGGGATACCACACTTTCTGATGCGGAGCAGCGTGGTTACCAGGCCTTCAAGGATATGGAAGCCTACGACGCCCGTACAGTTCAGGACTTTAAGTCCCAAATGGACCAGATCAAGATGGATGGACCCTATGATGGTGAGCGTGCAGCAGCCGAGCTGCTTGCCCTGCTCCAGTCTAACGGGGTGAACATCTCCTCTATGTAAAAAGGACTAAGCCAAAATGGCTAATGCGTATACATCCACCAGTGCGGTGGCTGCGCTTGTCCAGACTGCATATGACCGACTGGTTGAATTCCAGCTACGTGCTCAGCCGCTCCACCGTGAGATTGCTGACAAGCGTCCTGCACAGCAGGACAAGCCGGGTTCTTCCGTCGTCTTCAGTCTGTACAACGACCTGGCGACAGCTACCAGCACTCTGACTGAGACTGTTGACCCTGATGCGGTTGCTATCGGTAACCCTTCCACGGTCAGCGTGACTCTGGCTGAGTACGGTAACGCCGTGCTTCGCACTCGTCTGCTGAACCTGTTCAGCTTCTCCGACATCGATCCGGCTATCGCCAACATCGTTGCGTTCAACATGGTTGACTCCATTGACGCTGTGGTGCTGAACGTGCTGATCGGTGGAACCAACGTCATTCGTGAGCAGGGTGGCTCTATGAGCCTCTCCGGTGGTGCCAACGGCTCCATCACCTCGACTGACATCATGCAGTCCCGCGACGTTCGCGCCGCTGTGACTAAGCTTCGTACCGGTAAGGCTATGCCTCGCAAGGGCAGCCTCTACTGGGCTGCGATCCACCCGGAGGTTTCCTACGACCTGCGCTCTGAGTCCGGAACTATCGCTGGTTGGCGTGCACCGCACGTTTACTCTGCGCCTGGCTCTATCTGGGCTGGTGAGATCGGTGAGTATGAGGGTGCCTACTTCGTAGAGACTCCTCGTGCCTTCAACGACACCACTGGCTCCGGTGCAACCCGTGTCTTCTACACCCTGTTCGCAGGACAGCAGGCGCTGGCTGAGGCGTGCTCTGAGGACTTCCACGTGGTGATCGGTCCCGTGGTTGACAAGCTGATGCGTGCACGTCCGATCGGCTGGTACGGTGTGGCCGGTTGGAGCATCTACCGTCAGGCGGCCCTGTACCAGGTCCGTACGACTTCGAGCATCCACACAACGTAAGGTTAAGATGGCTACAATCAAGTTCTCCGCGACTGCGACAGCCCCAGCGGCAACCTCTATCACTGTCCCGTTTGGTGGTAGTCCGGCCGTGGGGGACTTGATTGTGGTCTTCCTTTTCGTTGACAACGAGATCATCACTCATCAGCCAGGGTGGGCAAGTGAATTCACAGCGACTCCCAATCCATGGTTCGAACTCGATAGTCTTCGAGCACCAGACAGCTCTACCCTCTCCGGATGGTATCACACCTGGAACGCCAGTGACAGCGGAACTTCCGCCACGTTCACCTTCGTACCAGCGCCGACCCTTGGTGTCGGAGACAAGGATCTCCCCAACACAAATGCTGTGGCTATTGCTGTTGTCTTCAACGGAGCCAACTCCACTGCGCTATTGGAGCACAGCATCTACGGATCGGGGCAGGACCTCGTCCTGAACACCCTGACATCACCGACTAAGAAGGCTGCAAGCCTGAACCTGGTATGTGGTGCTTCGAACAACTCTCTTGGTCCCTGGACCAATAGTGATGGCAGTGCCTCCGCTGTGCAGTCTGTCACACTCAATGCTGGCGATGGCCTTACTATGGCTGTGTGGTCCAGGCCTTCCACGCCTGCTGGCTATCGCACCCGTCTCACGCTCATTGAGTTTGATGGGGCAAGGTCTCTTCTGACAGAGTCTGTCTCGGTGAGTGACAACCAGCCCCAGCTTTACAACCCCCCATTCATTGAGGAGGGTCCAATGGGGCAGAACATGCTAATGTTCCGTTACCGTATCAATCGTTTCTTCACCGTTCTCAACAACGGTGGAGTATTCAGCGCCCAGCGCTATCAGTCTACAGATCAGATTGCAGCAGCAACCCAGGTCTTCGTGAACAACCAGCCGATCACTTCAACTGATCGAACCAACATTCTAGCCTCCGGTGTCGGAGGAGATTTCCAGGCGGTAACATAGTGGCTGCCAATAAGAAGAAGCCAGTCAAGTCTGCCAAGCAGATCACTCAGGTGAAGAAGGCTGTGCCCGCTGTTAAGAAGGCCACTGTCAAGAAGGCAGTAGCTAAGCGTACAGTCTCTCCGCCTACTAAGGGCAAGAAGCCAGCTACAACTGGCAAGGACATGACCCGTATGGGTCCTACACCACGTCCAGGTAGCCAGTCGATTCCTTACCAGGGTCCTGGCCCAATCGGATCAGGAGTATTCTAAGATGGCTGGAACTCCAGGCACTCCTCGTTTCGGCATCAATGCCGACCAGACGCCTACTAAGACAGGTGCTGATGGAACATCTATCATGACCCTGCCGAAGAATGGCAACAAGTGGACTGAGACCCACTTCATGTACAACCCTGCTCAGAAGTCTCGCGCTATGGGCACCACTCGTGGTGCTGATCCGGGCCACGATCCTGAGTATGTAGAGCACCAGGCCAACTACATGTGCAACCATGATGGCTGGATGGGTGGAAACACCACAGTGATCAACCTGGATGAGCGTAAGGTTCTTACAAACACCCTTTATTCCGTTGAGTGTGAATGGGCAGACCCGGGCACTGATGAGACCTCTGCCAACGGTTGGGCACCCTCTCAGACTCATGGAGCCTTCGACTAATGGGCTACGACAGCTTGTATCGGGAACGTGCACACCTTGCCTCCTTGGTGTCTCGCATGTATCCCTCTGAGTGGTGTGTGGATGAAGACAATGGTGAGGATTGGAAGATCCTCTATGTCCACACACCTGAAGGCCAGGTATCCTGGCATATCGCTTCTATTGACTGGGATCTCTTCGGTCATGTAACTAAGAGCAGCCGTGCTGCTAATGAGATTTGGGATGGGCATGACGCGGATGAGAAGTACCGTCGAATCGGTTTGCTCTACAGGTTGCCCCACCCAGGACCATAAGTCCTACGGTGAATGCATGCGCTCTAAGCGCCAGATGGTGGGATTCGCCCGCAGTGCCTACGGTGCTGACAAAACCAAGGACAACCTACACGAGCGGGAGCTGAGCCTCTACCGTGAGCTACGAGCCCAGGGTATCCAGCCTGATGGTACAGGAATGGCTAAGCTCAAGTTCGCAGAGCGAATGTCAGCGGAGACCGGTATGGCCTATGGTCGTGACTTCCAGGTTGCTCCGAACGGCAAGGGCGGTTATGACGCCGTTTCAAACGAGACTGTCAAGCAGGTGACTGCTATGGTTGATCAGTCTTCCGATATGCAGACTATTCGCGATACCGCGAAGGGAATCATCTAATGGCATCCGCAGCTCCGTTTCTCCACTTCCAGAACCAGACTGCCACCAACACCGGACTGGTGCTCGACCTGGACACTGGCCTTGCCAGTGGCACTTGTCAGGTTACTGCTAGCACTGGAACCACTGCTGGTGCTGTCACTGTTCTGGGCTCTGTAGATGGGGTGAACTATGTTCCGCTCAACAACGCCATTCTCACTGGCAAGCTTGGGGCGGGAACCACTCTGTCTGCTGGCATTGTGAGCTTCACTGGACCAGGCAGCGCCTTGGTTTCTTTCTCTAACGCAGGTGGCGCGGTGCGCTTCCTCCGTGCTGATGTCACTACCACCATGGTTGGTGGTACCGCTACCGCCTGGTCTCTAGGACGATAAATGCCAACACTTCAGAACCTGGTTGACCGTGTTCGTCAGGAGCTTGCAGGCTTCTCCCAGAACCAGCAGCAGTTCACCTCTCTTGCTGCGAACATCAACAACTCGCAGACTTCCTTCACCGTGGCTGATGCCACACAGGTTTCGCGTGGAACCATTGAGGTGGACAATCAGGAACTGATGCTTGTGCAGTCGGTGAACCAGACTACTAACACAGTGAATATCTCATCCTTCGGCCGTGGTTATTCTTCAACCACGGCTAGTTCCCACCTGCTCGGAGCCAAGATTGAGAACTCTCCGATCTGGCCGACAGTTCGACTGACAGAGGCTATCAACGATGCCATCCGCTCCGTCTACCCCCAACTTTGGGCGATCAACACCGCGTCGATCCCCAAGATCTCCGTCGTCTACGAATATGGACTCCCCGCCGATGCGGAGGAAGTCATCTCGGTCCAGTACCAGCTCATCGGTCCGTCGCACGTCTGGCGGTTCGCGCAAAACTGGCGCTTTGTAGGACAGGCCAACATCGCCACTGGCGAGCTTGGCTCCACTGGTAAGTCTATCTTCATTGGTGATGACGTTGTGCCGGGTAGGCAGATCTTCGTTACCTACCGCAAGGAACCAACGGAGTTGGTCAACCTTACAGATGACTTCGCTACGATCACGGGTCTTCCGGCTACTGCACAGGATGTCATCGTGTATGGCGCCTGCATGAAGCTCTCCCCCCAGCTTGAGGGTCCACGTCTCTCTATCACCTCTGTAGAGGCCTCTGAGCGTGCTCAGTACACGCAGCCTGGTGCTGCCAGCAAGGTGTCCCAGTATTTCGGCCAGCTCTATCTACAGCGCCTGGAGCAGGAAGCTGCGAAGCAGCGTGACCGTTTCCAGATTCCATCCCACTTCGACTTCTAAGGGTCAACATGCCAACTGGTCAGCAGTATGCAACCAACGTGCCCCAGACTTTCATTACTTCGGGTATCACATCGGTTGCCACAACCATGCCGGTGGCGTCTACACTTGGCATGCCTGCCGTTCCTTTCACTGCGGTCCTTGACATTGGCCAGTCGAACCAGGAACCTGTAGACGTAACCAACATTGCCGGTCTGAACCTTACGATCACTCGTGCCATTGATGGCACAACAGGCCTGGCCCACAACGTGAACGCCACGGTGACCCATGGTAACATTGGTCGTGACTTCCGAGAGTCACGCTCTCACATCGATGCATCCTCTTCCCCGGATGCATCTGGCCACGCTGTTCATGGTCTTACTAGTAGTTCGTCTGTGGTGGGAACCACAGACTCTCAGACACTGACCAACAAGGTCATCAGTAGCGGACAGTACACTGGTGCTCAGACTATGGGCTCTGGTGCTTGGTCCGGCACTGGCAGTGTCACAGAGGGCTTCTTCCGTTTCACAGGGCTCACAGGAGCTACAGCCCAGACTAGCGGTCTCGTGGGTGCCTTCAGCACAGCTGCCTCTACAACTGGTCCCTCTTCGGGAACATTCAATACTGGTGACATCGTAGTTGACACTACGTTCAACTCCCTGTGGATCTGCACAGCTGGTGGAACTCCCGGAACATGGACACCTCTTGGTGGTCGTGTGAAGTTGGGAACAACTGCTCCGACTGGTGCCTCTACCACAATCAACGTTCCTTCCTGGGTGAACACTATCCAGGGTGCATACACTGCCCGCACCAACAATGCTGCAACTGGTGGTTTCGTCAACCTTCAGTTCAACGGTGACAGTGGAAACAACTACGCTTGGGAAATCGTCCTGGCGAACACTGCTACTGTGAGTGGTCAGAACAGCGCTGGCGCTGTCAGCATGATTCACATTGGTGCCAAGACAGCTGCTAATGATACGGCTAACTACTTTGGCTCCGGTAGCTTCTGGATCCCCAATGCTCAGAGTACATCTATGTTCAAGTCTGCCCATTCCGGATTCAATGCTGTTGGATCTCCGACTAACGGATTCGCGGGAACTATGGGTGGAACGTGGGCTAGCACAGCCGCTATCACTAGCGTGACCCTCCTGCCGGATGCAGGAAACTTCGTAACGGGATCTTCCTTCACTCTGTACGGTTTGGTCTAAGGATTCACATGGGACTTACCAGCTTTCTCCAGAACCAGAATGGCATCCTTCAGCCAAGCCCCGCCGGTATTCTCCCTCTGCCTAGTGCTCTCGCAGCTCTGTACCAGCGTACCGATATTGCATATGACTATGCTCTTGCGGGTATCCCGTTCATTGGTGGTGAATCCCTTCGTGGATCCTACTTCCGTAGGATCTATCAGCGTACCTTCTCTCCGATCCGCAAGGATCAGTTCGACAACCAGCAGGTACCCGGAGAGCAGTCCATCTGGGGTTGGTGGCTCCGTAGCCAGAGCAACTTCAGCCAGGGAGCAGGAACACAGTTCCTGGACACCACGACAGATCAGACCCTTGGCCAGCGATACTTCTACTCTGAAGGTGTGGACATGCTGTCCACCCCTGGGCAAATGAAGCTTCTCCAGCGAACAGTTGCGAACACGTTCACCGGTCCGCTGAAGCTGCGAAGCACACAGCTTAGTGGCCAGGATGGTGTCCTAGCACTAGACATCGGTGGAAAGTCTCTGACTTTCCTGGGCACAAGCACAACAGCTTATGTGATGCCTGGTGGACTTACTGGCCTAGCTAACACATTCACCGATGATGGAACCAACTACTACTTCGCAGACAAGACAGGTATCTACAAGGGAGTCATTGCGACTCCTCTGGTGGCAGCTACAAAGATCTGGAACGTCTCGTCTGCTTCTGCCAACTACGTTCTTGGGTTCGTGAAGGGTCGCCTTGTGGCGGGCATGGACAACAACGTCTATGAGCTTGTAGCCGGATCGCCGCCTACTCTACCAACACCCAAGTTCACTCACCAGAATGCTTCGTATGTCTTCACAGACATCTCGGAGATTGGTCCGGCCATCCTGGTAAGCGGTAATGCAGGTGGCGCTATCAGCCAGGTGCACAAGTTCACGCTTGACTCTGGTGGAGCTATGCCAACGCTTACCTCCGGTATCGTAGCTATGCAGATGCCTTATGGTGAGAAGATTCTATCGATGTATGCCTACATTGGCTACTTCGTGGGCATTGGAACCAACCATGGTTTCCGTGTTGCAGAAGCTGACATCAACGGCAACATCGTGTATGGTCCTCTGATTGTGCAGGATCCCACTAACGTGGGAGTCCAGGCTATCGGTGGTTATGATCGCTTCATGTTCATTGGCAACCAGGGCAACAAGCTTATCCCTCAGCCAGGATGGGTGAACCCACCCGAAGCCTCCAACCATGACATGATCATGCGCATTGATCTGGGTGTGCAGACTTCCACCGGTGGACAGCCTTACTGCAATGACCTGATTGGCGACCTGGCTGTCAGTGGACAGCCTGTGAACAGCATTGCCCCTATGGGCACAACCTCCAACATCGCTTTCGCTGTAGGCGCTTTTGTCTACACACCAGACCTGACCCGTAAGCAGGGCCAGCCCAACGAGAGTTCTGGGTTCTTCTACACTCCCAAGATTCGATTCAACACACTTGAGCCTAAGCACTTCAAGTTTGTCTATCTTCGTCATCAGGATATCCCTGATGGTGGTATCGATATCTATGGGCTTAACCCAAGCCTGACTTCTCCATCTACTATTGCTATTGGTATCAATGGCTCTAGCACTAGTGGCGCGGCGCAGCCGTTCACGATTGGTAATATCGGGAATGCTCAGGAATGGTTCCAGTTCAAGTTTGTAGTCCATCCAGGAACAGGCGACGTTAATTACAGTCCTACCATGAATGGATATCAGCTGAGGGCACTTCCGGGTGTCAGTCGCCAGATTATGATCGAGATTCCGCTGCTCTGCATGGACAGTGAAACCGATCGAAATGGTATCAAGACGGGCTATGATGGCTTCTCATTTGAGCGTATCCAGGCTCTGGAAGCTATCACAGCTTCCGGAAATGTAGTGCTGCTTCAGGACCTGAATTACAATACCAGTAATCTGGTGGTAGTGGACAACTACACATTCGAACAGCAGTCTCCTGAACTGGCAAAGACATCAAGTGCGGGTAATCAGGATTCCAATGCCCGTGGTGGCTATATCATTCTTCAGTGCCGTGTGATCTCTTAAGGAGGATCCGTGACCCTTGCAGCCTTCTTGGAGATTCTTCTGGCTGTCTGTTCTCTGACAGCTGCTGTGGTGGTTGGGCGATCCAGCGTTAAGAAGCATCTCATTGCAGATCTTCAGGCCCTCGTGCTGGTCCACGAACAGACCATTAAGCAAATGAAGAAGGATGGTGCCTTGAAGGATGAACGCATTCGCGTTCTAGAGGAGACAGTCAATGGATACGCCGAGCTGGTTCGACAAGGATATCTCACTGGGGGCAGTGGGCCACGAAGTAGAAACCGTTCAACTTCTGCTAAAACTCCCTAGGACAGGAAGACTAGATGAGGACACACTACGGGCCATCCGGGGATGGCAGCGACTCCACAGACTCCCGGCCACGGGCGTGGTTGACGCAGTCACAGCGCGAACACTCGGTGAACTTCATTGGGTCGCCGATCCAGAGGCTGATGGCCGACGCTATTCGGGAAGCGGAACGGATTGGGTCCGATGGGATGGTTCGAGCGCTTCCAGGACATTCAATCAGCTACCAGGATTCTCTGACGATGTTGGGTTTGGATGACAACACTTAGACTCCTACACGAGTGGTGGGATCAGATCTGGCCCAATGTCGTAGTGGCAGTTCCAGGATTCCTGTGGCACCACCGTAGGATTAAGAAGCATTTGGAAAGGATTCTGAAGTGACCATCGCTTTCCCTGACATCAGTTCATATGAAGATGGTCTGCGTCTTCAGGGTGGAACCGTTGCTGTAATCGCCAAGGCGACAGAGGGTAACTACTACAAGGATGCAGACTTCTTCAACTTCAAGGAGCAGGCGCACAACGTAGGAGCTGTCTTCTCCGGCTACCACTTCCTCAAGGCTGGCATTGATCCAGCTGAGCAGGCCAGGTACTACCACGACTTCGCGGGGAACATTCCTTGCATGTTGGACGTGGAGACTGAGGGAACCAGCAAGCCTGGCGTGGATGTAGTCGTTGCCTTCATTGCGGCTCTGAAGGCCCTTGGGGGCCGTGTGTGGGGCGTCTACTTCCCTAAGTGGTACTGGGAGCAGGTAGGCGGGGATCTGAACCGTCTGACGGCCGCTGGGGCCATTCTGGTCTCCAGCTCCTACACCACCTATTCGGACACAGGTCCTGGGTGGGAAGCCTACGCCACTGGACAGCCAGCACCTACGGTGTGGCAGTACACCAATGCTTTCAGCTACGGTGGCCAGTCTGTAGACTTCAACGCCTACAAGGGCACTGTTCAGCAGCTATCCGATTTGATCAATGGAGACACTATGGATCCTAGCACACCTCTTACCTTCCCAGCACAGGTCACTGGCTGGTACCCGGATCTCGCCAAGGATGGCGGAACATGGACTGGTCAGCAGAGCTTCAATGACCTGATCACCATGATGGCCGGACGCGTTGGACATATCGTCCACGTGGTTGAAACTCTTCAGGCAGAAGTGGCTGCACTGAAGGCTGGTGGCACTGTCACCGGAGCACCTACGGCTCAGCAGAATGCTGCTGAGACCCTGGCAGAGCTGAAGGCGCGTCTGTAATGAAGCGACTACTGCCCAAGTTCACCAAGCACGATCTACAGACTGCGGGCGTCATCTTCCTGACTGCCTTTGCAGGAGCTGTGGTCAAGGGCGGCTCCATCAGTACTGCTCTGATCCTATCCGCAGCCATTGCCGGAGTCAGCGCAGTGGTTCACACCTATCTAGGAAAGGGAGCCTAATGTCTGGCTTCGATGACGTCAACTTCACTACTACAGCTACGCTGACCGCAGCGTACACGGTCACTGACAATGACTACGTGATCCTCTACGATCCGACCAACGCCTACGTGATTACCCTACCAGCTGCATCCGCAGCTCGTAAGGGCCGTCAGTTCACCTTCATTCAGGTGGTCAGCAATGCTGGCCAGATGACCCTGAAGACTGCTGGTGGAACCATCAACGGAACCGCTGGTGGTACTGGTATCGCGGTGACCGCATCTAAGATCGGTCAGTTCGACGTGTTCTGTGATGG
>Ga0070714_100000652_pt1 | contig 24627 bp, 20 predicted proteins | sample LARL83metaG_FD_65450 | JGI IMG/M metagenome (GOLD analysis project Ga0070714, IMG submission 65450) | Corn, switchgrass and miscanthus rhizosphere microbial communities from Kellogg Biological Station, Michigan, USA - LAR L8-3 metaG | ecosystem: Host-associated > Plants > Roots > Rhizosphere ... | reverse complement strand
TCGCCGGTTTCCGAGGCCACGACCTCGTCGAACAACGATCGCCCCGCCGGCGGCAGGGTCGAGCCCGGCACGCCGGCGTCGAACACGAGCAGCGGCCGCATGTGCTCATCCGTTGCGCGAGCGTCGCCGCCGACGAGCCATGCCACGCCCGCGACGAGCAGCGCTGCAAGGGCGGGCGACGAGCGCATGCGCGAGATCAACGAAGCAACGCGGCGCGACGTTGCTGCGTGCCGGCCCAGCACGCTTCCTCGCCCGCCGCATCCGCCGCGACGCGCTCGCCGTATCCGCGCGCGGCCCGCTTGTCGTACAACGCGAAATTGAGGACGAACACCCGATCGGCGTAGGCACGGCCCAGGTAGAAACCCGGCCGCACCATGCGCATTTCCTCGCGCAGGTTGAGTCCACGCCGCCCCACGAGGTAATCGGGCCATTCCTGGTAATCCGCGACGTCGTCTGCAAACGCGTAGTCGGCGATGATGGACTCGCGCCGCGCGTCGAGCAGGCTTTGCCCGCAGTACACCTTCGCCGGGAACAGGAGTCCGCTCGTTTGCCCATGGATCGAGACCGGCTTTGCCTGCGCGCCGGTCGGGGCCAGCTTGCGCAACAGCGCCGGATCGTCGATGCGATTGCGCAGCACGCGGTGCTCGCGATCGAAGACCTTTCCTCGCCACAGGATCTGCGTGACATCGGTCAGCGCCAGCCCCTTCAGCTCGAGTGCCGCTGCGCCGAACGGTCCCGCCAGTCGGGCAAGGCGCTCATCGCCTGCTGTGCCCCGCGGCACGAGCACCTTGCCCTCGAATTCACCGTCCGGCATGGCGCCGGCAGTCAGGCGCGCGTAGACCTGATCGAGCTGCTCCTGGTCGAGATCGGCGAGGGTCTCGGGCGTGATCTGCAGGCGATCCGCCGGCGACAGCGGAAAGCGATATTCGACGTCGTCGAAGGCGGGCTTGCTCGCATAGCCGCTGCCGTACGGCGCGAAGCGGATCGGCGGGACCTCGGGCGTGGTGCAGCCGATGAGCCCGTCGATCACCAGCAGGGACACCACAATCCAACGCCCTTGCACTGCAGTCCTGCGGCGCGCCTGCGGCATCACAGCGTTGCCAGGAATGCGGTCAACGCGTTCTTGTCCGATTCGGACAGATCCTCGCCGAATCGATGGCCCTGGTTCTCGATTGTCTCGGTGCACGTTTCATAGCGACGGGACAGGAAGTCGCGGTCTTGCGTGAACAGGTCGGCGAAGCGCTGCGGATCGGCGAGCAGTCGCTCGGCGATCGAGCGCAGCGCGGGAATCGCGTCGCCCTTGCCCGCTTTCTCCAGCACGCCGGGGTCCTGCTCGGCCAGGAAGAGGTCGTCGATCAGCAGCTTGTGTTCGAGTCCGTTCAGAAAGCCCGCCGGAATCCCGGCCGGCAGCGTCACGCGGCCCGCGCGCCCGAGCGGCGTCTCCTCGTGACCGTCCCAGGAGCGGACTCCGATGTCGATGATGACGGGCTCCGTGGTGAGCGTCGTCTTCATGCCCCGTTCGCCGGGATGCAGCAGGTCGTGCATCGAGCGCTTGTACAGCGCGTAGCGGCCTTCGACGCTGGGGTCGTACCGCATGCAAGCGGGTTGCTCCGCCAGGAGATTGCCTGCGCCGTCGACGTAGCGCGACCGAAAGAAGTCGTTGCGGCCGTTTGCGGGCTTTCCGCAGAGCTCGGGGCCTATGGCGTTGTTGTGCATGAAGGGCGCGGTCGCCCACGCGTTGATCAACGAAGGGTTACGGTAATAGCCGCGACCTTCATCCTTCAGCTCGTCGCGCTCGGGAATGTCCGGCACGATCGGCCGGCCCCGCAGCGCCGCGGAACCGTAGTCCATGTACAGGTGCCCCGCCACGTTGTTCGAATGCAGCGACCGGCAGCGGAACGTCCCGACCTCCGTGGCGGGGATCGCCTGGTCGTTGCCGAGGAAATCGGCGCGCAGCTGGCGGGGATGGTCCGCGACCGTCGCGGCGAAGTCGCGGCTGGCGAACGGACCGCCGCTGCTTTCGTCGATGCTCGAATGGCAGCGCGCGCATCGCTGCGCGAACACGGCGCGCCCGCGCGCGACGGCACCTCGGCCGAATTCGGCCTCCAGGTCGCGGACGAGATCGTTTCGCGTGTAGGGCGCCGGCGCGGGCCGGCCTTGGGCACGCGCGCTCGCCCGGCGCGCGCGGTCGCGCGCGACATACAGGTCGGTTGCGTCGGTCTCGGCCGAGAACAGGAAATCGAGCACGTTACCGAGCCGATCCTCGATCGCCCGGAAGTTCGGGCAGTCGCGCCGGCATGCGCCGATCACAACCGGTGTCTGCCCGAAGCCGCGGTGGTCGGGATCCAGCTCGCGAAAGTCGGTCAGGTGGTTCGCCCAGCATTGCTCGGCGCAGGATCCGATATTGAGGTAGACGCGCTGAATCGCCTCCCGCGCACCGATCGAATCCTCGCCTCCCTTCAGCATGTGGTGCACGCCAGGCAGCGTCATTCGCGCGCCGCCAACGTACACCGACGTCGTGTCGTCGCTGCGCGTTTCGTGTCGCCAGCATTTGCCGTCCCGTCCGGGCTCGCACCAGCAGCGCGCCTCGTCGGCGTTCGCGGCGCAGGTGTCGGTCTTGCGCCATTTGCTGATCGCCTCGCCACTGAATGTCGGTCGCTGCGACAGGTTGATGAGGGCGTTGATCGTGCCGGGATTGTTCACCTGATCGTGTGCCACCGCCGAGGTATCCGTCACGCCGGGCCGCGGGTGCGCGAACATCTGCCACTCGAGGCTCGACGTCGGCATGCCGGAACCGAGCACCTCCGTGATGTGCGAATACTGATTGCCGATCAGCCCTCGAATATCGGCCCACTCAGGATGCGCCGGATTCTCGGGTGGATGCGCCGGATCGAACCCGATATGGCAGGCGCCGCACGTCAGTCCGATCAGGAACGGCGGCTCGTACGATGCGTCGGCGAGTCGGCTCGCGCGCGCATCCGATGGAACACCGGTTTTTTTCATGAGCGTGCTTGAAAAGCCCTCCCAGCTCGCCAGGGTTCCGTTGAGCGCTCGCCACCGTGCGATGTCGAACCGCGGGTTGGGGAACTTGCGAAAGCCGAGCGCGCCGGTCGACGTACCGAACGCGAGGTCGCAAGCCGATTGACGTTGATCCGTTGTTCCGCGTGCGCTGTGCGGATCATCGGGATCGAGCGGCGCGTCGTGCAATGCGCACGCCGGATCGACGTAGCCCGGCTTGCCGACGTACTTCAGCAGGACGTCGTCGCCGGGACACCAGTCGAATCCGAATGTGTCTTCGGGTGTTTTCGCCGGACAGTTCGGGTCGCCGGGCCTGCAGCACGCCGGATCGTTGATGATGCCCCACGCGTAGAAACGATCGTCGCGCTCATCGGTGCGCAACACGCGGAACCAGTCGATGAGCACGCCGATGCGCTGCGGGAACGTATACGCGTGGAAGCGCGCGTTGCCGGCGGTAGCCTTGAACCAGATGAGCCGGCCCACGCACTCCGACGCGCTCAGTCCTTCGCGCCGACATGCCTCGCGGTATGGCGCGTCCTGGTCGATGATCGACGGCTCGGGAAGGACACGCGCCACGCTGGGACGTCCGGGACTTTGCGCGACGGCCGACTGCGCCATGAGCGGCTGATCACCGGCTGCCAGCACGACGCCCGCGGTGGCGACGCCACCGAGCACCGCCGCGCCGACCACAAGCAATGCGAGCCGCATGTCTCCCGCGCCGCCGGTTGGCCGCAGCAAGTACGACTGCGGAGTTTGGCGGCACCTTTTCGTCTGCGCGCATGATGATCCATGCCTCGGCAAAAATCGAGGCCGGGCGCCGATGGCGGGCGGGTCATCGGCAGCGATTGCTGCAGCCGGCAACGCTGCGAGGCATGTCGAGCATCCTGCGGCACGGCCATCGTGACGAAGTACGTGGTCCACGGACGTACTGCCGCGCGATGCCTGAATTTATTCTTGCGACGGCTTGACTCGAGCTTGCCTCGGCGTATGCTGTCTGTACGTTACAGGTGGGTTCGACACGGTCTCGGCCGCACGCTCGGGCGCGCAGTTGTATTGCGTTGCGTCCCGCGACCGTGGAAGGCGCGCTTTTGCAACTGGCGGCAGCCCAGTTTCACTGCAAAGGGAGAGCGACCTTGTTAGCCAATGTCCCCACGCTGGATGTCACTCAGGCAACGCTCCAGACCATCGACGTCGGACAGGTGACGGTCGGACCGATCACCGTCGGTTCCCTCGTCCTGAACAATGCGGACGTCGCCATTACGTCGGGACACGCCGTCCTGACGAACGTGAGCGTCACGATCAGCATACAGCTGTCGGTGGAGTGGCATGTTCACGTCGGGCTGCCGGACTGGATTCCCGACATCGATATCGGCGACACCTACAATCTCGGCACCTTCAGCTTCGGCCCGGTCACTGTCGGCAATGTCACGATACCGGCGCTGAACAACGTGCGCCTGAATGTTCCGACCGTCACTGCGCAACTCGCGCCCATTTCGGCGTCCCTCTCGGGCCTGAAGCTGAAGAACGTCGCGGCGGACAAGATCCACGCCGCCGACGTTGCGCTGCCGACTGCCGGTTTCACGATTTCCGGCTTGACGATCGGATCGCTCCAGGGAACGGGCATCGGCGTTCCCGCGGCGAAGATCAACCAGGCTACGATCGATCGCGTGCATGGCGACCCGATCCAGATTCCGTCGTTCGCGCTCAGCGATCTGAAGCTTCCCTCCGCGCAAATCCCGGCGATCAGCAGCTCGGCTGCGTTCGACATACCGGCTCAGCTGGCGACGCGATCACCGGGCTTCGACGCCGGGATCCTGAGGTTGTTCGTGCACATCACGCCCTCGGCGCTGTCGCACATCGACCGTCTGGAGATCACCAACGCGAGTGGCACCGCGAGCGTCGGACAAGTCGTGCTGCACGATGTCACGCTTCCCTATGACGCCTTGCACCTGACGTTGTCGCAGATCGGCATCAATACCGTCGCGATTCCTGCGCTCAGCGTTTCGTGAGGAGTGACAGAAGATGGCCACCGATCCCAATTCTCCCGACGTCATCATGGTTCCGGTCACCCGGCACGACGTGGTCGTCAAGCTGGAAGACATCATGACGCCGCTCACCCAGACCGGCGATCACCTCATCCGCGCGCGCGTGAGCACGGCCGCGGACCCGCAGGTCGCGAAGCTCCTTCTGAAGTTCACCGACCTCGTCCGGCAGCTCAAGGACGTGGTCGACGAGATCAACAAGATCGACCCGAACCTCTTCGCTTCGAAGCGCGGACCGCCGCCCCCCTGACGGATTGCACGTTCAGTCAGCGCGAGGAGTCAACGCATCACTCCCTCGGCGCCTGGACGAGCCCTGCTCCCGCGTTCGCTGCGTCTTCGGGGTTGGCCAGCCGGGCCAGCGTGGCCGATCCGACGAGCTTTCCCTCGACCTGCTGGATGCGCGGCCGGGGATTCATCTTGCGAATCTGCTCGAGCCAGAGCGCTGCGACACCGGCGACGTGCGGGGTCGCCATGCTCGTGCCGCTCATCACCGCGGTGCCACCGCCCGCCTTCGCGGATCCGATCGCTACCCCGGGCGCCGAGAGGACCGGCAGCGCATTGGAGAAACTCGCCACGCCCACGCGCAAGTCGGCGCCGTCGAGCTTCTGAAGTGCGCCGACCGATATGAATCCGTCTGCTGCAGCAGGCGGCGCGGTGGCGATCTCGTACTTCGGACGCTCGCTCTCGTTGCCGGCAGCGGCAATGACGATGGCGTCTTCGAACATCGAGCTGTGTGCCCGCACCAGCTGCGCGACCGCGTCGAACAATCGAACGTTCTCGCGATACGCGGACAGCGCCTGCGACGTCGCAGGCTCGATGTCCAGTCCTTCGTGGTCCACGAGGTAACGAACGAGTCCCGGGAAGTCGAGTCCGATCGACATCGACACGACGTTCGCGCCCTCGCGCACGGCCCATAGAATGCCGTCGAGGATCTGCTCGGTGGATCCGCTTCCCTGGGCGTCGAGGACCTTCCCGATCAGTGCCTTCGCAACGCCGGGCGCCACACCGATGCGCACACCGCCCACCTCGCTTCCGAATACCGTGCCGGCGCAATGCGTGCCGTGACCATTCTGGTCCCCATCACCCTGGCCCGTGAAGTCCTTCTGGACGATCGACTTGCCGCGAAACGCTTCGTGGCCCGCATCGATGCCCGTATCGAGGATCGCGACGGTCACGCCGGCTCCCGAGTAGGGGCTGCCGGAAGCACCCACGGCGTCCAAGCCCCACGTCGGCGACGCCGCGGCCGCAGCGGCCTCGGCCGCCATCTGCTTCGGGGCGACCAGCATGACCGGCATCACCGGGGCTGCACGAAGGACCGACGGGTCGCGCCTGGTGTCGAGCACTTCACGCGTGCTCAGCGTGGCGGACTCCATCTTGACTTCGACGCCCTGCAGCGCTTCGATTCTCGGTGTGGCTTGCGCACCCAGAAGCCCGCCCTTGGCACCCGTGGCTTTCAGCACGACATAGCGTTGTCTCGACATTTTCGGCTCCTGAGGATGTCACGTGAAGACGCCGAGCAGCTGTTCTGCACGCTGCGCGAGGTCCGAAAGAACCGTTCGACAGTTCAGCTGCGCTCGTGACGAGATGGATCTGCGGCAGGCGATGGCTGGCCTCATCGGACAGTGGAAGGAACCGCCGCGCTTCCGCGGCCAACGTCGTGACGGTCTGCCCGCTCGCGCCTATTGTGTCGGCACCACGAAGCGGTTCGAAGCGAATATTGCACCTGCCCTGCGTGGCTTCCTCCAGCGCTGCCTGCCGCCGCCCGGGCGTCAGTCGAGCGAGCCCATCAGCTGGAATTTGTGCAGCGCTGCGCTGCCCTTACGATCCCGGAAATCGGTCAGCACCTTGACCTTCAGGTATCGCGCCTTCACCGGGTCGAACTTGAAGGCCTGGAACGGCGCATTCATGATCCGCACGTTCTGTGTCGCGAACTGCCCGATCGTTGAAAAGGTTCCCGTCGCCGATTCGTTGCCCGCCAGCAACTCGAACTGATGCAGATTGGCGTCGCTCGTGTTCGGGATCAGCACGAGGAACGTATCGAACGTCGCAGGCGCCTCGTCCTTGAACGCGAATACCGCTTCGCCGATCCCCGACCAGGCCTGCATGTCCTCGTAGTCATCGATCGACCGCAACCAGATCTTGTCCGGCGCAACGACGACCTGACCACCGTTCTCCTTGGCGAGGAGGTTGATTCGGCGGCTCACCGGTGTCGCGCTCCTGGGCGCCACCACGGGAGGTACCGGCGCCGCATCCGTGGCGATCGCAGGGACAGCGGCCTTCGGCTGGGCTTCTGCCTGGGTTACCGTCGTCGTCGCTGGGCGGTCACGCGGAAGGAGTGCGTAGAACGCTCCGGCGAGCGCGAGGAGCGTCGCCGCGACGATCATCGCGATGTAGCGCCCGCGCGACGAAGCTGCGGAACGGGGCGCCGGGTCGGCGCGCAAACCGCTGGTCGCTGTCTGGTGGACCGCGGCTTGCGATCCGTCGTGCTCGACGAGGCTTCGCACCGAAGCGAGCAGGTTCTGGAATTCCGTGTTCGTCGGGCCCGAATCCCACGCCACGAGATTGGCCGTCTGGATCCGCTTGAACTCCATGGGCAGCCGAACGTCGTCGATCAACGCGGGGACAAGGATCCGGCGTGCGGCGGCGTCGGCCGCTTCGGTCTTGACCCAATTCGAGCTCACGGAAGCGCTCGACCACAACACGACTACGCACTTCGCCTCTTCGAGCGCTTTCTGTATGACGTCGTCGAAGGTCTGGCCCGGTGGAATCTGGCGGTCCCACCACACGGAGTACCCGTGCTCGGTGAGGAGCCTGGCGATGGCCCGCGCCTTGTCACGATCGGCGCTGGCATAGCTGACGAAGACGTCCATGGCTCGTCACCCCCTGCACGCCACGCTGACTGCGGTCCCCGGGGATGTCGACGCTCGACTGCCGACCGCCCACTGAGGCCCCTGCTCTTCCGACGCACGACCCTTGACGCAGCTTGGCGGCGAATTGTCTACTACGAAGTGTACCAACACAGCGCCGCGCGTGCGGAAAAACTTTCCGCGGCTTGACCCCACCGGTTCGACGCTCGATCGCGCTTGTTTCCTGACTCGGTCGCATGGCCGAAGCCAAACGGAACATCGCGATTCCATCGAGCCTGTGTTTACAGGGGAGATCATGGAACCGAGCGCCTTTCTGAGCTATACGCACGACGATGACAGCGACGGCTCGATCAGGGCGTTTAAGGAAAGACTCGAGATCGGCGCCAAGTTGATTCTCGGCAAGCCGTTCAAGATCTTCTTCGATCGCGACGACATCGCGTGGGGGGCCAGCTGGGACGCGTCGATCAAGAACTCGCTCAACGACACGACGTTCCTGATCCCAATCATCACGCCCAGCTACTTCAACAGCGCGCCCTGCCGCGACGAGTTGCGTACCTTCTTGGAACGTGAAGGATCGTTGAAGAAAACGCTTGTTCTCGCGGTGCATTACATCGATGTACCCGAGCTCGATTCGAAGACGCAGCCCGCCGATGATCTGATTGCGGCAGTCTGGAAGCGTCAATGGGTGGATTGGCGGCATCTTCGCGAGGCGTCACTCAACCCCCAGAAAAAGCAGGCGTACACCGACCTCGCCAAGAAGATCCGGCGAGCGATCCCAACGGTCACGGGCGCGAACGGCGTGGATGCCGCCTCGACACCTCCGCCGACGGCTGCCGCCGCTGCCGCGGCCGCCAGGAAGTATGCATGCCTGATCGGCTGCGGCACGTTCGATGCCACCATGAGCCTCGAGGCGACCGCAACGCCCAAGCAGAACGTCGCCGATCTCGAGCAAGCCCTTTCGGCGCTACCGGGAGCGCCATTCCAGACCACGACGCTAGTTGATCCCGTCTCCGACGACGTGCGCACTGCCCTTCAGCGCGTTGCTCAGGGCGCCACTGCCGACGATTTCGTGCTGATCTACTACACGGGTGTCGCGAGCGTGAGCGCCGAAGATGGCGTTTGCCTCGTTGCCACCAACAGCAAGCCGACCCTGCTCGAATCGGCCGCAGTACCGCTGTCGTGGGTGAGGAGAAGGATCACCGACACGATCGCCGCGCGCAACGTCGTCGTGGTTCTCGATTGCGGCTATCGCGCGTTGCCGGCCGGGCAGCACACGAGCATTGCGGACGCGCTGCAATCGGACCTCGGCAAGGGAAAGGGGAAATGCCTGATCACCGCGTCAACGGCGATCGACACGAATCCAGAGCAACTAGGCGAGCGCAACAGCCCGTTCACGAAGTGGCTGGTGAAGGGCCTCACGAGCTGGCAGGCCGATCAGAACCAGGATGGCGTGATCACGCTCGACGAAATCTATTCATACGTGACGAGCGAAGCGAATGCCGATGTCTTGGCGCTCAAGCCCAAGAAATGGGATTTCGAGCTCGCCGAGCCTGGTCGCATCGAGATCGGACGGAGGGCCAAGAAGGCCACGGCAGCCAATCCCAGCCGTCAAACGGTCGAAAAATTTCCGCAGCTGGAGGAGATCAAGGTCGCATATTCGGTGAAAAGATTGATTCCATTCCTAGGAGACGGCATTTATGGCAGTGGTCCGCTGAGTGCATTCGCGCTGCTCGGTGGCATGGCCGAGCGCAGTCAGATCGAGCTCACCAGCGACCTGTCGATCGCGACGGCCGCCGAGTATCTTCAGGTGCAGCTCTCGACCGGGCGCGGTGACGAGTCAGAGAAGCAGGCGCGCGCCGACTTTCTCGCCGATTTTCTGGAGATACTCCAGCAACAGAGCAAATCTCCCGATGTCCTGCGCAGGGCCGTCCACGACGTCGTAATCACCAAGATGACAGCGCCATGGATGATGGTGTCCGCCACGTACGACGACGTGCTCGAGCGACGGCTTGCCCAGGCCGGTCAGCCCTTTGTCGTGCTCTCGCACGTTTTGCGGGCCGAGCAGCCCGAGCTTCGCGGCAAGATCCTGGTCCGGCGACACGGCCAGGCCGACGCAGACAGCAAGTGGGAGATCAGCGCTGCGGACAACATTCTCCTGCAGGACCTCGCCTCCGATGGCAGTTACCGCGTCATCTACAAGGTGCTCGGTTCGCCTTTCCTCAATCAGGTGCCCGATCCTGAGCTCGGCATCGATACCGTCGTCGTGACTGAATCCGATCACACGCTGTTCCTGTCCTATCTCGACAACGAGAGAACCAAGGTTCCAGCAATGTTCGCCAAGCCGTTCAAGATTGGCGCCATGCTCTTCCTCGGCTACAACCTCGACGTCTGGCACTACCGTCTGGTGGCACGGGTGTTCGGAAAGGCGCCGGGAAAGGCGTACGCGGTACGCCAGCCGACCTCGGCCATCGAGTGGCGTTTCTGGCGAGCGCTCGGCGTCGACGTGATGCCGACGGATCCCGAGACGTTCGCGGCAACGCTCCTCGTCTGACGGTACCAGCATGGGCAGCCCGGCGATGACCCAGGGAGGCGAAATGGAATCCGCAGCATTGCTCGAGCCGTACATCGGACTGCGCCCGTACGACCGCAAAGAACGCGCCCTGTTCTTCGGTCGCGAACGTGACGAGCAGCTGCTCCAGAACAAGATCTACTCTGCCCCTCTCACGATTCTCTATGCGCCGTCGGGCGTCGGCAAGACGTCCTTGCTCAAGACTCTGCTGATCCCCGGTCTCGTCGACCAGGGCGACGATGTGCTGTACGTCGACCAATGGCGTCCTGAAGATGCGTACGCTACGTTGACCGATTGCGTCGCCCGTCACGTCGCCTCGCGCCCGGATGGCACCGGAAGGTCGTGCGAGGGTCTCGAGGGTCTCGTGGGTCTCGTGCGCAGCCACGTGCAGCGCATCTCGCCGGCCGCGTTCGTCATGGTGCTGGACCAATTCGAGCAAGTGCTCGTCGACAGTCAGCCACCCGAAGACATGGGTCATGACCTCGCGATGCTGCTCAGCACCAAGCTGGATCTCCACATCGTCCTCTCGCTGCGCGAGGAATTCCTCGCCCGCCTGCAGGTTTTCCGTCAATACATCACCACGCTCTTCAGCTCGACGTATCGTCTCGAGCACCTGCACGACGACGGCGCCCGGCAGGCGATCGAAGGACCCGGCAAGGCGTTTACGCCCGCGTTCACGGTCGATCCTGTTCTCACCGACACCTTGATCAATGACCTTGCCGCGGAACACCTGTCCGCGGGCGCGGTGTCGAACTTTCACCACGACGAAGGAATCGATCTACCCGTCATGCAGATCGTGTGCCAGCAGCTGTGGCGGGCGTCCGACCACCAGCACCTGACGCCGGCGCTGTACATCGAGATGGACCGGCGCGACGGGATCATCAAGAAATACCTGGACACGATCACCGAGGGGTTGTCGCTCGCGGAGCGCGAGGAAGCCGCTGAAGTGATCGATTGGCTCGCGCCGGCGAGCGGTATCAAAATGTCGTATCCGCTCGACATCCTGGAAAAGAACACAGGTCTTCCTCAATCGAAGATCGAGGCGATCCTTCACCATTGGGAGGAGAAGCGTGTCATCCGGGAGCGCGATGTCGGCAATGCCAAGACGTACGAGCTCTATCACGATGCGTTCATCAAGGTCATTCGACCGTGGTCGAACCAGATTCTCAAGGAGAAACGAGAGCGAATCGAGCGACTGGAAGCGGACGAGCGCACGGCGAAAGAGCGCGACGAAGCCGCCAAGCGTACGCGAAGATGGATATGGTCGACCGCGGCCGCCGGCTTGGTTTGCGTCGTGCTGGTCGTGCTTCTCCTTCAATCGAGCGAGCAGGAGCATCGCAGCGATCGCGCCCGTACGCTTTCCCTGATCGCGGCGCGTGGAAGTGAGAACCCTACGGCCGCGACGGCGGCACTGCGCGAAGTCATCGACGAGACGTTGTCGCGCCCATGGTGGGAGCGCGGGCTGTCATGGTTGATGGGCGGCGAAGACCTTCCTTACGACCTGTTGGTGCTATCGACTGCACCTGTGCGCGACTCGATGACGTACCAACTGCGGCTGGACGTCGGCAAGCGATTGCTCGGCGCTTCATTCGTGCCCGCGCTTGGCAAGATCGTCGGCGTGGCAAGCGACTGGACGGCAACCGTTTGGGATCTTTCGGGGACGCAAGTCGCCACGTTCAAGGGGAATAAAGAAGTCGGCGACGTGACGTTCCTCTCGGTGAGTCCCGATCTGGCATCGGCACTGGTGCGATACGCCTCCGGCCAAGTGAATCTGATCGCCCCCGATGGAACAGTGCAAGGCAAATTTGCCGAAGACGTCGCCTCCATCAACGCGGTAGCGTTCAGTGCGAATGGCCAGCTGATAGTGGTCGCATCCGACGACGGAGCGTCGTTGTGGAACCGCGACGGCTCGTTGGTGGCACGGCTGTTTCACGGAACATCCGCAGTTCACGCCGTCTTCAGCCGTGACGGAAGCAAGGTTGCAACCGCCGATGGCAACGGCACCATAGCAGTGTGGAACAGCGACGGCGGCATGGCATGGTCGCGGGGGGCGGCTGCTCCAGACCCAGGGCCCCTGAAGTCACAGGAACAGGTGTTTCGCAGCGCCAGCTATGTCGCGTTCAGTCGCGACGGCGAAATGCTAGCTAGCGCGTCACTGAACGGGACTGCGACGTTGTGGCGTATCGACGGCAGCCAGATCGCATTGCTGAAACATGATGCGCCGGTCGCTTACCTGGCATTCAGCCCCGATTCGCTCCACGTGCTCACCGGATCATGGGATGGGAACACGCGGCTGTGGAGTGTCGATGGGAAACTCGCTGCAGTTCTCGCCGACTCGAGCAATGCATCGTTCAGTATCGACGGCACTACGATCGTGAGCTCCGCGCCCCGCGGACGAGCGCGCTTGTGGGATCGAAGCGCCACCCCGCTTGCCGATCTCGTCGGGCACACGGAGGCGGTCGTCTACGCGGCCATGGATGGCCAACGCGTGGTCACCGCATCGAGCGACGGCACGATACGGATCTGGCCTCGCAGACCGTTCCTCGTAGCGCGCCTTGCCGCGGTTCCCGTGTCAGGTCGAACACCAAGTGTCGTCCGATTTGCCGCATTCAGCCCTGATGGGCAGCAGGTGCTGACGACGTTTTCGGATGGACGCGTGTGTCTGTGGGACCCGCAAGGCCGCTTTCAACGCTGGCTGCCCAACCCGGGTAACGAAGCGTCTTACGCTGCGTTCAGCCGGGATGGAACCTTGGTTGCAACGGCGTCCGCCGACGGGACGGCCCACGTGTGGAGCCGCAGCGGGGAGCCCGTGGGTGTCGTGAAGGATCCGGGCGGAGCGCTCGCGTACGCCGTATTGAGTCCCAAGAACGACAGCATCATCACCGTGACCCGAAGGGGAACGATCACGCTTTGGACGCCGAAGGGCGACCTCATCAGAGAGCTGAAAACGCAGCGAAGCGTCACGAACAACGCTGCGCGTGACGGCCCTGCGCCAGCGAGCACCTTCGCTGCCTCCGCGTCGGCATACCCGCCGCCGCAGTTCAGTCCCGATGGCGGGACCATATTGACCGTCTCGAACGACGGCTTTGCGGACCTGTGGACCGCAGACGGCAAACCCAAGGAGGGCCTCGGCGAAAAAGCGGGCAAGGTGACGTATGCAACGTTCGCTCCGCACGGCGAAGCCGTATTGATGGCGCAGACCAACGGCACGGCGCGACTTTGGGATCTTCAGGGGACTCCGGAGGTGGTTCTCCGAGATGAGGAGCAGGGTCCTGCCAAACCTGACGAGCCCTTCGTATCGAAGGTCTGGTACGTCGCGTTCAGCCCGGACGGACGCCGGATCCTGACCACACGCAGCGACATTCTGAGGACCCACAGCGACACTTTCGTGCGCGTATGGGACCGCAATGACCCCAACCACCCTATTGCGAAGATCCCGCTGCCGAAGACGGCCTTCGAGACGTCGGGGTTTTTCCGGCCGGACGGTACGGTACTGACCTACTCGCAGGACAACGTTGTCCGGCTGTGGGACACACGGCGTGCGTTGGTGCCGTTGGCCGAGTTCGGTGGAGGTTCGGGTGCCCTCGAAGTCAACGCCGGCCCGCCGCCCGCAAGGGCTGCCATCAGCGCAAACGGCGAGATGATCGTCACGATGTCCCGCGAGTCGCCCGCGCGACTATGGGCCATCACGCCATCCATGATCCTGCACGAGCTTCAGCTGATCGAAGTCCCGTGCATGACGAAGGACGAGCGGCAAACGTATTTCCCGGAAAGCGTCGGCACGTCCGAGGCCAACGAGCGGGCTTGCGCGGACAAGCTCAGAAAAGTGCCGCGCTAGCGAACGACGCCGCCGATCGGACCGTAGGGCGAGGGACACCAGCACGGTGAACCGATGGGACCGTACTGGGCCATGTAGCACAAGCCGTACGGTGTGGCACAGATGTTCGACATGTACTGGGCAAGTAACGTCGGTGACTCGAGAGCCTTGCGATCGCTACTAAGGGCGATGAGGCGGCCCCCGCTGCCTTCGACGAAGAGGTGCGCCAGCGGGATTGCACGTTCCGTTGCCGTTGCCGGGCCCGACGGCATGTTCGCGCTCGCGCCGCACATCGCCGAAAGAACCACGGTACCCGTGAGGCAGGTCCATCCCCTGCGTCGCAAACGCCTCCAACGCCACAAACGAGCGACCGCAGACGGCACCATCTTCGCGCTCTCCAGGCTCCGCGCACCGGCTGGCCAGTGTCGTGCCGCCTGTTTACCACAAAGATTTCTGGACTGCAATCGCCGTTGGGCGGCGTGACAGCGCGGGCGACTCATCGGCCGCCGTGTCATGTTCCCTAGTCGGTGCAACGCGTGACCATTCACCGATTGCGCGATTGAGTTACGAGGTGCGGCGTCGCTCACCTCGTTCCTTGTGCGGTGCGCCAGGTGCGACCGTCTCAGCCGCGCGTGAACGTCCCCGGCGCCTTGCGCTACGGGATCGCAAGCTCGACCGATTCCGTTTGCTGCAGATTCGATGGAAGCTCGGGCGACGCGTCCTTCAACAGCACCGTGATCAAGCGCTTGCCGAGCGCGTCCGCCATTCCCAGCTCGTAGTTCACCCAGTTCGACAACGCTGCCGCGCGCGACCAGATGACGACGACCGTATCGGCATCCGTAAGGGCCTCGCGAGCTGAATCGCGAAACGTCGAGCCGAGCGCCCCGGGGTCGTAGTCGATGAGCACATTGTCGTCCGGGGAGATGATCTGCCTGCGGCCGAGTTGTTCCAGCACCGACTCCACCAGCGGCCGGTCCTCCACGGCGAACGAGACGAAGACGTTACGACCCATTGCGACTCACGATCCTGCGGAGATCATCCACGACGCGCTTCCATTCGACCGCCGGCAAACACTGACCCTCGGTGAGGAACGGCGGAACGCCCCGATCCTTGCTCTTGAGCTTAGCAAACGTCACGCGATGCAGCAGCACGAACGTGGGAATCTCGAAGGCGTCCGCGTAGCCGAGCTCCATCCATTGCGTTGCGCTTCCCTTGACGGTGCTCGGCGATGCCAGAAAGACAGTAGCGCGAGAGCGCTTGACCTGGTCCTTCAGGGATGAGGCGACGCTCCGGGTGTCGTTCGCCTGGTCTCTCTGATAGGTCCACACCTTGACGCCGAACTCTGCGAGCAACGTCTCCATGGCAAATTGCAACAGACTGGCCTCGCAGCCCTCGTCCCCCGAGTACGAAAGGAAGATTTGCGCGGAGGCGGGCATCACGGTCGACCGGTCGTGGCGCTATTCGTCCGCTTCATGCGGGTCAGCGCCGCTCCTTCGCATGCCGGGCGATCCAGCGCGTCAGCGGCCGCCACTGCTCCCAGTCCTGCTCGGCACGCGAGCGCGGCAGGTCGAACACCGACAGGCCGTCGCGCGCGCAGTACACGTAGACCTGCGTGTCGCGCAGATTCGTCACGCGATCGAAGTCGAGCGCCTCGACGAACGCGTCGAGCTCACCCGCCGCGATGGTGCGCGAGTCGACGCGCATGCCGATCACGCCGACCGCAAGGTCGCCGTGCTTGACCGCCTTGTAGTCCGCGATGGTGTCGAGGAAGCGCTGCGTGGCGGAGATGTCGAACACCGACGGGGTGACCGGCACGAGCATGATGTCCGCCTTGCGCACGGCGTCGCGAAGCGCGTCGCCGTGCAGGCCGGCAGGGCTGTCGACGACCAGCCATTGCGTGTCGCGCGCCTCGTCCTTGCGGCGTGCCTCGCCGTCGCTGGCGGTGACCGCGGGAAACAGGTCCGGGCGCCGCGACAGCCACTGCGAGGCCGAGCGCTGCGGATCGTGGTCTGCCAGCGCGACGCGCTGTCGCTTGCCGGCCAGCCAGCCGGCGACATTGGTGGCGAGCGTCGTCTTGCCGCTGCCGCCCTTGGGGTTCGCCACGAGGATCGTCTGCACGCTGCCCCACCCTCCCTGCGCCGCACCCGGCGACCGCGCGAGTGTACGACGAGCACACCGTCCCTTGGATGGGCAACCCGTGTCCTATCCGTCACCGTCCGCTGGACGGCACTACAATTGGAGGATGGACGTCGAAAACGCGCAGCGGCGCGACCCGCGCAAGGCGGAATTCGAGGCGAACAAGCTGCAGAAGCGCCTGCGCCGCCTGGTGGGCCAGGCGATCGGCGACTTCGGCCTCATCGAGCCGGGCGACCGGGTGATGGTCTGCCTCTCGGGCGGCAAGGACAGCTACGGGCTGCTCGACGTGCTGCTGTCGCTCAAGGACCGCGCGCCGCTGTCCTTCGAGATCGTCGCCGTCAACCTGGACCAGAAACAGCCGGGCTTCCCGGCCCACGTGCTACCGGACTACCTGGCCGGGCGCGGCGTGCCGTTCCACATTGCGGAGCAGGACACGTACAGCGTGGTGAAGCGCCTCATCCCCGAAGGGCGCACGATGTGCTCGCTGTGCTCGCGCCTGCGGCGCGGCGTGCTCTATCGCGTCGCGAGCGAGCTCGGCGCGACCAAGATCGCGCTCGGCCACCACCGCGACGATCTTCTCGCGACGTTCTTCCTGAATCTCTTCTTCGGCGGCAAGCTGAAGACGATGCCGCCCAAGCTCGTCTCGGACGACGGCAAGCACGTCGTGATACGGCCGCTCGCCTACGTGCGCGAGCGCGACCTCGTGCGCTACGCCGAGGCGCGCGCGTTCCCGCTCATTCCCTGCACGCTGTGCGGCTCGCAGGACAACCTCCAGCGCAAGCAGGTGACGGCGATGATGCGCGAGTGGGAGAAGCGCTTTCCCGGGCGCCTCGACTCGATCTTCAACGCGCTCGCGAACGTCGTGCCGACGCATCTGCTCGACCGCCGACTGCAGGATTTCGCCGCCGTGCGCCCCACGCACCAGCCCGAGCCCGACGGCGACCTCGCGTTCGACGTGGAGCTGCCGGGCGCGCAACTCGGCAACGTCCTCGCGCTCGTGCCGGAGTGACCCCGTTGCGGCCCGGCGCGATCGCCCGCCTCGCGCTGTTGCTGACGCTGGCATTTGCGCCCGCGTGGGCGAGCGATGCGCCCGTGCTCTCCGGGCGCGCGCTGGGCGACGCGTTGCGGCATGGCGGCTACGTGCTGTTCTTTCGCCACGCGTCGACCGACTTCGGCCAGAGCGACGAGGCGATGACATCGTTCGACGATTGCTCGCAGCAGCGCAACCTCACCGACAAGGGTCGTGAGGAGGCGCGCGCGGTCGGCATCGCGATCCGCAAGCTCGCCATTCCGATCGGGGACGTGCTTGCGAGCCCCTTCTGCCGCACGCGCGAGACCGCGCGCCTCATGTTCGGACGCGAGGTGACGAGCAACGATGTGCGCGGCGGACCTGCGCAACCCGAGGACCCGGCGCGCTATGCACCGCTCAAGGCCTTGCTGTCGCGGCCGGTCCCGGCCGGAACCAACCGCGTCATCGTCAGCCACGGCAATCCCTTCCGCGCCGTGGCCGGCGGCGGCTATCTCGCGGAAGGCGAAGCGGCCGTCATCGAGCCGCGTGCTGGGGAGGGCTTTCGCGTCGTCGCGCGCATACCGCGCGACGGCTGGAGCGCGCTTTAGCGCGAATACGAGCGATGAACCCGCGCGCTCGGCGCGCTAGCGCACGGTGTGCGCGTCCTGTCCGAACAGCACCTTGCGCGATTGCTCGTCGGTCGCCGCGGGTTCCGTGTTGATCGACTTCGCGAGCTCGTAGGCGCGCTGCACCGCGGGCCTCTCGCGAATGCTCGCACGCCAGCGCGCGAGATGCGGAAACTGCGTGATGTCCTGCGACTGGCGCTGCGGGTTGATCCACGGGTAGCTCGCCATGTCCGCGATCGAATACTCGCCCGCGATGTACTCGCGATCGGCCAGGCGCCGGTTCAGCACGGCGTACAGACGTCCCGACTCGCGCACGTAGCGATCGATGGCGTACGGGATCTTCTCCGGCGCGTAGAGCGAGAAGTGATGGTTCTGGCCGTTCATGGGACCGAGGTTGCCCATCTGCCAGAAGAGCCACTGGATGCAATCGAGCCGCGCGCGGCCGTCGCGTGCGATGAAGCGGCCCACCTTGTCGGCGAGGTACAGCAGGATCGCGCCCGACTCGAACATCGGCAGCGGACCTGCACCGTCGAGCGGCGCATGGTCGACGATCGCCGGAATGCGGTTGTTCGGCGAGATCTTGAGGAACTCGGGATCGAACTGGTGCCCTTTGGAGATGTTCACCGGAATGAGCCGATACGGCAGCCCGGTCTCCTCCAGGAAGATCGTGATCTTGTGCCCGTTGGGCGTGGTCCAGTAGTAGAGATCGATCATGTCGCGCGCCGGGCATCAGAGGGGAGCGCACATTATGACCGCATCCGCCCCATAGCCCTCGGGGACCCAACCCTGCGCCAGCATCGCCGCGCGCGTCGCGAGGCTCGTGGTGTAGCGGTGGTTCGGCGCCGCACCCATGCCGTTGTTGTACAGGCGATAGACCGGTTGCGTCGCGGCGGCGCAATTGCCGTTCGCATCGGGCGTGCCGACGTTGAACACGCGCGCCTCGAACTGCCAGTTCGGATTGCGCTGCACGGTGGCGCATTCGGGGGCGTTCGCGGTATAGAAATGCGAGCTCCTGGGCGCGAACGCGGTGCTGAAGAAACGGCACACCGGGCTGGTGCCGACCTGGTCGCCCGCATACACATTGAACGTGCCGCCGGTGCGCGCCCACCCGGCAATGGTGCCGTTGTCGAGCTTGGCGATCTCGTCGGCGATCGCCGTCATGAAATAGTGATCGAATCCCTCATGGTGATACTCGACGGCGACCACTTTCGGCGCTTCGACCGGGTCGAGCCGGAACGCCTTCGAGCACGTGGGCGGCACCGTGCAGCTCATTGCGACGATCTGGCCTGCATCGTTGATGGCGCTCGCCGTCGACAGCACCGCGCCGTTCAATCCCGATGTCACCGCATTGAGGTCGATCATCGCGCCGCCGGCGAAAACGAACGCGCGCAGCGTGCCTTGCGCGTCGGTGGACTCGCCGACGATGGTGTCGGCGGCATTGACCGCCAGCGCACGGCTCGCCGTTCCGCCGAGCGTGCCGAGATCGAGCATCGCGGTGCGGTCATGCAGGAAGGCATGCGGACCGGCGTCGCCGAGCAGGAACGTCTCGCCGACGACCTGGCCGAGCGGATCGATGCCATGACCGATGCTCGTGCGACCGCCCAGCGTCCCGAGATCGATGAGCCCTCCCGCGTCGTAGCGGAATGCGTGCCCGTCCTGCGACGGCACGTGGGCGTATCCGGTAACGTCACCGAACGCATTGATGCCGTACGCCTGGCTCAGCGTGCCGCCCAAGGTGCCCAGGTCCGTCACCACGCCGCCGCGATATCGAAACGCGTGGGTCGTGCCGGCGGTGTTCAACGCGCCCGCGACATCGCCCGATGCGTTGATGGCGTACGCGTTGCTGGATGGGCTGCCCAGGATGGCATTGAGATCGGTGACCGTTCCGCCGCCGAACAGGGCCGCATGGAATCCCGCCGTGCCCGCGCCATTCGAATGGCCGGCCACGATTCCCGCGTCGTTGATCGCCTGGCCGAAGCTCTGCGTGCCGCCGGCCAGCGTCCCAAGGTTCATCAGCACACCACCGCTGTAGAGCGTCGCGTGGCGATGCAAGGCGCCGGTCGCATCGGTGTCCGCCCAGCCGGCGACCTGGCCGCTGGCATTGATGCCGGTCCCGTAGACCGAGGCACCGCCGAGCGAGCCGAGCGTCACCGCGACGTAGGCCGGCGCCGCGCTTGCGGTGAGCGGGATCAGGCACGACGCGAGCACGAGCGAGCGAAATGCCAACGCCATCGGCTTCTCCTTCGAGAACGCGATCGGGAAATCGAAGAGCTGCGCCGCCGCGGTGCGGCCACGCGACAGGAGATTGAAAGTTACCGCAAAACGGACGCGCGCGTGCTAGAACGTGCCGGGGTACGCGCCGCCGTCGAGCAGGATGTTCTGGCCCACGAGATAGCTCGCCTGCGTGCTGCAGATGAACGCGCAGACCTGGCCGAACTCCGTCGGATCGCCGAAGCGGCCCGCGGGGATCGCCTTCATGGCGGCGGCGCGCAGCGCCTCGATGGGCTCTCCGGTCGCCTGGGCACGCCGCTGCTGATTCGCCTGCAGCCGCGCGGTGTCGAAGCTGCCGGGCAGCAGGTTGTTGATCGTGACGTTGTGCGCGGCGACCTTGCGCGCGAGGCCCGCGACGAACCCGGTGAGCCCGGACCGTGCGCCGTTGGACAAGCCGAGCACGTCGATCGGCGCCTTCACCGCGCTGGAGGTGATGTTCACGATGCGACCGAAGCGGCGCGCGATCATGCCGTCGATCGTGGATCGGATGAGCTCGATCGGCGTGAGCATGTTCGCGTCGATCGCGCGAATCCACGCGGCACGATCCCATTCGCGGAAGTCGCCCGGCGGGGGACCGCCGGCGTTATTGATCAGGATGTCGGGATCGGGACATGCCGCGAGCGCGGCGGCACGGCCATCCGGCGTCGTGATGTCGCAGGCGACGTAGCCGACGGGGCGATCCGCGAGCTCGGCGATCTCGCGCGCCGCGCGCTCGACCGCGCTCGCCGTGCGCGCACAGATGGTGACGTGCGCACCCTCGCGGGCGAGCGCCTCCGCGCAGCCCCGTCCCAACCCTTTGCTCGCCGCGCAGACCAGCGCGCGCCTTCCGTCGAGTCCGAGATCCATGGTCAGGCCGCGGCGGGCAGCGCGCGCGAGCGGCGCACGTTGACGACCGTCGCGATCGCCAGCAGATAGAGCAATGCGATGACGAAGAACATCTCGCGGCCGAGATGACGGTCGAGCATGAGGCCGAAGCCGACCGGGCCGAGCGTCGCGCCGAGGTCGAGGCCCGAGTAGACGAAGCCGTATACGCGGCCCGCGGCGCCCTTGGGTGTCGCATTGCGAACGATCAGATCGCGCGAGGGTCCCGTCGCGCCGACGACGAATCCGGTGAGCGCGAACATTGGCACCATTCCCGCGATCGGCACGAGGCCGGTTGCGACCAGCGCGAGCAGCACGGCACCCCCGAACAGCCCCGACGCGGCGACGCGATCGTGCCGATCGGTGCGCGCGGCGAGGAAGCCGCCGGCGACCACCCCCGCGGTGCTCCCAAGCAGGTAGCCAGTCACGGCAGACGTCGCGATCACGAGAGGCACCGCGAGCGCGGCGTTGAGTCCCGCGGGCAGGAACGTCTGCAGGCTCACGCCCGCGGCGGTCTGCAGGATGAAATAGCCGAAGCACAGCACGATGGCCGGCTGCGCGAAGAGCTCGAAGCTGCCGCGCACGGTATGTGCACGCGCATCCGGCGCACGGTGCGACTCCAGGTACTGGCGCTGCGTGACCAGCATGGCGAGCACGGCGAGCGCGGCCATGCCCATGCACGCCAGCGCGACGCGCCAGCCGAACGCCGTGCCGAGGCCGAAGCTCACGATCGGCGCGAGCGCGTAGCCGAGCGTGCCGCCCACGCCGTGTATCGAATACGCGTGGCCGAGGCGCCGCGACGCGACGGTCGCGTTGAGGATCGCGTAATCCGCCGGATGGAACACACCGTTGCCGGCGCCCATCAACGCCGCGAACGGGAACAGCCAGTAGGCGCCGGGCGCGAGCGACGCGAGCAGCGTGCCGCAGGCGAGCAGCGCCATGCCGCCCAGCAGCACCGGGCGCGCGCCGAAGCGGTCGACGAGAAAGCCGGCGGTGAACTGCATGGCGCCGCTGGCGATGTAGAAGACGCCGACGAGCGAGCCGAGTAGCGTCCACGACACGTCGAACTGCGCGCGCAGCAGCGGGAACAGCGGCGGCAGCGCAAGCTGGAGGAAATGCGAAAGGCCGTGCGCGACGCCGACCAGGCCGATGACGCGCACGTCCCGGCGGAACGACTCGGCGGGGACGGTATCCAAGAGCGGTGTAAGTTCTGCGCTGCGAAAGCGACGAAGCTTCGTCACTATAGCGCACCCCTAGCGCTGCATCCGGGAGCCAAGACAACCATGGTCGATCGTGTCAACAAGTCCCAGGCGGAATGGAAGGAACAGCTCACGCCCGAGCAGTATCACGTCACGCGCGAGAAGGGCACCGAGCGCCCGTTCACGGGCGAGTACTGGAACACCGAAGCCCAAGGCACCTATCGCTGCGTGTGCTGCGGCACGCCGCTGTTCGAGTCGGACACGAAGTTCGACGCCGGCTGCGGCTGGCCCTCGTTCTACGCGCCGGTTACGGCCGAGAACGTCCAGGAGCACGCCGATGACTCGTACAACATGCGCCGCACCGAAGTCGTGTGCGCGGCGTGTGACGCGCATCTCGGGCACGTGTTCTCGGACGGTCCCGAGCCGACGGGCCTGCGCTACTGCATGAACTCGGCGTCGCTCAAGTTCGAGCCCAAGAAGTAGCGGTTTCAATAAGCGGTTTCCCTTCGGCGTCCGTCCGCGGCCGGCGCGCGCCGCGCGGCGGCCGTTCGGATCGGCGATCGGTTTGCCACCGTTCGTCACGACCCGCTCTGCGGCGGGTGGCTCCGATCGACTTTGGCACCTTCCGCCACGGGCTCGTCTCGCGCCGGTTCGGATCGCGATCGACCGACTTTGTCGCGATTCGTCCCGGGCCCCTATCTGCCCGGCGTCCCGACGAGCGGCCTTGCCGTCTGGTATCGCGGTGATATCATTTCGATACTGCGTCGCGAGCCGACGCGTCTCGTGGGAGCCTCCATGTCCACCGTCATGCGTCCATCCGGCACCGCGCACATCGAGCAGCGCGTCACGACGGCGAGCGGTTTCGTGGCGCTCGCCATCGGCGTGCTGTTGCTCGCCGCGGGCGCCTGGGCGCTGTTCCAGGCGATCCGTCCCTTCTCGCTCGGCATGCTGCTGCTCGCGGTGCTGCTCTTCGTGGTCGCCGTGCTCATGCTCGCAGGGCTGTATACGCTGCAGCCGAACGAGGCGGCGATCCTCCAGCTCTTCGGCGCCTATCGCGGCACGAGCCGCGTGGCCGGGCTGCGCGCTACCAATCCGTTCTACACGCGCCGCAAGATCTCGCTGCGCGCGCGCAACCTCAACGGCGAGCGGCTGAAGGTCAACGACAAGCGCGGCAATCCGATCGAGATCGCCGCGGTGGTGGTCTGGCACGTCGACGACTCCGCCAAGGCGGCATTCGACGTCAACGACTACGAGAACTTCGTCAAGGTGCAGAGCGAGGCAGCGGTGCGCCACCTCGCCTCCTCGTTCGCCTACGACACCGGCGAGATCGGGGGCGCGCCGGCCGAGCCCACGCTCCTCGAAAGCGCCGACGTCGTGGCGCGCGCGCTCGTGTCCGAGCTGCAGGCCCGTCTCGACCAGGCCGGCGTGATCGTCGACGAAGCGCGCTTGTCGCATCTCGCCTATGCCCCGGAGATCGCGCAAGTGATGCTGCGACGCCAGCAGGCAGAGGCGATCATCGCGGCGCGCCAGAAGATCGTGCAGGGTGCGGTGTCGATGGTCGAGATGGCGCTCGTCGAGCTCTCCGCCAAGCAGGTGGTCACGCTCGACGACGAGCGGCGCGCCGCGATGGTGTCGAACCTGATGACCGTGCTGTGCGCGGAGAACGAGGTCCAGCCGGTCATCAACACCGGCACGCTGTACAGCGGCTAGGCGCGATCCCCATGAACCGCCTGCCCGAGCTGGCTCTCGCGGTCGCGCTCATCGTCGCCGGAACGATCATCGTGTCGACCATCGGACTGCTGCCGCCGATCGTGCCTTCGCATTTCGGCTTCGACGGGCGCCCGGATCGTTGGTCGCCGCGCGACGCGTACGTCGCGATCATGCTCGCGCTCGCGCTCGGCCTGCCGCTCTTGATCGTCGCATCGACGGCGACGTTGCGCGGCATCCCGACGCGGTGGATCAACCTGCCCCACCGCGACTACTGGCTCGCGCCGGAGCGCCGCGAGCGCACCTACCGTACGCTGCGCGCCTTCGCGTGCAGCGTCGGCGCGCTGGTCGCGCTCTTCATCGCGGGCCTCCACGTAGTTGTGATCACGGGCGCGCTCACGCGCGGCGGCGCCTCGCCCAATGCGCCGTTCCTGGCGCTGCTCGGGCTGTTCGTCGCGGGCATCGCGATCATGCTGATCTGGCTCGCGCGCCGCTTCGCCCGGCC